>ERZ1026901.1805-NODE-1805-length-11287-cov-5.463853_pt1 | contig 11287 bp, 8 predicted proteins | sample MGYA00380179_ERZ1026901 | MGnify/ENA primary metagenome ERZ1026901 (study PRJEB33269, sample SAMEA4719815) | human gut metagenome | biome: human-associated habitat; feature: organic feature; material: feces | place: Cameroon | collected 2013-10 ... | reverse complement strand
ACTTCCACCCGTTAGACAATGCTCATGCCGAGCATACTACAAGAGAGGTGCGGCTGTAGGTCGCACCTCTCTTTTTATTTGGACAAAATAAAGTAGCTATTGCTAACAAATGTTATAATAATTCAGTATCTTTGCAGCAACAATTATTAATGTTTTACTAATAAACTATTTTCAATGAAACACTTACTATTTATCGTAACACTGATGGTTGCGTTCCTTGGCAACGCACAGTTGTGTAAAGCAGACACCAGCGAAGATCCGACAAAGCAGGGTGTTATAACCACACCTCCAGCCGGAGAGGAGCGTCACTATTATTTAGACTTGCTCAACTACGACCCCTACGACAATAACTGGAGCTACTTGTCGGAGAACCATATAGACATGACGTTAGTGTTTGCAGCCAACAACGAGGTTTATATGCGCTGCCCATTGGGACGCTATCTCTTCCCCGCTTGGATTAAAGGCACATTGTCTGCCGACGGCAAGACGCTTACCGTAAAGAATGGCCAGACCGTGTATCACGCTCCTAACAATGACGTCGACTACATCTTCGTTAAGTCGGACACTGAAGGCAAGGGCGGCGAGAACAAAGGAAGCAGCGATCTGTATGACGGCGACATCGTCTTCAACATCGACCAAGCCACTGGCGTTATCACCCCGGTAACAACAAAAGAGTGTCCAGACGTGGCTATCGTCAATAAGATGGACGTTGGAGAGATGTTCCAGCAGGGCCGCTACGTGAAGTATACTCCGGTGGAAACCATCGACAAGAACGTTACCTTCTACAAGATGTCTTACTACGACGTTAATGCCCTTCAACAAAAAGAGGCTTCTGTAAAGGTAAGCGTTGAGGACGGAGGCAAGGCCGTATACTTCAAGGGTCTGTATCCTAAGTATCCACAGGCTTGGGTAAAGGCAGAGAACCTGAATGGCGATGGCATCTATTGGGTTGCTATAAATGTGTTGGATTACGACAAATACAGCGACTATCCATACTTCACATTGTGTTATGATATGCAGCCTGAAGAATCAAAAGCGCTCTTGTCGTTCCCTATAAAGTATAATGAGGCAGACGGCACCTACACCTTCCACCACGACACCCAGACCATGGCTGCCGGATTTATACAGTCGGGTCAAAACGAATTGACTACTTTAGGCATATACAAGAACATCACCCTCGCACCAACTACACAATCTAAGGCTCGCCCCGTAGCTCCAAAAACATATTCATATATGGGTGCCGATGGCATGGTTCCATGCTATAATCCTGGAGACAAAGAGACGGAGTTTACATTTGTTGTAGACAAAAAGGACACCGAGGGCAACGTGCTTAACGAGGACAACTTGTGCATCCGCATCTATACCGACGACAAGCAGTACACCTTTACACGTGCCGAGTATGCAAGACTTAAGAAAGAAAGCATCACCGATATTCCTTTCTCTTACAACGACAACTACCATATTGTGACCGGCAGTGAGGGCAAGCGCTATATCTACTTCAATAACGCTTCTGCTCCCAAGAGCACTATCGGCGTAGAGTTGGTATACACCGTTGACGGCGAAGAGTTTGTTTCAGACCGCCTTGTGTACGACATCGCCACTGGCAAGGACACCGTTGTAACGGGCATCTCTGCTACCAAGGGCAACCTCCAGGTTAAGGCCATCGAATACTACGACCTCTCTGGTCGCCGTATGCCTAACGCCGAGAAGGGTGTCTCTATCAAGCTTACACGCTATGCTGACGGCAGCGTTAAGGCTATGAAAATGGTTAAGTAAGAACTAACACATTGATTGATACAACAAAAAAGTAGCGGAGGCTGTACAGCCCCCGCTACTTTTTTGTTGTATCAATTGATATTTATCGCTTTTCTTTTACGTCCTCATTACTCTACCACCAACTTCTTAGGCAGCACAAGATTTAGTATAACGGCAAGAAGGAACACCACTGCCACGCAGTTCTCGGCAAACACCGTGCGCACTATCTCGGGGAAGATGGCAAACATACCCGTTGCTTGGGTAAAACCAAGGCCCACACTGAGCGACAAGCTAACGATAACCATATTGCGCTGAGAGAATCCGGCACGCGACATCATACCAAATCCGGCAAACAGAATACTGCCGAACATCATGATTGTACAGCCGCCAAGCACTGCCTGAGGGATTGTGGTAAGGGCGGCACCGATAACCGGGAACACACCACCGATAATCATAACAACTGCTCCAACGCCAATAGTGAAGCGGTTTACAACACCTGATATGGCTGCAAGACCTACGTTCTGACTGAACGATGTGATTGGGGTACAACCGAACAAGCCCGACACTGAGCTTACGAAGCCGTCGCAGCAAATAGCCGAACCCATCTCCTTTGTCTCTGGATCGCGCTTCAATGCACTGTTGCAAAGGGCTGAAGTGTCGCCTATTGTCTCGGTTGCCGACACAAGATACACTGCCACTACCGACAATATGGCGCCTATATTAAACTCGGGTGTGAACGGAAGCAAACGTGGAAGAGCGATAATTGACTTGCCTGACAAGCTGTCGAAGTTGACCATTCCCATAAAGCAAGCCAGCACATAGCCCACAACAAGACCCACAAGTACAGAGAGCGAGCGGAGGAATCCCTTTGCAAATATCTGGCAAAGGAGGCAGGCAAGAAGCGTAACAGAGCCTACAATCCAGTTGTTCATGCTACCAAAGTCGGATGCGCCCATACCACCGGCAAACGAGTTGGCACCAATAGGCAGGAGCGAGAAGCCTATAGCCGTAACAACGGTTGCCGACACAACGTGCGGGATGAGCTTAATCCAGTACTTAACAAACAGTCCGAGCAATCCCTCTACAAGACCGCCGACAATAACGGCACCAATAAGCGTGCCCATACCGTATGTTCCGGCAATGCCGATGGCAAGCGAAAGGAAGGTGAACGAGATGCCCATAACGATAGGCAGACGCGAGCCTACACGCCATACGGGAAAGAGCTGCACCAGAGTGCCGATGCCGGCTATCACCATACAGTTCTGTATAAGCACCGCACTCATTGCGCTGTCAAGCCCTACGGCAGCAGCAAGAATAATGATTGGTGTGATGTTGCTGACAAACATTGCCAACACATGCTGTAGACCGAATGGGAGTGCCTTTCCCAACGGCACTCTACCGTCGAGCTGGTAGAGATTCTCAATAGAATTTTTCATTGCGTTTATGTAAATAATGATATTGTCGTCGCTTGAAACAATCTCCTCGAAAAGACTGCAATACAGTAGTTGCTCTTTTCGGCAACAAAGGTACAAAAAAATCCCTGGTTATCATTCTAAACATAGACTGAAACCAGGGAATATGTTGATATCAATGCTTTGAAATACAATTATTGATTTTCCTTATTTATCAAGTTCACGACAACCTTCACCATTACATCCTTCTCCTCGGTACGGCTCTCGGCTATCATCAACGTTAGGGCAACGAGGGTATTGTCAGCTATGCGCTTATGACCATCTTCGGCATAAAGCACATGGTTGTTGTTCAAGAACCAAAGGAAGAGCATTGCGGCTATGCGCTTGTTGCCATCACTGAACGAGTGGTTCTTAACAACAAGGTATAACAGCATGGCTGCCTTCTCCTCGACAGAGGGATAGAGTTCCTCCCCTCCAAAGGTTTGGTAGATTTGACCTATGCTGCTCTTGAACGAATCGTCCTTTTCGTTGGCAAACCATTGTGAGCCTCCAAACTTTTCCTTTAGGGCATTGATGGCCTCCATTGCATTGTCGTACGTTGCCCGGAATGGCTCGTCCTTGGTTGTCTGCTGTATAGAAAGCGACTGATAATCGTAATGGTCGAGCGTGTCGAGGGCGTAGACATAGTCGGAGATAACGTTGAACAATCCGCTGTATTCATCGGTAGAAACCTTTTCCTGCATACCAATGGCACGCCCCATCAGTCGCACAACATCCTTAAGCTCGTTGTAGCGGTCGAGCTTGAGTTGTTGGTTGATGGCATAGCCTTTGATGAGGTATTGTTTGAGAACAGAGGTTGCCCAACGACGAAATTGTACACCTTGTTGACTCTTTACTCTATAACCCACAGAAATTATTACATCAAGATTATAGAATGGTACGGGTTTATCAGAATTAGCAACACGCAAAAAATGCGTGTTGCTTTCCTTTTCTAATTCACCATCGGCAAACACATTATTTATATGCTTGCGTATTGTCTTTGCATCACGATCAAAAAGCATTGCCATTTGATTTGCACTCAGCCACACAGTCTCATTCTCCAACTTCACATTAAGTTGAACGCTTCCGTCTTGTGAACGGTATATTTCTATTGTATTGTTCATAATAGTCTTCTTTCTTAATAATTAAAGTAAAGCAAAAGGCACAGCCTCCCCTTTTTACTCTTTTACTTTTTTACCCTTTTACTTTTCAATACATTCTCCTCTCCGCCCAGTCCCCTCTATCCAGATTTCTGTATCCTATAGCCTCGCTTATGTGTTGCACCTCCACACGCTCCGACCCATCGAGGTCGGCAATGGTGCGCGCCACCTTCAGTATGCGGTTGTAGGCACGTGCCGAGAGCGAGAACTTCTCCATAGCCATGCGCAGTTGGTTGATGGAAGCCTCATCAGGTTCGGCAAACTGGTGTATCATACGCTCGGTCATCTGGGCATTGCAGTGTATGCCCTTAAAGTCCTTAAAGCGTTCGGTCTGTATCTCGCGGGCTTTTATTACGCGTTCGCGGATAACAGAACTGGGCTCGCCGGGCTGCGATTGTGATATGTCCTTAAACGGAACGGGCGTTATCTCGCACTGGATGTCGATGCGGTCGAGCAGCGGACCCGATATCTTGTTCATATAACGCTGTATCTGTCCGGGGGTACAGCAGCAATTATGGGTAGGGTCGTTGTAGTAGCCACACGGACATGGGTTCATCGAGGCTACGAACATAAAGGAGCAGGGGAACTCGACGGTGTATTTGGAACGTGATATTGTTATCTTATGGTCTTCGAGCGGTTGACGCAACACCTCCAAGGTTTGCTTGTTAAACTCGGGCAACTCGTCGGCAAACAACACTCCGTTATGCGCCAATGATATCTCGCCCGGCTGTGGATTGAAGCCGCCACCTACAAGCGCCACCTCGCTAATGGTATGGTGTGGCGACCTGAACGGACGCTGCGAGATGAGCGATGTGCCACGTTGCAGCTTGCCGGCAACGCTATGTATCTGCGTCGTCTCCAAGCTCTCGGCAAGCGACAGCGGTGGCAAGATGGAGGGCAGGCGCTTTGCCATCATCGACTTGCCCGATCCCGGAGGCCCCACCATGATAAGGTTGTGGCCGCCAGCCGCCGCCACCTCCAATGCACGCTTTACGTTTTCTTGACCCCGCACGTCGGCAAAGTCGAGTTCGTACTTGTATTGCTGTTCGTAAAACTCGCGGCGCGTGTCTACAAATGTAGGCTCGTACTCTTCGGAACCGGTAAGCAGTTTTATTACGTCTATTATGTTTTCCATGCCGTATACCTCAAGGTTGTTTACGACGGCAGCCTCTCGCTCGTTCTGCTTCGGAACAATCAAACCCTTATACTTCTCTGCCCTCGCCTTTATAGCTATGGGCAGCGCACCCTTGATGGGTTGCAGCGTGCCGTCCAAGCTAAGCTCGCCCACCATCATATAGCTGCCCAAAGACTCGCTAACGATGGCGCCGCTCGCCGCCAATATGCCTATAGCCAACGGCAAGTCGAAGGAGCTGCCCTCCTTTCTAAGGTCGGCAGGAGCAAGGTTTATGGTTATATCGCCGTGCGGAAACTTATAGCCGTTGAACTGCACTGCCGATGCTATGCGGTCGCGTCCTTCCCTGACAGCAGTATCGCCCAGTCCGGTCATGCGGTACATCACGCCGGGCACAATGTTCACCTCCACCGTTACAGTGGTTACGTCAAGGCCGTTGACAGCGGCTGAATAAGTCTTTACGAGCATAATAATCAGTTGGTTTAAGGGTTAGTATATAAGGACAAAAGTAGCGGTTTTGAGTGGATTGGGCAAACAAAATAGAGAAAAAATAACATATAAATCTTCTGCAAAGATATACTGTCTTGTAGTTGATAGCTTTTCTAAATAAAAATAACTAACTTTGCAAAAAATAACAACAGCTAAATGGAAGAAGATTTCGACATACGACAGGAGCGGATGCAGAAGGGCGAGAAAGACTTTGAGAACGCCCTCCGACCGCTGCGATTCGGCGACTTTAGCGGACAGCAAAAGGTGGTGGACAACCTTGAGGTGTTTGTGGAGGCTGCCAAGTATCGCGGCGAACCGCTCGACCACACTCTGCTGCACGGACCTCCGGGTCTGGGCAAGACCACTCTGAGCAACATCATTGCCAACGAACTGGGCGTGGGATTCAAGATTACAAGCGGACCGGTGCTCGACAAGCCCGGCGACCTTGCTGGCATCCTTACATCGCTCGAACCGCGCGACGTGCTCTTCATCGACGAGATTCACCGCCTATCGCCGCTCGTAGAGGAATATCTCTACTCGGCTATGGAAGACTATCGCATCGACATCATGATAGACAAAGGACCCTCGGCACGCTCCATACAGATTGACCTCAACCCCTTTACGCTGGTTGGAGCCACTACCCGCAGCGGACTGCTTACGGCGCCCTTGCGCGCCCGCTTCGGCATCAACCTCCACCTCGAATACTACGGACCGGAGATGCTGCAGAAGATTATAAAGCGCTCGGCAATGATTATGAAGGTGCCAATAGACGACGATGCCGCCATAGAGATAGCCAGACGCTCACGCGGAACGCCACGTATAGCCAACGCATTGCTGCGACGCGTGCGCGATTTTGCCCAGGTTAAGGGCAACGGACGCATCGACCGCGACATTGCACGGCTGTCGCTCTCGGCTCTCAACATCGACCAATACGGCCTCGACGAGATAGACAACAAGATTCTGCTTACCATCATCGACAAGTTTCGTGGTGGTCCGGTGGGTGTCAGCACCATTGCCACAGCCATCGGCGAAGACACTGGCACCGTGGAGGAGGTGTACGAGCCTTACCTCATAATGGAGGGCTTTATCAAGCGCACGCCACGCGGACGCATGGTCACACCCCTCGCCTACCAGCACCTCGGCAGACCAATGACGGGCAGCAATGCCGTCGAACCAACATTATTCGACTAACTAAAACAGCAAGGGTGTGTCAAAAGTAAGGGCACACCCTTGTTGGTTTGACAAATAACAGAAATCATGAAGTTTGAATATATACAAGACATTGACACCAACATACCCATTCCGGAGAGCTATTCGGATTGTATACGGCTTATAAAATCGGATGCTTATAGGCATTGCGGAAGGAAGAAATCATTTGCAACAATATTCTTTGAAAGTTTTTCGCGTATAAGTGTGGATTTCTCCATTTGGTTTCGTTTGTCGCAGTACAAGGGTCTGTTATATCCTTTTGCAAAGTTTATGCTGCATAGATACAAGAAGAAATACGGCATCTTTATTCCTGCAAAGGTAAAGATTGGGTACGGTCTTTATATCCAGCATTGTTTTGGCATTATCATCAACAGCCATGCCGTCATCGGCAACAACGTAAACATCGGACAGCTTACAACGATTGGCTCAAACCAGCCGCAAGCAGCGCATATAGGAGATGAGGTATACATCGGTCCTGGTTGCAACATCGTGGACGACATTGCCGTGAACAGCCGAACCTGCATAGGCGCCGGTGCGGTAGTCACCCGCGATTTGCCTTGCGACGTAACCGCTGCCGGCGTGCCTGCAAAGATTCTGCACAACGGAGGACATCCCGAATATATCAGGAACCCATGGCCTAAGGAATGGATGATTTAATGCCTCTTAATTAAAGGTTGGTTTGGATTTAATCATGTTTTCGTACAAAGTTGGTTTGGATTTGATCATGATTTCGACGAAAGTTGGTTTGGATTTGATTACATTTTCGTCTAAAGTTGGTTTGGATTTGAATAATATTATGTATCTTTGCCACTGATATATAACGACTTAGACATGTTTAAACGAATAGCAATCAATTATCTCCGCGAATGGGCACAAAAAGAAGAGAGAAAGCCACTGGTTTTGCGTGGTGCCCGCCAAGTTGGCAAGACTACTCTTGTCAAGATGTTTGCCGAAGATTTCGACAACTATATCTACTTGAATCTTGAGGAAAAAGAGAATGCCGAATTGTTTGCAGCCGACTACGCTTTTGACGACTTGCTGTCTGGCATTTTCTTCAAGGCCAATGTGCGCCAGGACAACAAGCGCACACTGATATTCATAGACGAGATACAGAATGAGCCAAAGGCGGTGCAGACGCTGCGCTACTTCTACGAGAAGCGTCCCGACATTTATGTCATTGCTGCCGGCTCGCTCTTGGAGAGCTTGATGGACAGACACATATCTTTCCCCGTAGGCAGAGTGGAATATATGGCCCTTCATCCATGCACGTTTGCCGAGTTTTTATCTGCCATAGGCGAGGAGATGCTTGCCCAACAAGTAGAGCGTGTGGCTGTGCCGCAGTCGCTACACAACTACACGCTCGACCTCTTCAAGAAATACATGATTATTGGCGGATTGCCGGAAGTAGTGGCCAATTATGCCCAATACCACGATATGGTGCGGCTTGGCGGTGTTTTCAATGCCTTGCTGTCAGGCTATCGCGACGATGTAGAGAAGTATGCCAGCAAGCCAAAGGAGCAGGACTCTATACGCTATATTCTTAACTATGGCTGGACATCAGCAGCCCACCGAATACAGTTTGCCAAGTTCACCAACTCTTCGTTCAAATCGGCAGATGTAAGCAATGCTTTCCGTACGCTTGAGAAGACACTGCTCTTAGAACTGGTATATCCACTTACATCAACATCATTCCCTATACTGCCCGACCTTAAGAAGAGCCCTAAATTGTTGTGGCTTGACACCGGACTCGTCAATTATGTTGCAGGGATGCAAGAAGAATTGCTTTTCTCTACCGATAGCGATGAGCTGTGGAACGGCGACATCGCCGAACATATTGTTGCGCAAGAATTGCTTGGAGCCTCAACTACATTTGGCGAAAAGCGTATGTTCTGGGTGCGCGACGCACGCAACTCTCAAGCAGAGGTCGACTTCATTATACGCCACAAATCGCATCTACTGCCTATCGAAGTGAAGACGGGCAATAACTCCAAGCTACGCTCTCTGCATCAGTTTATGGAGGAGTCGAAAGAAGACATAGCCCTAAGATTATGGAATGGGCCCATGACATCCGATGTCATCACTCGTTCGGACGGACGCACATTCACATTGTATAATATCCCCCTCTATTATGCTGGACACCTTGAGAGGTTCTTGCTAAGGCTTCCTTGGTCGGTCAGTAAGGCTTAAAAACTTATTTTACAACCACCTTCTTGCCATTGACGATGTATATGCCAGGTGCTGTAAGACGTGCCACACGCAATATCACGTCGTTATTGACAATGATATTAACGCGATATAAGTGGTTTTTACGTTGATTTGTTTTGGATAATAAGGAAAAATATTAACTTTGCTTATTCTTTATTGAAGCCACACTAACCTACATTGCATTATGGAACAACTACTCCATTACATCTGGAAACACCGCATACTGCCACTGCACGAGATGCGCACCACCGACGGACGAACGGTGGAGGTGATTGACCCGGGACTGCACAACACACACGCAGGACCCGACTTCTTCAACGCCAAGCTGCGCATCGACGGCACACTGTGGGTGGGCAACGTGGAGATACACGAACGCTCCGCCGACTGGGTGCTGCACCAACACGACCAAGACCCTGCCTACAACAATGTGGTGCTGCACGTGGCGTCGGTGATAGATGCCGACGTGCAGACCATGGACGGGACGCATCCGCCACAGATGGAGCTGCACGTTCCTAAGTATGTGCTCAACAACTACCGCCGACTGTTGGCTGCCGACCGCTATCCGCCGTGCCGCGAGACGGTAATGCAGCTGCCTAAACTAACCATACATTCGTGGATGAGCGTGCTCGGCGCGGAGCGTCTTGCCGATAAGTGCAACGCCATAAAACAGCGTGTGCAGACGGCTGGCGGCTCTTGGGAGCAGGCTTTCTTTGCCACCATAGCACGCAGCTTTGGCTTTGGGGTCAACAGCGAGGCGTTTGAGCAGTGGGCTGCCCGGTTGCCGCTGATGCAGGTGGCACATCACCGCGACGACCCTTTCCAGGTGGAAGCGCTGTTCATAGGCTCTGCCGGACTGCTCGACACCAACGCCATGAACGACCGACAGCGGGCGGCTGCCACTGCCGACGACTACTTCAAGAGGCTGCAAACAGAGTGGCAGTATCTTGCGCACAAGTTCAACCTGGACGCCATGCCACGCCAGACGTGGCGCTTCCTACGTCTGCGTCCGCAGAACTTCCCTTATATCCGATTGTCGCAACTGGCACAGCTCTATTGCTCGCGCCGTGCCGAACTTGCCAGCATCACCACGTGCCATGACCTCGACGACATACGCAAGAGGCTGCAAACCGAAACTTCCGACTACTGGCGCACCCATTACACCTTCGGCAATGAGAGTCGCGATTGCGCCAAGCATCTATCCGCCACATCTATCGACATCCTCATTATCAATGCCGTTGTGCCTATGCTCCACGCTTATGGCTGCCATCGTCAGGACGAACAGCTCATTCAGCGTGCCGCCGATATACTTGAGGCGCTACCGCCAGAAGATAACACACACATACGTCTATGGCAAGAATGCGGCATAACCGCCGACAATGCTGCCGACTCTCAGGCACTGATACAGTTGCACACACGATATTGCGAACGAAAGGATTGCTTGAGGTGCAGATTTGGATATCATAGCTTGAAGAGGGAGAAGTAGAATATAATATGGAGTGATAGAGGTGTAAATTGCAGTTTATCTAATGCCATACATACTCAACGGCACTGCATTATTGTGGTCGTTGAGATAATGGCGTGTGCCAAGACGATAACGGGGATTGGTTAGCGAGAGGCTGTCCACACGCACACGGGTCTCTATACCAGCCAAACAAAGCATTGTTGGGAACACGGAGGCATTGCTCTGCACACCCTTCTTTCGGTTGCCAAGCATGGCGCCGAACTCCATCGGATGCTGCGAGGCATACGTCTTCGATGTCCATACAAGCAGCGGCACGTCGGTGTCGTACTGCGACGGACGTGGCGAGGCATGCAGAAACAAGCGGCGACTGTCGTCAAAGATGTTCTCGCCGTGGTCGGATGTGTACATCAAGGTAGAGGCACAA
>ERZ1026901.1804-NODE-1804-length-11293-cov-3.229756_pt1 | contig 11293 bp, 5 predicted proteins | sample MGYA00380179_ERZ1026901 | MGnify/ENA primary metagenome ERZ1026901 (study PRJEB33269, sample SAMEA4719815) | human gut metagenome | biome: human-associated habitat; feature: organic feature; material: feces | place: Cameroon | collected 2013-10 ... | reverse complement strand
CACCGTCCGCGCCGACGGCCACGCCCTGCGGGTGCTCAAACTGCGCCTTTTCCAGCGGGCCATCCACATAGCCGCCGGGATACACGCCATCACTGTCGCGCTGGCTGCCGACATTCAGGGGCGTCACAGTGCCGTTCACGATCTTGCAGATGCGGCTGCGGCCGGTCTCGGCCACATAGAGTACCCCGTTGGCCCAGCACAGGCCCGTAGGCTCTTCCAGCCCGGAGGCCCACGTAGTGACTTTGCCCTGCTTGTCCAGACGCCGGATCAGGCCGTTATCCGTATCCGCGATGTACAGCTCCCCATCCGCACCGGCGGCAAGGCCGGTCGGCCGGGCAAAGGACACCGTAGCGCCAGAGCCGTTCGTCTGGCCTTTCACGCCGGAGCCGGCAGCGGTGCGGACCGTCTTTTCATCGACGTAGCGCACCACATTGGCCGCGGCATCCGTAACGGCATATCCGTCCAGATAAGGGGCAATGGCCCACGGCTCCATGAAGCGGGCCTCATCCAGCTTTGCGTCTACATAGGCGCCGGAAGGCTCACCGTGGAGATCCGCGACGCCGGGCTTGCCCGCCCAGCGGGTGACGGCGCCATTTTCCACGCGCCAGATGATCTTATTGAAGGTATCCGTTACCAGCAGCGCATTTTTGTCCGCAGCCAGGCCGGACAGCGAGCCTCCGGCAAAATCCTGCGGTTCCAACGCGCCGGCACTCAACGAGATCACCGGCAGCAGTGCCAGCGTCAGCACCATGGCCAACAGCTTTTTCTTCATATTGCCCCTCCTTGCGAATCCAATTCGTCCAGCGTCAGGCACTCGAAGCCCTCCGCTTTTCCTTTGAGTTTAATGGTACTTCCCAGCGAAGTGGTGCGTGCGCGGTCGCCCAGCGCATCTGCCACGGCCCGGGAGATATAAACCGTTCCGCCGGGAGCATTTGACTCCAGGCGGGAGGCTGTGTTTACAGTGTCACCGATGGCTGTATAGTCCATTCTCTGCGGTGCGCCGATGTTGCCCACGATGGCAGGCCCCACATGGACGCCCACGCCGAAGGCCACCGTCCGGCCATAGCGCTGCTCAAGCTCCTCCGTCAGGGCTTTGGAGCCTTCCACCATATCCATGGCGGCCCGGCAAGCCAGATAGACTGCATCCTTCTGCGGCAGCGGCGCGTTCCAGAACGCCATCGTACAGTCGCCCACGAACTTATCCAGCGTCCCGTGGTAGCGCATGATGCACTCTGTGGTCAAAGTCAGATAGCGATTCAGGATCTCCACGACCGTGGCGGGGTCCAGTACCTCGCTCATGGTGGTAAAGCCGCGGATATCCACAAACAGAACAGCGATGTCAAACATCTTGCCGCCCAGATCCTCCGCTGCGCCCCCCTGTTCCAGCAGCTTTTCCAGAATAGCATGGTCCACATAGCGGCCAAAGGTGGCCTTGATGCGTTGCTTTTCCTGAGAAGCCTGGAAGTAATTATCTGCCACGGCCCAGATAAACAGCGCAAACATGGTCATGGGGATCCAGCCGCCATCCAGGACCCAGCCCATACGGTACACGATCTGGCAGAACGTGATCCAGCCCACGCTGATCCCTACCCAGCCGAAGAGAAGCCAGCTCAGCTTCCGGCCTTTCAGAATGATCAGCAGCAGCACCGCCACGAACAGCAGGGCCAGCTGGTAACGCTCCGGCACCTCCCGCGGCAGAAAGCCCTTGCGGAGGGCATCGACCTGGTTCGCCTGGATCTCGATGCCGTACATATGGGACGCATGATCCACCGCAGTGGAATATTCGTCCTGCATCCCCGCCGCATAGGGTCCAATGAGCACGATCTTTCCGGCATAGTACTCCGGATCCACGTTGCCATCCAGCACATCCGCCACAGATACGCCGTCATAATATCCGCCAGGCCCGGCGGTATAGGGCAGGAAAAAGAAGCCTTTCTCGTTTACCTGTGGAACGGCTGTATCCGGAATGTCCTTTGCCTCGCAATATTTTTGGTAGACCACTCTGGCAAAGGAGGGCTTCTGCCCCTCTCCCGGCACATCCACATAGGAAAGGGCGTGGCGCAGGATACCGTCGCTGTCCGCCATAGTGTTGATGTGGCCGCTTTCCGTAACGTCAGCCAGTGCGTCAAACGGGGCATCCCAGCCCAGCACAGCCTGGACATCCATATAGAAAGCGTCCCCCTCCGTGACCAGAGCACTGCCAAAGGTAGCGGCAGCCGCCGTGACCACATTTCCACCCCGGCGGGCGGCCTCCACCAGCGCATCATCCGCCTCCGGATCGCCGCTCTCGCCCACATACAGCACATCCAAGCCGATCACGGCAGGCGCGCTGTCCGGGTCGGCGTTCAGCGTATCGATGACCTCCGCCATCACAGAGCGGGGCCACGGCATAGGCCCCAACACATCCAATGCGTAGCGGTCTATGCCGATGACAACGATCTCGCCGTCCGTAGCGGAGGGTCTCTGGTAAAAATGGTCCGAAATGCTATTGTTCGCCTTGTTCAGCACACCGGAAGCCGCCAATACTGTGAAGGCCGCCGCGATGATCGCGGCGATCACCACTCTCCGCAGGGAAAACTTTTCAAAAATACCTGTTCGGATCGCCTTCATTGCTCCGATCCAGTTCCCTGTGCGGCTGCCGCCTCTTCCTCGACCTTTTCCTCCGGCTTTGCATCCGTCTTTTCCTCGGCCTTAGCTTCCGGCTTGGTCTCCTCCGCTCCGGTCTCCGGCTTGGCGTCCGCACGCTCCCCGGTCTCGGTCTCGGTCTTGGTCTTAGCGCCCTCCTCCGCTCCGGGCTCCGGAGCGGGGGTCAGGGAAGCTTCAGGCTTCTGGACCGGAGCAGCTGCCGGCGTTTTGCCGGATTCCGTTTCCGTTGCGGGCGGCTCCGGGGTGTTAAACGGAGGCTCAATGGTGATGCTGTCCTGCTCCACGGTGCAAGTGCCTCCAGGGACGGCCCGCACCGGGGGCTTCGTCCCGTCGGGTTTGGAAGCGATGATGCTGCCGTTATGGGCTTTCGAGCTGTCACAGATCGTCAGGCTGCCTGCAACCTCGATATGTTCGTTCCCCATGTCCAAGTGCTGGCCGTTCAGGTCCAGCGTCACAGTAACATTTTCCCCGATGCTCCGGAAATTCTGGGCATCAGTAGCGGACAAGTTGTAGGGGGAATTTCTTGTGCTGCTACCGTACAGTGTGACCTTTGTGCCATTAGTCCAGCCGGTCCAGCCACCGTTAGCCTTAGTAAGTGGCTTGAACTGGAGCACTTTATTTTTAGAATCCGTATTATCAGAATCCGTTTCCATGATGTGCAGGCTGGAGCGAAGATTGTTTTCCTGATAGGTACCCTCCGTGTAGAAATTTGTCACCGGCGTGAAGCTCGCATTCTCGTTTTCAAAGGTGCCATTATTGTTAAATCTTCCGGTCTGTTCGTTGATCGCGCAGGTGGCACTCTCTTTGTTTTCAAAGGTGCCATTATTGGTGAAGGTCGCTTCCACGTTGCACGCGGCGTTTGCCCCGTTTTCAAAGGTAGCGTCCTCGCTGTTCACAAACTCCGCCTTCACGTTGCACGCAGCCTTTGCGCCATTGTTGTCAAAGATACCATTGTTGGTAAAGGTCGCTTCCACGTTGCACGCGGCGTTTGCCCCGTTTTCAAAGGTGTCGTTGTTGGTGAAAGCTGCGTGGCCTGTAAAGACACCGTTGTTGATGAAGTCCTTTCCGTTGCTGCCGGTGCCATTGTGGTCAAAGGTACCGTCATTTGTACAGGTGCCATCGTTGGTAAAGGAACCTGTGTTCTCAAATGTACAGCCAAGTCCGATGGTCAGCGTACCCTGGCTTATAAAAGTCGCAAGAGTATTGGAGGCCTGTTCGTCGCCGTTCTGGAGCGTTGCTCCATTCTCCAGCGTGATGCTGTAATCTCCCCTCCCGTTCCCGATATGGCCACGGTTCAAGAGCCGACTTCCAGACAGGGTGATAGTGCCCTGATTAAGCAACGCAGCGTCTTCCGCATTATTAAAGGCTCCCTTGCAGATAATCGTACCAGCATTAGTCAGCTGAGCGCCGTTCATATTGTCAAAGTGCCCCTCATAGGTGATGCTGCCCTCAGGTGTCACGTGGATGTGATCCTCGTTTTGAATTCCGGAGTTCTTATCACTTCCACCGGCCTGTACCTGACCGGCGATCAAAGCGAAGCCTTTGTTGATCAGTGCCATTCCGGGAGACTTCAATTCGCCGGCGGTCATGTCAAATGTGCCGTTGTTGGTCAGGGTGGAATTCATGCTGACATAGATCCGGCCCGCACTTTTCAGTATGGCGTCTTTTTCCACCGTCACATAGCCGGAGGCCTTTTCATCCCCCGTATCCGGGTCCGCACCGCCAATGGACAGCAAACCCTCATTCGTCAGCGTTTGGCCTGTCGGAACGATCAGCCCGCCGTTTTTGAGATTCAGGGTCTTGTTCTTAGGGATCGTCAAGCCGTTATCCAGTGCCGCGCCGAGATCAGAGCCGGTCAGTTCCAGATTCACAGTCTTGACGTGGGGGATATCCAGTGCATCCTGCAACCAAGAGAACTCCGTCCGGCTCAGATTCCGCTCGTCACCCGCAAAGGTGGCGGTGTAGTACCCATCGTTCCCCCGGTTCTCGATCTCGGCAGGGCCGCCGTGATTGGTATAGTCCGGGAAATAGGCTGTGTGCTTCGCCTTCAGGCTGCCATCCTTCCACGTAAACTGACCGCGGATCACGCAAGGCTCCGTTTCATCGGGCTTCAGTTCCTTTTCCGCCTCGTCCTCCAGCATCACGACAGGCGGGTGCTCCCCGCTCTGCAACGTCAGTCCCTTGCCGGCAGACGTATCAATGACGCAGCCGAAACCGCTCATCGTACCGCCGCTGATAACGGCTGTGCCCTGATTGACCAGCGCCGTGCCTGTTGTGGACTTGAAAGTGCCGGAGATCATGTTGAAGGTGCCTGTGTTGACCAGCTTCGCACCGGTGAGATGGACTTCTCCACTTAAGGCATTCATATGGAAGGTGCCGCTGTTGGTCAGATCCACACCGTCAGATCTGAGGTCTCCGCCGCCCATATTGAAGGTACCGCTGTTGGTCAGGCTGGCGGTTTTGTGGAGATCAAGCCGCCCGCCGGTCATGCCGTAGGTGCCTGTGTTGTCCATGCTGCCGCCACCCTGTACCGCGATATTGCCCGTACTATCAATCGTACCCGCGTTGCGCAGGGTGCTGCCGGCATACACGTTCACATGGCTTCTATTGATCAGTTTTCCGCCTGCGTTCAGCTCCAGCAGACCTGCCTTGGAGCCGTCCTCCATACCCACATTAAGTCCGCCCATATTGGTAAAGGTTCCGCCGAGGTGCAGACTGTTTGTGCTGTTGATGGCAAATTCACCGTTGTTGGTCAGCGAGGAGCCGTTTTCCATGTTCATGGTGCCTGCCACGGCCATGGTCTTGCCGGTCTCCACAGTGGCCTTAGCGCCGCTTTGCATCGTGACGGTCTTCCCCGCCGGGATCTCCACGTCCTCATCGACCGTCAGCACTACATCGTTCGCCAGGATCACTCGCTTGGCCTGGTCCAGGGCCTCTTTCAGGTCCTTGCTTCTGATGTTTCCGTGGAGGGTGATCTCCTCGGGGGCAGGCTTGCTGGGAGCGGCACCGCCGCCTCCGCCACCGCCGCCAGTCTGCGTTCCACTGGATTCAAATACCTGAACGGGCTTGCTCTTTTCTTCCTCTTTTTTCTGCTCGTCCAGCTTTTTCTGCGTTTCCTTGGCCGCCTCTGCCGCCTGCTTTTCATCAGCCTCTAAACGCTGCTGCGCATCGCCGATGATCTTAGGCACACTCAGGGGGGAATTCTTGTCAATGCGATCCTGCAAATTCAGGTCGTCCTTGACCTCCACGGCCACGAAGCCGGGGACGCTCTCCTCCTTCACGGATTCCACCGTCAGCTGGATCTGGTCATTCTGCTCCTCTCGCAGCGGAGCGGCAATGGCCTTCTCACCGCCATTGATCTCCACCATGGATCTACCTGTGGAGCCAAGGGTCTTGTGGACGGTCAGATGGCCCTCCAGCAGGACGATCTCCGAATGGTAGCAGTCATGCACCACCGCATAGCCAGACGTGCCGCGCACGCCGGTGACCATGGTGGAGGTGCGGATATTCAGGCTCTCGTCCTTCTCAAGGGGAACGGTCACATCGAAGAACAGTTCGCCGGACAGGAGGTTCAATTCCAGCTTCTTGCCGGATTTACGCACCTCGCTCTCACTGGACGCGCCCAGCTTAACAGCCTTGCCGCTGTCGAGACTGATGTAGGCATAGCTGCCTTCACTCGTCTTGATCTTGGTGCCGCTGTACAAGCGCATTCCGTTTCTCAGGCTCAGGCTCTTTCCGCTGGCACTTTCGACCGTGACAGTGCCCTCCGTCTTTTCCAGGCGGAGCGTGGTCCCGACAGCCGCCGCAGCTGCGGCGGGCATCGTTAACCCCCACAGCAGGACCAGCGTCATTACGATGGATAGAATTCTTTTCATTAGTTGCCCTCCTAATGCCTTTTGTCTGTGCCAAATGCCGTACAGCGATTGGCCTAAAACATTCATTTGTCAGTCCGCCTGGAACAGGTGGAATTCCTCTTTTCCGTGTTTCGGGGTCTCGTTGTCATCCAGAATACTCCAGATCTCGTGGCTTTTATTCAAAACGTTTTTCCCGTCAGCGGCAGGCAGGGCATTCACCTCGGGCAGTTTCATCAGGGTCTCCTCCACATCGGCAAAGGATTTTCTGGTGAACAGCTCCGTAAAGGTCGGCTCCTCGCCGAGCTGCCTTGGCGTTGCCGGGTCGTTGATCGCTACATAATGGTCCAACATGTGCTGGGCTGCAAAGAGGTACGCTGTATGGTCAGCCAGCTTTTCCAAGAACTTCAGGTCTATCTCGTCAAATCTCTGGTCGTCCATCTTGTTGATGATCTCGATGCAGCCAAAGGTATATTGCTGATAGCGCAGCGGGACGCAGATCATGGAACGGGTCGTAAACCCGGTCCACTGGTCTATGTATCCCGCCCAGTCGGGATCGGATTGGCAGTCAAGCACGATGGTGCTTTTGCTGCGGGCAACGACCTGTCCGGCGATCCCCTCACCGAATCGCAGGGAAAGCCTGCCAAGATCCACACCGCCCCGGATCGCCTTGGGGTGAAGTGTTCCGTCTCCGAACTGGTCATAGAACCAGAAGGTCCCCGCCGCGGCGTGGGAGGCCTTCACCACGCGGTCCAACGCGATGGACAGGGCTTCTTCCAGACTGCCGGCTTCCTCGATCTCCGTTTCCAGCAACGTGATGGCGTGTTCATACCGGGCGCTTTTATCTGCTGCCCAGACAGGCTCAATTGTTTTGCTCACGATCGTCACCTCTCGTTAATCTGTGATACAGTCACCTTCCCGGGCAAAACGTGTCGCTGGGAAAATCTCCTGCGCCTTCTTCTCGCATACGCGCAGCATATCATCCGTTGATTCCGGATTGTGATGCGTGATCCACAACTCCTTTACATGGGCGGCCTTGGCCAGTCGGCAGCCCTCCTCCCATGTGGAGTGTCCCCATGATCTATGCTGTTCATATTCCTCTGCGGATAGGTACATCCCATCATAACACAAAAGGTCGCAGCCATAAACCCAATTTGTCAAATCAATGGTGCCATGTTCAAAATCCCAGACGATGCAGATGCACTTTCCCTTGCCCTGCAAGCGGACCAGGATCGTATTACTGGGGTGGAACGAATCCTGGAAGTCAGCCACATAGCCCTTTTCCAGCACCACGGACTTCCCTGCGCGGACATTGTGCAGCTCGCCGAAATCCGGCATCCAGGGCCAGTACGGGGGCGACATGAACCGGCGCAGAGATTCGTCCGCGAACCAGGAGAAAAAGCGGGAGTAGAACTGGATCTTTGCGTCCTTGGGGAACACGCCACCACAGAGCAAGCCCTGGATATGGTCATAATGCAAATGCGTCAGGATCACATCGATCTTTTTGCAGTCCGCCAGGATCTCCCTGGCATTGTGCAGACCACTTCCGCAGTCAAGAATGATGGCATAGTCCCCGTCCCGCAGGATGTAGCAAGTTGTGGAACCTCCGAACTCACGGTACTGATCGCCAAACACGGGGTAGCTCCCCCGGCAGCCGCAAACATGAAATTCCATAAACGCTCCTCACTTCTTCTATCATTGCGAACGGGATGAACTGTGCGACCGCACAGGGCACACCGCCCGATATGCAAGGTATTGGGAACTTGCGATCACCGGAAGCGGTTTTTGGTCTTGACAAAATACTTCCGGATCTCAACAGCCATGCGCAACACCTCTTGCTGATCTGCCGTCCGCAAAGCGGCAAATTCCGGGATGCTTCGCAGCTGATAGTCCAGCTCCTTCTCGCTGTCCGCCATGAAAACGTCCAGAAAAGTGATCTCTTTCTTCCCCGTGGACTCCGCCGATCTGGTCAGCGCGACAAAGTCCTCCAGCAACCCCTGGTGCTTCAGCAGCACAGAGATCTCCGCGGACAGACGCTCCGCGAAATTCAGATCCTTATCATCAAAGGCCACGCCATCGGTCTTGTTGATGATCTGGATACAGCCGAACACCACGTCCTCCAGTGCAAGGGGCACGCAGATCATGCTCTTGGTCTGAAAGCCGGTCTTCTGGTCCACCCGTCCGGCCCAGCGGGGATCGGCCTGGCAGTCCTGAATGATGACGGACTTGCCGCTCTGGATCACCTGTCCGGCAATGCCCTCGCCGGGAAGCAGGCGGATCGCGGAAAGATCCGAGCCGTTATAGACAGCCTTCGCGCAGATGCGTCCGTCCTTGAACCGGTCATAGAACCAGAACGTGCCGGTTTCGGCATGGACCGCCCGCATCACCATTTCCAAAGAGACCTTCATGGCATCCTCCGGGCTTTGGGTGTCCCGGATACTGCGTGTGAGCTGGTCGATGGTGCGCTTGTAGTGGCTGACCTTCATGGCGCCCCATAGGGATTCCATTTCGTCGCGCATATTGTCAACTCCTCCTTTTTGCCGGGTACCCCCGCGGCGAAAGCCGCGGGGGACTCCTGTGAGTTTTACTTTTTCCGCTTGCGGACTACCTTGAAGAACAGGGTCGCCAGTACAGCGATACCGGCTGCTGTCGCCAGCGCGATCAGCACGAAGCCCTGCTTTTCCGTCGCGTCGAGGCTGCGGTTGAAGCCCCAGGCGATAGAGAAGGTGCGATCCTTCTCGCCGTCGGCGGTCGCCGCGTCCTCACCGGGCTGTTCGCCTGCCCCATGACCGCTGTCATGGGCGTTCTTCGCGGCCAGGGCCTCCGCAGCCGTTACCTGCTCGCCTTCGGAGAGGCTTGCGGTGTCCATCAGCTCATACCGGCCGGTCTTATCCGAGTAGGCCACGAAAGAGGCGCCGAGGATCTCCTTCAGGGTCTCCTCCTGGGTGCCTCCCGTGCCGCCGGAGGTCTCCGGACCGTCGGATGTGGAGGTGCCGGCAGAATCTGCGCTGCCGCTGCTGTTGCCGGCCGCGCCGGGACCCTTTCCAGTACCGGTGGCGGCTGCGCCATCGACTGCGCCATCGGCTGCGCTGCCGCCCTGGGGCGGCTGCTCACCGGAGGCGTCCGTCTCAGAGGTCTGACCGTCCCCGTCAGGGCCGTTATCCGTGTTGCTGCCATTGACAGCCTCCGGACCGTTCACGGCCTCGGAGCCGCTCTCCTCCGCGTCGGCATCGCCGCTCATGTCCACGTCGCCTGCAACGCTGCTATCCCCGCTGCCGCCCGTGGTGAGGCCGCCGGTCTCACCGGGATTGGCCGCGGCCTCGCCGCCTACGCCGGTCCCGCTGGCAGAGGGCGGCAGCGTGCCGCCGGGTGCATACTGGCCGCTGGCATACAGCTCATCCCGCAGGGTCTCGCCATCGTTGAAGCTGCTGTCATTGACTCCCTGATCCGGATCACCGAACAGGCCGCCTCCTGTGAAGGTCCCCTTGACGTAATCCAGGAATCTCGTCAGCGGCGGCCGGGTATCGCAGACCACGCCGCCGGTGGAGTAGTCCACGCCCACCACATGATCGCCGTAGCAGGCCAGCAGGATCGTGCCCGCATAGCCCATGTTGTTGGAGGTGTACTTGATGCCCCGGTTGTCCATGGTGCCGAACTCCATCTGCGTGAGGTACGAGGTCACGGCGCCGGACTCCTTGCCCAGCATACCGAAATAGCGGATCTCATCACCGAAAGACTTCTTGGTGCTCAGCAGAACGCTGTCGAACAGCGTGTTCTGGGACGCGGAGATCGTATAGGCCTTGTCATCCATCATGAACACACGATAGGGGACGATCTTGGTGTCCTTGTACAGCGTGAAGTAGTAGTAGACCTTCACGGTACCGTCGCTCCACAGAGGCTTGACGGTCTCGCACTGGGTCAGATTGGTCCAGGTGCTCTCCACGGCGGTGGCAGTCCCACCATCCAGCTCGTAGATCTTGCCGTCCCGATCCAGCGCGCAGCCCTGCCACAGGTGGATGACATTGCTCACGCCCTCCACCTTGCCCTGTTCTTTCATCTTCTCCTGGGCGTCGTTGGCGTCCACGGCGGAGTAGTTGGCCTTGCCGTAGTGAATGGCGCCGTCCTTGTCGATGTAGTACCAGTAGTCGCCGTAGGTCATGACCTTGCGGCGCAGGGGGGCGGTTTCATAGGGAACGCCGTCCACCGTCAGGTTGTCGGTCTTGTAATCGAAATACAGGGTGACCACGCCGTTTTTGTCGGAGAGATAGTCCTTGCCGTTGATGTTGATGGAAACGGATTCCGCCCCCTCACGCACGACCTTTTCAACGTTGATCGTGTTGACGCCGGAGGTGTACACCACAGTCTCTTCGCCGATCTTGCCGGCTTCGGGCAACAGGATGCCCGCAGATTCGTCGGCGGCGTTGTGATTGGTGTAGTACAGCACGCCGTTAAGCTCCTGATTCTTGGTGAAGGGCATATACTTGCTGAGATCGTTATAATCCCAGTTCTTCTTGTTGGAGCCGAACACGCCATCATAGAAGGACTTCTGGGCGAACTGCGCGGCAGGCGTCAGCAGTTTGACGTTGTCCAGCCGCTTGGGGATCACATAGTGCTCCTCCTCCGCCGCCGCGTCCATGCTCACCAGATCTCTGGCGGTCTGACCGTTGATGAGCGAATCCTCGCAAATGTAGATCAGGCCGGTACCGGCGCTGGTGTTGGGGTTGGTGTTGTTGATCCAGAGGGAGGTCTCGCTGGCTGCCCGGACGTCCGCCGCCACCAGCACACCGTTCATAAGG
>ERZ1026901.1800-NODE-1800-length-11335-cov-6.287057_pt1 | contig 11335 bp, 7 predicted proteins | sample MGYA00380179_ERZ1026901 | MGnify/ENA primary metagenome ERZ1026901 (study PRJEB33269, sample SAMEA4719815) | human gut metagenome | biome: human-associated habitat; feature: organic feature; material: feces | place: Cameroon | collected 2013-10 ... | reverse complement strand
CCCAGTCCGCCCTGCGAATTAGGACGAAGGATGAAGGTCTTGGTCATCGTATTCAGGAGTGCTTCCGGGAAGCGATAGAGCAGCAGGAAGAGCATCACGCAGATGGTTTCCCCCACCCTGAACTTCACGAAGAAGGTGCGGAACATGTTCTTCAGTTCGTGCGCCACTTCGCCCACCGTTCTATCCGTCTGCACATCCTCCTTAGGACGCGGCATAAACCGGCTATGATAGAGCCACAGTCCGATGAAGATGCCCGCCAATCCGTAGAAGATAAGCGCCCACGAGAAGCGTATCTGGTTGCGGAACATCACCTGGAGCACACCCGCCAGCATCACCAGGAATCCATTCACAAAGATGATGGCGAGACGATAGAACGTGTTTCGCAGTCCCACAAACTTGGTCTGCGTATGCTCATCCAGCTCAATCATATAAAAACCATCCGCCGAAATATCGTGGGTGGCACTACAGAAGGCGATGAGGAAGAAGAAGCACATCGTTGCCTGGAACCAGAAGGCAGTAGGCAGCGAGAAGGCGATGCCAGCAAGGGCGGCTCCGATGAGTGCCTGCATGGTGAGCACCCACCAGCGCTTGGTCTTCAGCAGGTCGATAAACGGGCTCCACAGGGGCTTGATCACCCAAGGCAGGGCGAGCCATCCGGTATAGAGACCCACCTCGGCATCGGTGAGGCCCAACTGCATATACATCACCACAGAGAGGGCGGTCACAATGACGTTGGGCAGTCCTTCTGCAAAATAGAGGGTCGGAATCCAAGCCCATGGATTCCGACTATTTTTCTTTGTTACCATTTCATTTTTAATATTAGGTTCAGAACATCAGGTGTCAAAAGAAGCGTAGCCTCTTTTAACACCCCACATTCTACATTCAAATTATTGATAGAGTTTCTTGTTATTGATAGAGTTTCTTGATTTCTGCTCCCTGATAGTAGTGCAGCAGGATGGCATCATAGAGATAGCCCTCCTCGCCCATCACGGCAGCACCAATCTGGCAGAGTCCTACTCCGTGTCCCCATCCGGCGCCAATCAGTTCGAAGCGCTGCGGAACACCGTTTTCATCTGCATCATATTTATCTACCACGAAGGCAGAGCTCAGAAGATGAGAATCGCTCAGGGCACGGCGGATTTCCAGTTCCTTACCGATGGTGAAGGTCTTCTCGGTTCCGATAATCTGCAGTTTGCTGATGCGGCCGCTCGTTCCTCTCTCCACCGCCTTCATGTCGAGGATGGCACCGAAGTCCATCTTCAGCTTGTCAGCGATGAGCTGCTGCAGCTTCTCCTGGGTCAGGGTCACCTTCCAGCGATAGAAATCCACGGTTTCCTGGTCGTAATCGTTCAGCACCTCCGAGAGGATTTTCTTATCCTGCGTGTTGCAGAAAGCAGGCGGATTGAAGCGGATCCACTTCTCTGCCTCATCCTCATTCGTCAGATTCGGAAGAGGAGCCTTTTCTGCACCCGATATTCCCAAGGCGATATCCCTCACTGCCGTGAGATAGTTCTTCGGCGTATTCTCCCAGCAGTATTGGAATTCCTCAGTTACTCCGCCGCAGCATTTCGAGAATCTTGCATCACAAATCTCGCCGCCATCCAGCAACACCTGGCCACGGGTCAGCCTGATAGCCTCGGCCACATGAGGCGAGGTTTCCTTCGTGATGCCCTGGTAGCGCTGGCAGTGGTCATCGGCGCACACGTCAAAGAGGGTGTGGTCCTCACGGTCGTACCAGCGAATCAGCGTATCCTCCTTCTTGGTGAACGAGAAGAAATTGTTGCCGCTCTCAGCCACCTCTCTGCGCTTCTGCATCTGCGCCAGCAGCCACGAACGCGAAATCACGGCATGTGCCTTCAGCAGTTCTAGGCTCGATGTAGCACTCATCTCACTGCTGATTACACTCTCCAGATAGCGCTCCACCGGCAGTTCGTTGATGGCATAGATCTTATCCGATTCCACCACGAAGCGGAGGGCACCCAGGAAGGTCTGCGTCTCCTTGCGCTCCCAGTGGAAGTTCACGCCGATGGTCACGTCGCTGATAGAGAACGAGGCATCGTCGCTCTGCGGATGGAAGGTGAGCTTACTGTAAAGATTGCCGTTCCACATGATGCCTCCCTCGAAGAACTCCACCTCCTGCTCGCCAATCACGATTTCGCCCTTCGCCAGATAAGGCTTGTTCAGCGAGAAATGCACCTTCTGGGCACTCACGATGCCCACGGTAACCTCTGGTTCCTCCTCATTATTATATAGGGCAGATGTAGCCAGAATGGAATCTTCTGCCTCCTTTGCCGCCTTCAGTTTGCTCACGATGCCGTTCATCTTCTCCTGGCTCACACCGCATTCCTGCAGCAGCGCCTCGGCACGCTCATCGGTCAGTTTTCTGAAATCCTCCTCTCTTGGGGTGATGATGAGTCCCGACATATCCAGGGCACCCGGCGAAACCATCAGTTGGGCATCGCCATCGGCAAAGTAAGCCTCCGGACGGTGCTTCTCTCTCGGAATCACCACCGAGATGAATTCATCGCCCTTTCTCCAAGCCACGATGTTCATCATCGGTTCCGTCTCTCCGCCACGCAGCGGCATGGCTCTGTAAAGACGGTGGAAGAGCATCTCGTCGCTCTCCTCACTCTTCGAGATGATGACGAAGGCAGGAACCACGAAGTCGTGAACCACGGCTATCTTCTCTTCATCGTTCAGAGTGATGACGTCAGTAAGATTGCGCGAAAGGCGCTGCCAGTTGGACTGCAACGGCAGGATGCCGCTCGTACCCGCCTGGAAATGAAGATGATCCGGGGCAGAGGCACCACACTTCGGACCGTTATAGAACACCATCAGTTCGCTGTGAAGCGAGAGGAAGCGATGCATCTCGCCATAGTTCTGATAGATGGCCTGATACTGATGCTTGCGGGCCGGAATGGTGAAATGCACCGGAAGGATTGGGAACGGATTCACCAGCAGATGGAAGTTTTCGTCTATCTGCTGCGACATCTGCTCCTTTGGTCGGTTGCGGTCGCAGAGGAAGCAAGGGCGCTCGCCCAGGGTCTTCCTGTCTATCTTGGCTCCCGTACTCACGATGCGGGCAGGGTTCCACTGCAGCTTGACCAGTTCCGAGAGCTGACGGGTTTCCACATGCTTCAGGTCGCGGAAGCGATGGCGGGCATCAGCCCATTTCTCCAACTGTCGGTTGAAGAATCTGGAGATGCTGCTGTCTTCCATGATATCCGCCTTGCCCTGCATCATCTGCTTGCGGGCCATCAGTTCCATGGTGCGCAGACGGTCTTTATAGAGATTGTTGGCATTCACCCTGTCGATGCTCAGGGCGGCATCCGAATTGCCTCCCCAGCGACGGCAGAGATAAAGCTCGTCGTAGATTCTGCCGATGCGATAGCGGCGAGAGAAAGCCAGTCCCAGGGCGTAGTCCTCACCATAGCTGGTGTTAGGGAACTGCATCTGTCTTACCAACGGGGTAAAGAAGGCGCGCGGCGCTCCCAAGCCGTTGATACGCAAGGCGTTGTTACAACCGTTATCCTCGGTCCATTCCTTGTGGTCGATGAGTCCCGGAGGCAAGGTATTCAGGTCGAAATCGCACATGCGGTAGGCACCAATCATCATCGCCGCCTTCTGCTCGTAGAAGGCATCCACTATCTTCTGAAGGGTTTCAGGAGATGAATACAGGTCGTCGCTATCCAACTGCACGGCGAATTTTCCACAATAGTCGCTGTTGATGGCTACATTCCAGCAGCCGCCGATACCCAGGTCCTTTCTATCAGGAACTATCTGAACCAAACGGTCATCTGCTATTTCATCTAGGATCTCTCCGGTTTTATCTGTAGAATGATTGTTCACCACAATCACGTTAAACTTGAAATCAGTCTTCTGCGCCAGGGCACTCTTCACGGCATCGGCGATGGTCTTCTCTCGATTAAACACCGGAATCACCACCGAAGCCTCGTATTCAAACTCCTGTTCGTCGAAATCTGGCAGACGGTAGAAGCTGGTATCCACCAGGGCACCCACCTTGTTAAGATGCTGGGTACAAGCCTTTTCCATCTCAATCTGCACCTCACGGTTTCTAGGGTTCACATAGTCAAACTGCTTTTCGCCGCTCTTTCTGTTATCCAGTTCGTTCTCGGTATAGAGGAACTCATTCAGATGGAAGATTTCTCCCACCCTACTCAGATAGAGACGCAGGTCGTAGAGGCCGGCAAACTGATATTCCTGTCTATCCTGCTGGGCGATATAGTTGCGCAGCGCCTGCGCCTTGACGAGCCAGAGACTTCCGAAATCGAAGTCATCACGCAAACTACCCTGCTGATAATCAATCACAGGATGCTTTTCCAGTTTACCAGATGCTTTTTCCGAATCAGATGCATCTGCTTCAGAAGATGCATTTTCTGAAGATGCATCATCCTTCACCAGCGAATAGTGGTCGGAGTAAACCATCACCGCCGCGGTATCATCCGCCGTGCGCAGGAAACGCTCCAAGGCATAGAGACCCCATCTAATAGGGGTGGTCTTGGTGCAGATCATCACGAAGTCGGCATCGGCATTTTCGGCGATGCTCTCCACGGTGTTGCTACTCTCCAGTCGGTCGATAACCACGAAGGTACAGCCGTCTGGCACCTGGTGGTGGGCAGCGAAATCGGCGCTCACCATCAGGTTGATATGCTGAACAGTCTTGTTGTCATGAAGTTCTCCGAGTGCTTTTTGGGCCACCTCCAGGTCTTCACATGGCAAGAAAAGGTCTATTTTTTCTCTCATTTCTTTGTTCCTTATTTTCTGTTTTTCACCCCGTTTTGAGGCTTGAAACTATGTTTTTTATCTTTATTTCAACTTATTATCTTAAAATATGTGGCAAAGATAACACTTTTTCGGCAAAAAACACTATCTTTGCAGTATGAATAATGAAAAAAAATATCTTTTGGGCCTTACACTTGCCGAATTGAAGCAGGTGGCAAAGGACTTAGGCATGCCCGCCTTCACCGGTGGGCAGATGGCGAAGTGGCTCTATGAGCAGCATGTGAAGAGCATTGATGAGATGACCAACATCTCGAAGGCCAACCGTGCCAAACTCGCTGCCGAATACGAAATAGGATGCGCAGAATATTCTGACGCACAACATTCTGTGGATGGTACCATCAAGTATCTCTTCCCTACCCGAAGCGGAAAGTTCGTGGAAACGGTGTATATTCCTGATAAGGACCGCGCCACGCTCTGCGTCTCTTCGCAGGTGGGCTGCAAGATGAACTGCCTCTTCTGCCAGACCGGAAAGCAGGGATTCGAGGGGAGTTTGCCTGCCGGTGACATCCTGAACCAGATTTACTCGCTGCCTGAGGTGGATAAGCTCACCAACATCGTGTTCATGGGACAGGGCGAGCCGATGGATAATCTCGACAATGTGCTTCGTGCCACCGAGATTCTCACCGCCGATTACGGTTGGGCGTGGAGTCCGAAGCGCATCACGGTAAGTTCTGTGGGCGTGAAGAACAAGCTGAAGCGATTCCTGGAAGAGAGCGAGTGCCATGTAGCGATTTCGATGCACGACCCTATTCCATCGGAGCGTGCCGAACTGATGCCTGCCGAAAGGGGCATGAGTATCGAGCAGGTGGTGGAGTTGCTGAAGAACTACGATTTCTCCCATCAGCGCCGCCTGAGTTTCGAGTACATCGTGTTCAAGGGCGTGAACGACAGCATGCAGCATGCCAAGGCCATCATCAAACTGGTGAAGGGTCTGGATTGCCGTTTCAATCTCATCCGTTTCCATCAGATTCCCGACATCCCGTTGCAGGGTGTGAACGACGAAAAGATGGAGCAGTTCCGTGATTACCTCACCCAGCATGGTGTTTTCACCACCATCCGTGCCAGCCGCGGCCAGGACATCTATGCCGCCTGCGGTTTGCTCAGCACCTCGAAGAAGATTGGAGAAATCCGACAGCACGAGGATGAGGAGCAGAAGCATAAATAAAGGAGGGAGAGTATGGATCTATTTACATTTACAATGACGATAAGTCTCATCATAGCTCTCAGCTTTCTGGCTTGGCTTTATACAAAACCAGGAAAGAAATGGTTAGAGAATCTTTAAAGACTCTTCTTGCTGGCTGCCTCCTGTTACTCTTCCTGGCAAGCTGCAGCACAGGAGGGCGAAATGGGAAACTGCCCAAAAGCACGGGAATGCCTTACGAGGTGGTGCTTGAGGGAGATACCGACAGCATCGTAACCAAGATGCTGACGGAGGATGTGACAGGACTGCCCCAACCCGAACCACTCTGCCGACTGATTCAGGTGAAAAAGGGAAAGACCCGGGGAAACTATCTGCTCGTCAGAACCCGAATCGTCGTGAATATCGGAGAGCGGGATTTCTCCGTCACACTTCACCACGACGAGAATGCAGCGCCACAGAATATCATTCGCATAACCGCCCAATCGGCACAGCAGTTGCGGGAAAGGCTTAATGGCGAGAAACTCCGCCACATCGTGGATGAAGTGGAACTGAAAAATCTGGCAGATATCATCTCCGGCAACCCCAGCAAACAAAACGGGGAGATGCAGGACGAAATCAAAAAGATGTTCGGAATCGACATGAAGATTCCTGCAGCGATGAACGCCAGCAAAAAGGCGAAAGACTTCATCTGGATCTCGAACAACGCCAGTTCGGGCATGCAGAACCTGCTCGTAATGAAAGTGAAGAGTGAAGAACGAAGAGCAGGAAAAGGGAAAGTGAAGAGTGAAGAACGAAGAATGAAGAATTCAAATGCTTTTCATGTAAATGACAAGGCTTTGATTGATAGCATTCTCCGAACCAATATGCCGGGCGAAACCGACAGCATGTATATGGTGATTCCCGTTCTTTCAGAAAGAGGACTCTGGGAGATGAAAGGGGATGCCATGGGAGGCCCTTATGTGATGCGTCGCATTCATAATAACCTCTACATCATCGCCTTTGTCTATGCACCCGAAATGAAAAAGAAAATATTAATCAAGCAGCTCGAAGCTGCGATTTCTACTATAAAATAAAATTTCATGGACAACAAAAGAATCAAAGTGGCTATCACCCACGGCGATACCAACGGTATCGGATATGAACTCATTTTTAAGGCATTCAACGAACCAGAGATGCTGGAGTATTGCACCCCTATCATCTACGGCTCGCCAAAAGTGGCAGCCTACTATCGCAAGGCGATGAACCTGCCAGCCCAGTTCTCCATCATCCAGAAAGCTGAAGATGCTGAGGATGGAAGAATCAACCTCCTCGCTGCCGTAGAAGAGGAAGTGAAGGTGGATATGGGTATGCCTACTCCGGAATCAGGAGCAGCAGCAGTCAAGGCACTCGACCGTGCCATGACCGACTATCGCGACGGTCTCTACGATGTGCTCGTCACAGCCCCGGTAAGCAGTCAGAACATCAAGATTGAAGGTTACACCTTCGTGGATCACAAAGACTACATCGAAACCTGTCTGGGCGACGGCAGCCATGCCCTGAGCCTGCTCGTAGGCGACGACCTGCGCATTGCCTCCGTCACCGGCAAGACACCACTCACCCAGGTGGCCAAGTCAATCACCCAGGAAAGCATCGTGGAGAAAACCACCCTGCTCTGGCACACCCTGAAGCGCGACTTCCTCCTCACCAACCCACGCATCGCTGTGCTCGCCCTCAACCCAAGCATCAACGAGGAACAGAGCTGCGGCACCGAGGAGCGCAACATCATCATCCCAGCCATCGATGCACTCGCCGAGAAGGGCATCCAGGCATTCGGTCCTTACCCAGCCGACGATTTCTTCGGCAACGGATACTACAACGAGTTCGATGGCGTCATGGCGATGTACCACGACCAGGCAGCCGTGCCATTCCACTCCCTCTTCAACGAGGATGGCGTGCTCTATACCGCCGGTCTCCCTATCATCCATACAGCAGCCAACACCACCCCATGCTACTATATGGCAGGCTACAACGAGGCAGATGCCATCTCGTTCCGCCATGCCATCTTCCTGGCAATCGATGCCTTCCGCCATCGTGAAACCAGCGAAGAGGCTTACCAGAACCCGCTGCCAAAGCTCTACCACGAGAAGCGTGATGAGAGCGAGAAGGTTCGCTTCTCCATCCCAAAGAAGCACGTTCCTTCCCCATTCCCTCCAAAGGGCGGAAACAAGCAGAACGGCAACAAGGGAAACAACGAGCAGAATGCCCCTAAAGGAAACAACGGTAATAACAATGGTGGCAACAATGGTAAAGCCAACAACAACGCCAACAACAACGCCCCTCAGCCTGCCCAGCAGACTGATAAAAAGTTGACACAGCAGCCTAATCCTGCCGAAAAACAGGCGCAGCCAGCTCCTCAGAAGCCAGCAGAACAGCCTGCTCCACAACCAGCGGAATAGGCTCGAAATACGTAGAGAATAGGCGAAATATCACATTTTCGCCTATTTTCTACCTTATTATACCCACTTTTTGGGCAAAAAAGGCAGTTAATTCAAAAAAAATGTGTAATTTTGGCAGCTAAATGGATAATTCTGAACTACAGAAAATAAAACAACGCTACAATATCGTCGGAAATAGCGACGGATTGAACCGTGCTCTCGATGTCGCCCTGCAGGTGGCACCGACCGACCTTTCCGTGCTTATCATCGGAGAGAGCGGTGTGGGTAAGGAAATCATCCCACGAGTCATTCACGATAACTCACCGAGAAGACGCGAAAGATATTTCGCCATCAACTGCGGCAGTATCCCAGAGGGTACCATCGACAGCGAACTCTTCGGTCATGAGAAAGGTTCCTTCACCGGAGCCATCGGCGAAAGCGAAGGATATTTCGGCATCGCCAACAAGGGTACCATCTTCCTCGACGAGGTGGGTGAACTGCCGATACAGACGCAGGCCCGACTGCTTCGTGTGCTCGAAACGGGTGAATACATCCGTGTGGGCGGCACCGAAATCAGAAAGACTGATGTGAGAATTGTGGCAGCCACCAACGTGAACATGCGCAAGGCTGTGAGCGAGGGAAAATTCCGCGAAGACCTCTACTATCGCTTGAATACCATCCCTATCCAGATGCCTCCGCTGCGTGAACGTGGCAACGACATCCTCCTGCTCTTCCGCCTCTTTGCAATGCAGATGGCTGAGAAATATCGATTGCCTAAGATTTCACTCACCGAGGATGCCAAGACTCTCATGCTGAAATATAAGTGGCCAGGCAACGTGCGACAGCTCAAGAACATCACCGAACAGATGTCGGTGCTGAGCCGGGAAAGGGAAATCAATCTCGAAACCCTCTCGCAGTTCATCCCAAGAGACGAGGAAACTACCCAGCTCGCCACCATTCCGCAAGCCGGAAACGAGCAGCATAGCTACGAAAGCGAGCGGGAGATGCTCTACAAGATTCTCTACGAACTCAGGGGCAACGTGAGCGACCTGCGAAGAGAGATGAAATCGCTGCGCGACCAGCTAGATGAAGCTCGGGGACTCAGCGGAGCCAATGGCTTCAGCCATCCGAAAAACATCTCAGGCATGCCTCCAGCCACGGTTTCAGGCGTACCATCAGTTACAGGAATGCCAGCATCGGTTTCGGGAATCACATCCCCATCGGTTTCGGGAATGTCTGAACCCCACTACCCTTCCGAATTCGGCAATCTGCAGGAAGGCAGAATCTATGCCGAACCAAGACGGGATGCCGAGGATATCGAGGCAGAGGAAATCAAGGACATGGAGAATGAGAATGAGAGCGAGAACGAATCGCTCAACCTCAATGAACTGAGCCGACAGATGATAGAGCGCGCCCTGGAACGCAACAATGGCAACCGCAAGAAGGCGGCCGAGGAACTGGGCATCTCCGACAGAACGCTCTACAGAAGAATTAAAAAATACAATTTATGAAGCATCTACGCGCGTACATATATATAATAGGCATCGTCCTGGTGATGGGTGTCACAGCAGCCTGTTCCGTGAGCTACAAGTTCAACGGTGCCAGCATCGACTACACCAAGACCAAGACCATCCAGTTGGCCGACTTCCCTATCCGCAGCTCCTATGTTTGGGGTCCGATGGGTCCGATGTTCAACAACGAACTGAAGGATAAGTTTGCCAGCAACACCCAGCTCCGCCAGGTGAGTCGCAATGGCGACCTGAAGATAGAGGGCGAGATTACCCAATACTCACAGCGCAACAAGTCGGTGAGTGCCGAGGGATATTCTGCCCAGACCGAGCTGAGCATCACGGTGAACGTACGCTTCACCAACACCAAGAACCACAACGAGGATTTCGAGCGCCAGTTCACCTCTGCCAAGACCTACGATACCACCAAGAGCCTCGCCTCTGTGCAGGAAGAGTTGGTAACGCAGATGGTAAAAGACCTGGTTGACCAGATCTTCAACGCCACCGTGGCAAACTGGTAGTAGAATTTAGAGTTAATAGTTTATAGTTTAAAGTTAATAATATCGTGGAACTAAACAGATTGATACAACATCCTGAGGAAATGAACCGGGAGACGCTCTATGATTTGCGCGCTCTCCTGGCCCTCTATCCGTACTATCAGACGGCTCGCCTTCTGATGTTGCAGAACCTGTACCTGCTCCACGACCCGAGCTTCGACGAGGAACTGCGGCGTGCCGCCATCTACATCTCCGACCGCAAGGTCATCTTCCAGATGGTAGAGGCAGCCCACTATCAGCTCAAGAGCCAGAACTCAAACCGCCACGAAGCTGTGGAAGGCAAGCCGAAGAGCGACCGCACCAGCAGTCTCATCGACCACTTCCTCCACTCCATCCCAACCGAAGCAGAGGAAAGGGAGAAGGAACCGGAAGAGAAGCGCAAGCCAACGCCAGCCGATGCCGCCGTTGACTACGTGGCCTATCTGATGGAGACGGAGACGGAAACCGAGCACGAGCAGCCATCAAGAACCATCGCCCTCATCGACGACTTCATAGAAGAAGGCGGATTCAAACTCCACAAGGATAAGGAGGAGGAGAAGCAAGAATGCGAGGAAGCAGATGCTTCTGAAGATACATCGACTATAGAGGATGGTGATGCAGCAAGCAAGGATAAGGCTTCGGATAAAGCAGAAGCAAGTGCAAAGCCAGCAGATGCAGCTGTTGCAGCAGATGCAGCAGATGCCGACGGCGGTGGTATCTTCACGGAGACCCTTGCCCGAATCTACATCAAGCAGGGCAAGTACGAGCGAGCCTATCAGATTATCGACCGCCTGTACAAGCAGCATCCACAGAAGAGTGCGTTCTATATAGATCAGCTCCGCTTCCTCGAAAAACTGATGCTTAACGAGAAGAAAAGAAAATAAATAATAATAATAAAACTAGTTTTAAAAAAATGGCTTACACATTATTTGT
>ERZ1026901.1798-NODE-1798-length-11346-cov-10.514658_pt1 | contig 11346 bp, 9 predicted proteins | sample MGYA00380179_ERZ1026901 | MGnify/ENA primary metagenome ERZ1026901 (study PRJEB33269, sample SAMEA4719815) | human gut metagenome | biome: human-associated habitat; feature: organic feature; material: feces | place: Cameroon | collected 2013-10 ... | reverse complement strand
AAGGTAAGTGAATTTCCTGACATATGCAAGCATTGGATAATTTATTGTTATCCAATGACTTGCTTTCTTGCAAAATTATAAGTCTGCTAATTTAAGGAGTATAATAAATATCATTAATCTGTTTATTACCAAAAGACGGAAAATATGAACGAGTATAAAACAATAGACTCTCTTTTGAAGAAATTTGCTAATCCAATAAAAGAGGATTACGAAGCATTGGCAGTTAGTCTGATGAAAAACTTTTCCATCGTCAAATGTGAAAAAGATAGTGAAGGAGTCAGAAACGTGAAGTACCGAATAGCTGATTTAGAAATATATCAATATTCAACAGACGATACTGAAGACGTAGCAACTTTGAATAGAGACTGTATCGAAGGGCAATGGTTCTTTCATCGATTTGGAGTAGATATTGCATTTCGCACTTTACGTGGAGATAACAATGAACTGATACGGTTTGGCGGTGTGCTGATTCGTGGATTGGAGAAGTACGAAAACGGAAAGCATGTCGGCAATATATCAGGTAGCCAAAGATGTTTGTTTGACATGTTTAATGCGTCAGATGAGATGCCTAAACTTATTGAAGACAAACCTTTAAATCATATCGAGATATTCAATACTTATAGAGTAGAGAGTAAACCTCTACCTTATCGTTATTTCAAAGGCGGTGTTGATTGGCAAATGAAAAGAAAATACGTTTTTCAGACCCAGAAGACAATCAACGGAACAACAGAATATCATATATGGCATGACAATAAGGATTTGCCAAAGAATATGTATGAAAACATGCCTAAGAATTCTGACGTAATAAAGAAAATATATCCAAGATAAGTCATGATTACAGATGAACTGACAAATAAAGTGTACTTCTCTGAATATCTGAAGGATTACAAATGTTGGAAAAACATCAAAGAGGCGTTACATGAACATGAAATAAGTTTCGAAATACTGTCTGGTACAAAGGATATATGGGTAAGAGATTTCATGCCTATTCAAAAGGATGTGAAATCTTTCATAGGTTATGAGTATAATCCTGATTATCTCAAAGAAGAACAACAATACATCACACGTGATGTGCAAAAGTGCTTTGAGTTCACGCACAATAGCCTAATGACAATGGATATCATCGTAGATGGCGGCAATGTGATAAAGTGTGATGACAAGGTAATCATGACTGATAAAGTTTTCATCGAGAATAAGGAGAAAGGCCGTGAGTACCTACAGACGGTTCTCGAAGAAAGTTTTGGCTCTGAAGTTGTTTTCATTCCATGGGACAAGGCTGAGAAATGCGGACATTCAGATGGAATGGTACGCTATGTTGAACCTGGGCATGTTGTGATAAACAATTATGCAGATATAGATGAGCAACTTCGTGAAGAATTATTAAAGGCTTTACGTCTACACTTTTCGAAAATAAGTGAGCTACATTATGGCAAGTGTGCGCGAGTGAATAGTTGGGCGCATATCAATTTTCTTCGTGTTGGCAATTTCTTGCTTGTACCGCAAATAGGTATTGCCAGTGATACCGTTGCTATCGAACAATTGAAGGAGATATATCGAGACTGTGAGGTTGTGCCGTGTGATGCAAAAGGTATTGTTGCTAAAGGTGGTGCTTTCAATTGTGTATCATGGAATATAAAAGAATAACTAAGGTATATAAAAAGGGTATAAAAGGGCGTGAAGCCCAGTTTGAAATATGGCTCATCCGACATTTCGAGTGATAAAGTCAAGATAAGATAAAAGAAAACCGCTGAACTTTTGTATCTTTGAATAACCACAAACAAACATACAAGATGAACAGCAGTTTTCTATATCATGCTTGGGGCCAATATGACCATAAATGCACCAGTAAGGAATACAAAGGTAATACAATTATTCTACATGTAGAAGCAAAAGAGCGACAAAGAGCATGTCCAGATTGTGGATGTCGTCATTTAGTGAAGAATGGTTATCGCATTCGTGACTTTGTAGGTCTTCCCATTGGCGGCAAGAAGGTCATAATCCGCATGAAAGTGCAACGTTACAAGTGCAAGAGCAAGGGTTGCGGTTACGACCGTCAGGAGAACATTCCCTTTGCCACGGGCAGTTGTAGCTACACCCACCGTTTCGCCAAATATGTGGTAGGATTGTTAAAGGCAGAGAGCAAAGTGCCACAATTGATGAAAATGGCTGCAACCATCATGGCACATAGGACAGGAATACTCGCATGGTACGACTGCCATATCTCCACAGGCAAGGTAGAGGGTATAAACAATAAGATAAAAGTCATGAAAAGGACTTCGTACGGATTTAGGGATGAACGGTATTTTGAATTTAGACTTTATGCACTACACGACTGTCGTATCACTCGATGTCGGATGAGCCTTACCGGTTCACCCGATAAACATTGGGGATTATCGGGTGAGTCCTTTTTTCTCCAAAAACTTTGGCATTATCAAGTAAAAAGTGTACTTTTGCTGCAAAAATATGTGTCTTGACACAAAAATTTTCAACGAATGATATATTTTGAACGCAAGGAATATCTAAATAAGCTCATCTCTGCCGAAGGCAATGGGATGATAAAGATTTGTCTTATATGAATTTTTTTCGGTTCTTCGTTAATTTAGGTGGTAAAAAGAGCCGCTTGTTTGTGACTTAAATATTTTATTATCAGTACGTTAATAAGCATAATAAAAGTTGCAGATGTTCGTGTTTTTTAGTATCTTTGTGTGTGAAAAAAGAAAAGAAAACACTCCCATCTGCAGGGCACAAAGTTATAAAGGAATCCGGACTTCAGCAAGTTGCGGACCATATAAAATCATTGATAAGTGAAAAATGTCATAATTTGGGCATTGTCCTTGACTACTCGGAAGAATTGTTGCAGAGAGGCGGTAGCCTGACATTGCATGCACATACAAAAGGGAAGTGGACAAAATGTCCATGCTGTGGCAGGCGCACGAAAACCGTCCACCGCTATGTCCCTCGCAAGCTGCAATGTACAGAACTGCTCGGTCACAATGTGGTGTTGATACTTAAGAGCCGTCACATGAGATGCTGCAATCCGGAATGTGAAAGACGCATTTTTGCAGAACCGCTGCAGTTTGCCCGTCCCTATGCGCGTCACACAGACCGTGTGGAGGGAGAAATACGTCACGAGGCTTTAGGACAGACGGCCCGCAAAGCCTCCCGGACCCTGTCCCGGCACGGTATAAAAATCAGCACGTCGTCCGTAACACGCCGGCTTCGCAGGCTTGGAAAGGAAAATCCGGTCGTGCGTACCAGCGGACATGTAGGGCTGGACGATTTCGCGAAGAAGAAGGGCCACAGATATATGTGTGTCATTGCAGACCATTATACCCGGCGTCCCATTGCAGTCTTTGATTCCCGCTACGGACATGAGATAACGGACTGGCTGAAGGCGCATCCGGAAATAAAGACTGTGACGCGTGACGGAAGCCTGGTCTATGGATCCATCATCAGCGAGGCCTCGGAACAGATTGTGCAGGTATCCGACCGTTTCCACCTGATGCAGGCCTTGAAGAAGAATGTCGTGGAGCCGATCAAGGTCATGCTGGGACAGAAGAAGGAACAGCGTCAGTATCCGTATCCGTCAGAGGACGAAGCCTACAGATATATCATGAAGGACATATACGAAATGGGAGATGCCAGGCATCGTGACCGCGTAAGATTCTATTATGAAGTGCGGCGCCTGAAGGATGAGGGGAACGGCATCGCCGAAACCGCAAGGATACTGGGCGTGAAGGCACAGAAGGTTTACAGTGCGGCCAATACCGACATTTCCAGAATCCTCAGTGCAGAACAGAGATGTGCCGTCAAGGCGGCAAGGGACATAGCAAGGGTTGTCGGTTCCAGTGTCATAACAAAAAGTGCCGTCATGAAAAGGCTGAAAGTGAGCATTGTCCCACGTACGCTGTGCAGATGTCTGAAGTCCGCAAACACAACAAGACGCTGAAGGAGGGCGGGAAAAAGCCGAAGGTAAAAGCTGACACCATCTGGCACTACATCGTACACGGAAAGACCGGTTCAAGGAAGCTGCAGAAAATACATGAAACACGCACGGAAGTAAACCATGTCATGAAGATATGCATGGATTTCCGGAAAATGATACACGGCGAAGAAAATGCGCAAACGATGGACGAATGGCTGAAAGAGGCAGAGGCCTGTCCGTTGAAAGAGATAAGGGGCTTCGCAAAATATATAAGGAAAGACCGCAATGCTGTAGAACAGACCTGCCGTACCGCTTTCAACAATGGATTGTTGGAGGGGACAGTAAACAAGGCCAAGGCGTTTAAGAGAAACATGTTCAACAAGGCCGGACTTGCTGTCTTAAGGGCAAAACTACTTTATGCAGACTGAGATGGAAGAGATGTTACCACCTAAATTGACGAAGAACCTCTGTAGGATGCAAAAGTTATTCAAATAAGCTTTTGCAAATGCCATCAATTCCATTTCTTAACAACTTCGCTTGTAATTCTTCTTTAAATTCCATGACTTTGCTTCCTTCTTTCGCAAAGGGGTCAACAATGAATATCTTTTTGTTTCTGTAGTCGAAATTCTCTTTTATTATCTTGTTAACGGCAACATCTTTACATCCGTAACCGATTATTATTAGTTTTTCTGCGTTTTGAAGATTCTTCTTGAATTTTTTGAATAATTTCTTAAAGAGCAAAGGCTCGTTGTATCTTTGTATCTTTGATGTCGTACCAGTTAGAAAATCTGCATGGTACGGAAATGGAGAAATATCATAACCAATCTTGGATTTGCGTCCCTTAATTACATCTCCAGCCCTCATGCCACATCTTATCTTTACATATTTTTGGGGGACCATGAGCCCATTTGCATTTTGACGATAGAATGGTACATAATCCAGGCTTCCATGAAGTTTATATAATCGTATAGCCGTGTTGTATCTCCCTGTATATCTTTCTAAACGGCAGTGGATAGTTCTTTTGCCCAGTGATAAGTTACCATAATAATCAGAGCCATACTCGTCAAAACCATCGGATAAGTTTCCGTTGATAAATCCCGTATTATTGAAAGACTCAAATAACAAATCATGGTTAAGTGTATGCACGTTGATAACATATTCACGGCTTAACTCTGATAAATATGTGAGAAAGCCATTATACCCGTCAAAAGAATTTATTCTAAAGGGTTCGTCATCATACCAAGACTTGCCATTTTTGTCTTTAATCAAATGGGCAACCATTTGATTAAAGATATGAGGCACGTTGAATAAGTAGTGTTCATAACTCTCATTGTCCCTGAGCAGGTCATTGCAAAGTCTCTGGTAATATTCACACTTAGCTTCGTCTGCCTTTATGAAATCATAGAACACTTCATAATCGAAATTGTCATTGTGGGCTGATGCATATTCTTTAATGAGCCTTTTACAAAATTCAAAATATCTCTGATGAACGTTATGGACACCATCCATCTGAAATTTTGGTTTTGTGCCATCTTGTGAGATAGTTAATGTGCCATCAGCCGAAAAATCTATCTTGCTATCATCAAAATTCAGCAAGCCATTATTCAAAGTTTCACCAATAGGATAGCCCATAGGAACAGAAAAGCCGGCACCTAAGAGTATCGATATGGATCTTCTTCCATATAAGGGAACTTCATTATTACTATTTCCTAAATCAATGTCCCAATTCTTCTTTGTCATACTTTGATAACTAAGTTTTGATATTTATTTTAATATTTGAGCAATATTACCTTTGCAGCCTTATTATCCATATCAGGCATAGTCATGCCGACGGGTGCGCCGATATATGTGGGATCGCTAACGATAAACTTACGGCTATTTAGAAAAATATAGTCTCCATTCACCTGTTGAGTAAAACATACGGCCGATGCAAGATGTCCAGGATAGTATACCAAAATACAATCCAAGCCTAAAAGGTCTCTTACGAGCCTTGTGAAAAGAATGGATCTGTCCTCACAGTCGCAGTAAGGATAAAATAGAGTTTCTTCGGCAAAAAAAGCTCGGTCATGTCCCCACACCTTGTCATCATATTCATAAATGAAAGCGGTTTGTACCCAGTTGAGTATTTTGTTGACGGCATCCAATTCATCATCACCTGCGATTAGTTGTTTTAACTTGGGATAAAGCGACGTTTGCACTTCTTGCTGCATCGGTGTGTTGGCGTACATAGCCCAACGTGTCATGAAGTTGTTATCATAGTCAGATGTTGGATATGTGTTATAGAAATCTATGAGGTTCTTGTTCACTCGCACACCAACTTGGATGTTTGGGTATCTTTCTGACGTTAGCATTCGAACAGATGAAGCATCGTAGGCAAACTTCTGACTCTGTGATAATTTTAAAGACAAAGGTTGTTCTTTCGGGAAAGCTGCGCCACATATCCGTATATTGTCGATGTGGTCACTTGTGAACGGATAGAATTGATCATCATCATTTTTATAGTATGGCATATCATAGATGCGATGTTTGCTTCCAAAGAGCAAGTAAAGTTTTCCGTTTGAAGAGCTCGCCAAACGCAATTGGTAGCCGCTTTGACAATAGAGGAACGAAGAAAGCAGCGTGGCATCGTTTCCTTTACCTATATAGTTTTCTGCAAAGGTGTTGATTGCATTAAGATATGCCCAATCACACAGTTGCATACGTATGCGAAGTTCCAAAAAGTCACGAATAGTATTGTCAAAGTCGCCCTTTGCCAACTGCTCCCATACGGAAGCAAGAGACTCGCCGTTCACATTCTTCAGGTGGTACACCTTTCCCTTTGGCACACGAACACGACACTCCGTTCCAAAGTAACTAAAGGCGAATTTTTGTGCCTCTTGTTGTCTTTTCTCATAGATTGGAGAGACAGGTAGAGGTTGCGGTTCTGTCTCTATGGGCTTAACAACTTCGTCGATGGGCACTTGGATGTCTTGGATGGGAGTTGTGTCGTCTTCTGGTCTTCTCATGGGTGGTACAAGGTCATCCTTCGGCCTGGGAATGGCTGGAAGCACACGAGAATCCGCCCATGCTTGTTTCAAGAACTCGACGTACTTAGCATTACATTGAGCACGAAAGTCCTCATATTCCCCTTTTGCCTGGTTCTTAAATTCCTCGTATGCCTTCTTTGCCTCGTTATCTTGCGCAAAGATATTTTGAGAGAGCAGGATGAAGAGCACCATATATAGTAAAAATGTATGTCTGTGCATTATAGCTTTATTTCCTATCTAAAATTTAACACGTTAGGACTGGTAGGCGGAGTCGAACCGCCCACCATGCAACGAATGGCCATATCCAATTTACCAGTCTTGATTTTGCCATGCCCAACGTCTCTCGTCAGCAATGTAAGTCTCTTCCTATTTCCTGATTTTTTCAGCGGCACCTAACTACTTGAACTCATATTTGAGTTCGTTGCCAAGTGTTGGCTCCTACAAATAATCATAAAAGGAGGTCTAAAGGCCAAAGAGACTAAAAGCAAATGATGCCCAGAGAACAATATTTCTCATTCGACCTTTGATAGATTGAGCATTTCTTCCATACTCAATCTAACCAGAAAAATTTCTATTTTTCATAATTAAATTGTTTTAAGGCTGATTATTAGCATCCGGGCCTAAATGCTTCAGCCGTATGAATATTTGCCCGTAATGTTCTTTGTGTTTTTAGATAAGCTCTATTTCAATTTCCAATTCTGCCAGCCATTGGCAATGTTTTTCGACAGAATTAATGTTGGAGTCTGCGCCTTGCTATTGATAACAACAGACTGTTGACTAACTTTTTCTGTCACATAGTCGCCCAACTGCTTCAGGGTAACATTGCCTTTTGTATCTTTAAGCTGCTTCAACAAGTAATAGGTGAACAGTCCGTGTCCTTCTTTCTTGTAAGGATAAGCCGTTTCGTCGCCTTGTGCTGCAGAGAACACAATCATGTTACCTACAGGCTCTCCTCTGTTGGCTTTCAGTGCAATACCACGTGCTGATGCGAGCATATCACCTTCACGTTTTGCACCACTAAAGCATGCATCTAAGAAAACAGTTACCGATTGAGACTCTACAGATCCGAGTTCTTTATAGAGCTGTTCCAAAGGATAACCTGTATTTACATCGCTTCCATATCCATCTACCGGTAATAAGTATGCATTTTTAGATGCCTCATCGGGTATACCATGGCCTGCGTAATAGAAGATAGCTTTTGCTTTACCATTGAACTTGTCCAATACGCTATTGAGCCAACCTATTTCATGTCTCATATCATTTAAGGTGGCATTTATCGCCAAGTGGATATTCGTTTCGGGCAAGCCTAAAACTTTCTTACAATACTCTGCAAAAATCTTTCCATCATTGGCAGCGAAAGGAACGCCAGCCTCTTTGTTGTAGGATTCATTTGCTATAACAACGGCAAAGATATTCTCTGATTTGTTGGATACAACTGGTATGTCTTTGTCCACGTCTGATGTAAGCGAAGCAATCTGGATGTCGAAATTTTTGGATTCAGAATCCTTCTCCTCAACGACAATTTTGTTAGCTGCCATAGACTGGTTCAACTGAAGGTCTATATGCTTGTTTTGGGCGTATTTACCATACTTCTCAGATACCTTGATGTCCAGAGGTATAGTTGTACCCTTGAAATCATTGTTGACAATCAAAGAATAAACGATAGATTTATTTGCTCCACCTGCCAAGTTGGAATAATTCTTTTTCGTTCCTTCTGTATTCATCACAAGAACTCCTTTCGGGACAGTTAGATCAACGATTACATTTTCTGCGTTGCCGTGTTCTACATTTTGCAAAAGGAGTTGCATGTCAAACGGAACTTTCTTTTTAAGGGTACTACCACTTTCGGAAGTGATGGCGTAATCAACTATTTGCAACTTTGGAGCAACAAACTGCTTGGTTGCAACGGCTAACTGAATGGGGTCTGAGCCAAATCCATGTGGCTCTGTTACCTGTACAACAAAATCAGCAGTTCCGTTAGCCAAGCTTAACTCCGAACTGATTGGTACCAAGACCTCTTTAGAAGCACCTGCAGCCAAAGAAGGTATGCATACAGAACCTAAATGAAGTCCTTTAACTACGTCGGCAGTTAATACGCTTGCGATACAATTGTTTGCTGCTCCTTTTCCCTTGTTAGATACTTTGAGCTTGATGTAGCAATCCTCGCCAGCATCAATTGCGTTATTGCCACTTGGATCAACAAACTTAATCGAGTTGGCAACTATTTCCAGAATAGGTGGTCTGCTGGGGTCAAATCTATCATATGAATTCTTCGATGGAGAATTGGCACCAGGACTATTTTGACAGATTTTTACCCAATCCTTTGCCTCTGCCATACCAAGGTTGGCCGATTTTTTGTACCACTGCAATGCTTCTGCAACATCTTTCTGAACCCCTTCGCCATAATAGTACATCCAACCGATGAAATATGCCGCAGCCGCATATCCATTGTCGCTGGATTTCAAGAACCACTGAAGTGCCTGACTATAGTCACAACGAACTCCATTGGCACCATTGGCATAACTCCATCCCATTAAATATTGGGAATAGGCATCACCCGCATCCGCTTTACTGCGGATTTGCTCAATAGACTGAGCAGAAGCATTAAGGCAGAAAACTGCCAATGCCATCATGATTAAAAACTTTTTCATTTTCTGTTACTTTTTATAGTTATTGTTTTTTCTATTACATTTACAGATGGTTTCTTTCTTGTTGTAGTCAACCACTTTATGAAATCGTTGTAGGAAATTGATCTCATGCCTACATCATTCACGGAAATATTGTTTCCTGCCATGTAGATTGGTTCTCGGGAGAACAAAATATAGAGTGTATCAAACTCTGGGGATTCACCTGTTGTCGTCAACGTGTATTCATCCGCATGTTCCTCATTTACACCTTGTTTGAAGAATAGATATTCCTTGCCGCCTTTTATTCGTTGATATCCAATAGTATTGTTGATATATGGTAGCAAGCATACCGCACTTTGCGAAAGCTCGTCATACATATATGCAATAAGGTATCCGTCCGTTGGAGTCGAAAATAAGAGATACATGTCATCTCCATTTCGGAAATCATCACTTTCATATTTTGAAGTGATACCATTCCTTAGAATCTTGGCGGAGATGGAAAGTTTTTCGTTGCTCGTCTTGCGAATAACACCTTCAAGTTCCACACTTACAACCAACATCCCCTGTTGGTATGAAATGTTAAAAGTAGGTTCTTTAGTTGTCTCTATCCACTCTCCTTTAACCTCGCTACCTCCTATAGAAAAGAATCGGTTGTCTGATTTTTCATTATTGTTGCTAACGATTGTGAAGTTGTTCTGTGTGATCAATGTTCCAAAAGCATCCGATATGGCCGCAATTTTAGCTCTGTTTACAGCAATATGCTTTGCTTCTTCCAACGAAATATTTTCTGGAGCATGATATGTATATGCTCCAGAAACTTTTTTTGTTGATTGTGCATTGATACCAATAATATATAAGACGAAGCAACAAAAAAGAGCAAAGCTACGTATTGTCATAAATTACCAACCCAACAGTTTATCCAACTTCTTGTGCAGTTCATCACCACGTTTTTCAAGATTCTCCTTGATGGCATTCTTAGCTGCTGCCTTAGCCATTGCTGCATTATAGGCTATACGAACAAGTACTTCTTTGTTTTTGTTGGAAACGGTACGATAGATTTCCACGACAGTAATAACACGACCGATACTTTGTGTAATAAGACTCTTACCTGCGCTTATACTCTGCACCACAGAAGTAGCGTCCTCTGGCTCAAGTTGTTTATTGGCTACGGTATTATCGATAAGAGCCGTAACTTCGGTCTGAATTTGTCCGGCAAGATTCTGTTTGGCAAGTTCGAGAGCTTGCATCTTTGCTGCGTCATAGTTTTCGCCGATACTCATAGCCTCTCCCATTAAATACTTAGGGAACATATCTTCATCGTATTCCATCTGCATGAGATATGATTTGTCGAGTTGCTTGTTTAAAGGTAATGCACCAGGAGCGTTTGTCCAACCTTCCCTCTTCAGTTTTTTTGCTTCCTTACGAGCCGTCTTGGTGGCTTTTTTATTGAGCCTCGCCTCAGATACTTTTCGGATTTCTTTACGCTCCTTTAGCTGTTCCTTTGCGAGTTGCGCAAAGGAACTTGTTGCAAACATTGTCAAGCTAAAAGCCAATAAAAGATGAACCACTTTCATGCTATTTACAATTCAGTGCCATGAGGCTCCATCATTGGCGGTTAATATTAATGCTTTTTTGTTGCGCCATACAAATAAGAAACGTGGAGCCAGTCCTGTCACTCGTTCCACAGTGTAAAGGCTCTCGCATTGCCCAGATTGTCGAAACGAGCAACGCCAATACAACGTCAAATCTCATGCAACATTTGAAAAGA
>ERZ1026901.1793-NODE-1793-length-11366-cov-8.447175_pt1 | contig 11366 bp, 8 predicted proteins | sample MGYA00380179_ERZ1026901 | MGnify/ENA primary metagenome ERZ1026901 (study PRJEB33269, sample SAMEA4719815) | human gut metagenome | biome: human-associated habitat; feature: organic feature; material: feces | place: Cameroon | collected 2013-10 ... | reverse complement strand
TAATTTATATGTTTAATGCATTAATTCTTAACATTAATCGAACAATAATATTCACCAAATGAATATCAAAAAATTAGCAAAACATATAATTCAATACAAATCATCAAGATAGGTTTTGTAACGCGTGCATTTTATCCCCCTTTTCCTCGTTGATTAGATGCAAAAATTTATTCTGAAATATGTCAACCGATGAAAAGCGTCGGTGGTTAAGCAGAAATTAATATCGCTTGTTTTAACCACCGCAGCACAATTAGCTAATTTGACGAATGCAGAACTCACTCTGGCGGAACGTTTTTGTTGCGTCAGGGTTGACATCCGTTTTTGTATCCAGTAACTCTAAAAGCATATCGTATTCATCTGGAGCTGATTTAATGACTCACATCGTTCGCTTTATCGGTCTACTACTACTAAACGCATCTTCTTTGCGCGGTAGACGAGTGAGCGGCATTCAGCATTAAGCCAGCACGCAGTCAAACAAAAAACCCGCGCCATTGCGCGGGTTTTTTTATGCCCGAAGCGAGGCGCTCAAAAAGAGACAAGGACCCAAACCATGAGCCAGCAAGTCATTATTTTCGATACCACATTGCGCGACGGTGAACAGGCGTTACAGGCAAGCTTGAGTGTGAAAGAAAAACTGCAAATTGCGCTGGCCCTTGAGCGTATGGGTGTTGACGTGATGGAAGTCGGTTTCCCCGTCTCTTCGCCGGGCGATTTCGAATCGGTGCAGACCATCGCCCACCAGGTCAAAAACAGCCGCGTATGTGCGTTAGCTCGCTGCGTGGAAAAGGATATCGACGTGGCAGCTGAATCTCTGAAAGTTGCCGAAGCCTTCCGTATCCATACCTTTATTGCCACTTCGCCAATGCACATCGCCACCAAGCTGCGCAGCACGCTGGATGAAGTGATCGAACGCGCTATCTATATGGTGAAACGCGCCCGTAATTACACCGATGATGTTGAATTTTCTTGCGAAGATGCCGGACGCACACCCATTGCCGATCTGGCGCGCGTGGTTGAAGCGGCGATTAATGCCGGTGCCACCACCATCAACATTCCGGACACCGTGGGCTACACCATGCCATTTGAGTTCGCCGGAATCATCAGCGGCCTGTATGAACGCGTGCCTAACATCGACAAAGCCATTATCTCCGTACATACCCACGACGATTTAGGCCTGGCAGTTGGCAACTCACTGGCGGCGGTACATGCCGGAGCGCGCCAGGTGGAAGGTGCAATGAATGGGATCGGCGAGCGAGCCGGTAACTGTTCGCTGGAAGAAGTGATCATGGCGATCAAAGTACGTAAGGATATTCTTAACGTTCATACCGCCATTAATCACCAGGAAATATGGCGCACCAGCCAGTTAGTTAGCCAGATTTGTAATATGCCGATCCCGGCAAACAAAGCCATTGTTGGCAGCGGCGCATTCGCACACTCCTCCGGTATCCACCAGGATGGCGTGCTGAAAAACCGCGAAAACTACGAAATCATGACACCAGAATCTATTGGTCTGAACCAAATCCAGCTGAATCTGACCTCTCGTTCCGGTCGTGCGGCAGTAAAACACCGCATGGATGAGATGGGGTATAAAGAAAGTGAATATAATTTAGACAATTTGTACGATGCCTTCCTGAAGCTGGCGGACAAAAAAGGTCAGGTGTTTGATTACGATCTGGAGGCGCTGGCCTTCATCGGTAAGCAGCAAGAAGAGCCGGAGCATTTCCGTCTGGATTACTTCAGCGTGCAGTCTGGTTCTAACGATATTGCCACTGCCGCCGTCAAACTGGCCTGTGGCGAGGAAGTTAAAGCGGAAGCTGCCAACGGTAATGGTCCGGTCGATGCCGTCTATCAGGCGATTAACCGCATCACTGACTATAACGTCGAACTGGTGAAATACAGCCTGACCGCCAAAGGCCACGGTAAAGATGCGCTGGGTCAGGTGGATATCGTCGCTAACTACAACGGTCGCCGCTTCCACGGCGTCGGCCTGGCCACCGATATTGTCGAGTCCTCCGCCAAAGCCATGGTGCACGTACTGAACAATATCTGGCGCGCCGCAGAAGTCGAAAAAGAGTTGCAACGCAAAGCTCAACACAACGAAAACAACAAGGAAACCGTGTGATGTCGAAGAATTACCATATTGCCGTTTTACCCGGAGATGGGATCGGGCCGGAAGTGATGACCCAGGCACTGAAAGTGCTGGATGCCGTGCGTAACCGCTTTGCGATGCGTATCACCACCAGCCATTACGATGTAGGCGGCGCAGCCATTGATAACCACGGGCAGCCGCTGCCGCCTGCGACGGTTGAAGGTTGTGAGCAAGCCGATGCCGTGCTGTTTGGCTCGGTGGGCGGCCCGAAATGGGAACATTTGCCGCCAGACCAGCAACCAGAACGCGGCGCGCTGTTGCCTTTGCGTAAGCACTTCAAATTATTCAGCAACCTGCGTCCGGCAAAACTGTATCAGGGGCTGGAAGCATTCTGTCCGCTGCGTGCTGACATTGCCGCTAACGGCTTCGACATCCTGTGCGTGCGCGAACTGACCGGTGGCATCTATTTCGGTCAACCAAAAGGCCGCGAAGGTAGCGGACAATATGAAAAAGCGTTTGATACCGAGGTGTATCACCGTTTTGAGATCGAGCGCATTGCCCGTATCGCGTTTGAATCTGCCCGCAAGCGTCGTCGCAAAGTCACCTCAATCGACAAAGCCAATGTGCTGCAATCTTCTATTTTATGGCGGGAAATTGTTAACGAGATCGCCACGGAGTATCCGGATGTCGAACTGGCGCATATGTACATCGACAACGCTACCATGCAGCTGATTAAAGATCCGTCGCAGTTTGACGTACTGCTGTGCTCCAACCTGTTTGGCGACATTCTGTCTGATGAATGCGCGATGATCACAGGCTCGATGGGCATGTTGCCTTCCGCCAGCCTGAACGAGCAAGGTTTTGGTCTGTATGAACCGGCGGGCGGCTCGGCACCCGATATCGCAGGCAAAAACATCGCCAACCCGATTGCACAAATTCTGTCGCTGGCGCTGCTGCTGCGTTACAGCCTGGATGCCGATGATGCGGCTTCCGCCATTGAACGCGCCATTAACCGCGCGTTAGAAGAAGGCATTCGCACCGGGGATTTAGCCCGTGGCGCTGCCGCCGTTAGTACCGATGAAATGGGCGATATCATTGCCCGCTATGTGGCAGAAGGGGTGTAATCATGGCTAAGACGTTATACGAAAAATTATTCGACGCTCACGTAGTGTACGAAGCCGAAAACGAAACCCCGCTGTTATATATCGACCGTCATCTGGTACATGAAGTGACCTCACCGCAGGCGTTCGATGGTCTGCGCGCCCACGGTCGCCCGGTACGTCAGCCGGGGAAAACCTTCGCCACCATGGATCACAACGTCTCGACTCAGACTAAAGACATTAATGCCTGCGGTGAGATGGCGCGCATCCAGATGCAGGAACTGATCAAAAACTGCAAAGAGTTTGGCGTCGAACTGTATGACCTGAATCACCCGTATCAGGGGATTGTCCACGTAATGGGGCCGGAACAGGGCGTCACCTTACCCGGAATGACCATTGTCTGCGGCGACTCACATACCGCCACCCACGGGGCGTTTGGTGCACTGGCCTTTGGTATCGGTACATCCGAGGTCGAACACGTACTGGCAACGCAGACCCTGAAACAGGGGCGCGCGAAAACCATGAAAATTGAAGTCCAGGGCAAAGCTGCGCCGGGCATTACCGCGAAAGATATTGTGCTGGCGATTATCGGTAAAACCGGCAGCGCTGGCGGTACCGGGCATGTGGTGGAGTTTTGCGGCGAAGCAATCCGTGATTTAAGCATGGAAGGTCGTATGACCCTGTGCAACATGGCAATCGAAATGGGCGCAAAAGCCGGTCTGGTTGCGCCGGACGAAACCACCTTTAACTATATTAAAGGCCGTCTGCATGCGCCGAAAGGTAAAGATTTCGACGACGCCGTTGCCTACTGGAAAACTCTGAAAACCGACGAAGGCGCAACTTTCGATACCGTTGTCACTCTGCAAGCAGAAGAGATCGCCCCGCAGGTAACATGGGGAACTAACCCCGGTCAGGTGATCTCCGTGAACGACAACATTCCCGATCCGGCTTCGTTTGCCGATCCGGTTGAACGCGCGTCGGCAGAAAAAGCGCTGGCCTATATGGGGCTGAAACCGGGTATTCCGCTGACCGAAGTGGCTATCGACAAAGTGTTTATCGGTTCCTGCACCAACTCGCGCATTGAAGATTTACGCGCAGCGGCAGAAATCGCCAAAGGCCGGAAAGTCGCGCCGGGCGTGCAGGCACTGGTGGTTCCCGGCTCTGGTCCGGTAAAAGCCCAGGCGGAAGCGGAAGGTCTGGACAAAATCTTTATCGAAGCCGGTTTTGAATGGCGCTTGCCAGGCTGCTCAATGTGTCTGGCGATGAACAACGACCGCCTGAATCCGGGCGAACGTTGTGCCTCCACCAGCAACCGTAACTTTGAAGGCCGCCAGGGGCGCGGTGGACGCACGCATCTGGTCAGCCCGGCAATGGCTGCCGCTGCTGCTGTTACTGGTCATTTCGCCGATATTCGCAACATTAAATAAGGAGCACACCATGGCAGAGAAATTTATCAAACACACAGGCCTGGTGGTTCCGCTGGATGCCGCCAATGTCGATACCGATGCAATCATCCCGAAACAGTTTTTGCAGAAAGTGACCCGTACAGGTTTTGGCGCGCATCTGTTTAACGACTGGCGTTTTCTGGATGAAAAAGGCCAACAGCCAAACCCGGACTTCGTGCTGAACTTCCCGCAATATCAGGGCGCTTCCATTTTGCTGGCACGAGAAAACTTCGGCTGCGGTTCCTCGCGTGAGCATGCGCCGTGGGCATTGACCGATTACGGTTTTAAAGTGGTGATTGCACCGAGTTTTGCTGACATCTTCTACGGCAACAGCTTTAACAACCAGCTGCTGCCGGTGAAATTAAGCGATGCAGAAGTGGACGAACTGTTTGCGCTGGTGAAAGCCAATCCGGGGATTCATTTTGATGTAGACCTGGAAGCGCAAGAGGTGAAAGCGGGTGAGAAAACTTATCGCTTTGCCATTGATGCCTTCCGCCGCCACTGCATGATGAATGGTCTGGACAGCATCGGCCTGACCCTGCAGCACGACGACGCTATTGCGTCTTATGAAGAGAAGCAACCGGCATTTATGCGTTAGTTTGTAAACCGTCCGGCACTCAATCGCCAAAAAGAAAAAAGCCAGCAGATAATCACTGCTGGCGTGGCGATTAACACCAATACTCAGTCACACATGATGTCCGCAAATCAGTAGTCAGAATGACTCCCCTCCCACTGCATCAGCTCTTCAAGCATGGTTAATCGTTGTGGGACGCTTAACCAACGCAACCAGCACAACGTCGCTGTCGCGGTAAAATAGTGCTGATAAAACTGACGCATGGGGCACCTCCTTGCTTCATCGTTAGGAATTATTGACTTAATATAGGGAAAATAAAATTGCTGACTTTTGCGCAGGAGTTCCCCTTTTATGCCATCCGCTCGTCTGCAACAACAGTTCATCCGCCTGTGGCAATGCTGCGAGGGTAAATCGCAGGACACAACGCTCAACGAACTAGCGGAGTTATTGAGCTGCTCCCGTCGTCATATGCGCACCCTGCTCAATACCATGCAGGATCGCGGCTGGCTGACGTGGGAAGCGGAGGTCGGGCGCGGTAAACGCTCACGTTTAACATTCCTCTATACCGGGCTGGCGCTTCAGCAACAGCGAGCAGAGGACCTGCTGGAGCAGGATCGTATCGATCAGTTGGTGCAACTGGTTGGCGACAAAGCGGCTGTGCGGCAAATGCTGGTTTCTCATCTGGGGCGTACCTTCCGCCAGGGGCGGCACATCCTGCGCGTTCTCTACTATCGTCCGTTGCGCAATCTGCTGCCCGGCAGTGCATTGCGCCGTTCCGAAACCCATATCGCCCGGCAAATCTTCAGTTCGCTAACGCGCATAAATGAGGAAAATGGGGAACTGGAAGCAGACATCGCCCACCACTGGCAGCAAATATCACCGCTTCACTGGCGCTTCTTTTTGCGTCCAGGAGTCCATTTTCATCATGGTCGTGAACTGGAAATGGACGACGTGATCGCCTCTTTAAAACGAATCAATACGCTGCCGCTCTATTCGCATATTGCGGACATTGTGTCGCCGACGCCCTGGACGCTGGATATCCATCTCACGCAACCGGACCGCTGGTTACCGTTACTGCTGGGGCAAGTTCCGGCGATGATCCTGCCACGAGAATGGGAAACCCTCAGTAACTTTGCCAGCCATCCCATCGGCACCGGTCCGTATGCGGTGATCCGCAACAGCACCAATCAACTGAAAATTCAGGCATTCGATGACTTCTTCGGTTATCGCGCATTAATCGACGAAGTAAATGTCTGGGTTCTGCCAGAAATTGCCGACGAGCCAGCCGGCGGTCTGATGCTAAAAGGGCCGCAGGGCGAGGAAAAAGAGATTGAAAGTCGGCTGGAGGAAGGTTGCTACTATTTACTGTTCGACAGCCGCACCCATCGTGGGGCGAATCAGCAAGTCAGGGACTGGGTAAGTTATGTGCTTTCTCCAACTAATCTGGTCTATTTCGCCGAGGAACAATACCAGCAACTCTGGTTTCCAGCCTACGGGCTGTTGCCGCGCTGGCATCATGCCCACCCGGCGCAGTGCGAAAAACCTGCCGGGCTGGAAAGCCTCACCCTGACCTTTTATCAGGATCATATTGAGCATCGGGTGATTGCCAGGATCATGCAGCAGATTCTGGCAAGTCATCAGGTCACACTTGAAATTAAAGAGATCAGCTACGATCAGTGGCACGAAGGAGAGATCGAGAGCGATATCTGGCTTAACAGCGCCAACTTTACGCTGCCGCTGGATTTTTCGCTGTTCGCGCACTTGTGCGAGGTGCCGCTGCTCCAACACTGTATTCCGATCGACTGGCAAGCCGACGCCGCCCGCTGGCGCAATGGCGAAATGAATCTGGCGAACTGGTGCCAGCAACTGGTCGCCAGTAAAGCAATGGTGCCACTTATCCACCACTGGCTGATCATTCAGGGGCAACGCAGTATGCGCGGTCTGCGTATGAACACCCTCGGCTGGTTCGATTTTAAATCCGCGTGGTTTGCACCACCGGATCCATGATTGCTGGTTGATAACAAAATCACTACACTAACGCCGTTCTCAACGGGGTGCCACGCTGCCGCGTGCGCTGAGAAAATACCCGTCGAACCTGATCCGGATAACGCCGGCGAAGGGATTTGAGGCTCCTTCTCAAGTCCTTTGCCACTCTTCTTTGAGGTGCAAAGTGTTAAAAAAATATCTTCCCCTGCTGTTGCTCTGTACAGCACCCGCTTTCGCTAAACCCGTTCTGACTGTTTATACCTACGATTCCTTCGCCGCCGACTGGGGGCCAGGTCCGGTGGTGAAAAAAGCCTTTGAAGCCGACTGTAATTGCGAACTGAAACTGGTGGCGCTGGAAGATGGCGTTTCGCTTCTCAACCGTCTGCGGATGGAAGGCAAAAACAGTAAAGCCGATGTGGTGCTGGGGCTGGATAACAATCTGTTAGATGCCGCCAGCAAAACCGGGCTGTTTGCTAAAAGCGGTGTGGCAGCGGATGCCGTTAACGTTCCCGGCGGCTGGAATAATGACACTTTCGTCCCGTTTGATTACGGCTATTTCGCCTTCGTCTATGACAAGAACAAACTGAAAAATCCGCCGCAAAGCCTGAAAGAATTGGTTGAAAGCGATCAAAACTGGCGGGTGATTTATCAGGATCCGCGTACCAGTACGCCGGGCCTGGGCCTGTTGTTGTGGATGCAAAAAGTCTATGGCGATGACGCCCCACAAGCCTGGCAGAAGCTGGCGAAGAAAACGGTCACGGTCACCAAAGGCTGGAGCGAAGCCTACGGCCTGTTTTTAAAAGGCGAAAGCGATCTGGTACTGAGTTACACCACCTCTCCGGCTTATCACATTCTCGAAGAGAAGAAAGATAACTACGCCGCCGCGAACTTCAGCGAAGGTCACTATTTGCAAGTGGAAGTCGCCGCCCGCACCGCTGCCAGCAAACAGCCGGAGCTGGCGCAAAAATTCCTCCAGTTTATGGTTTCTCCGGCTTTTCAGAATGCGATCCCAACCGGCAACTGGATGTATCCGGTGGCAAACGTCACGCTGCCTGCCGGTTTTGAAAAATTGACCAAACCGGCAACCACGCTGGAGTTCACGCCAGCCGAGGTGGCGGCACAACGTCAGGCATGGATTAGCGAATGGCAACGCGCCGTCAGCCGTTAATTCCCGGCTGGTTAATTCCAGGCGTAAGCGCCGCTACGCTTGTGGTGGCGGTTGCACTGGCGGCATTTCTCGCCCTGTGGTGGAACGCGCCGCAGGGTGACTGGATGGCAATCTGGCAGGACAGCTACCTGTGGCATGTGGTGCGCTTCTCCTTCTGGCAGGCGTTTCTCTCGGCGCTGCTCTCTGTCATACCCGCGATATTCCTCGCCCGCGCGCTCTATCGCAGGCGCTTTCCGGGTCGGCTGGTGCTGTTGCGTCTGTGCGCAATGACCTTGATCCTCCCGGTGCTGGTTGCTGTTTTCGGCATTCTTAGCGTCTATGGTCGCCAGGGCTGGCTGGCATCACTCTGCCAATCGCTCGGTCTGGAGTGGACCTTTTCGCCCTACGGCCTGCAAGGCATTTTGCTGGCGCACGTATTTTTTAATCTGCCGATGGCGAGCCGCTTATTGCTCCAGGCACTGGAAAACATTCCCGGCGAACAGCGTCAGCTTGCTGCCCAGCTTGGCATGCGCGGCTGGCATTTTTTCCGCTTCGTTGAATGGCCGTGGTTACGGCGCCAAATCCCGCCGGTTGCTGCGCTGATCTTTATGCTCTGTTTCGCCAGCTTCGCCACCGTGCTGTCGCTGGGCGGTGGTCCGCAGGCGACCACTATCGAGCTGGCAATCTATCAAGCGCTGAGTTACGACTACGATCCCGCCCGCGCGGCGATGCTGGCGCTGATCCAGATGGTTTGTTGCCTTGGGCTGGTGCTGTTGAGTCAGCGACTAAGTAAGGCCATTGCGCCCGGCACCACGCTGCTGCAAGGCTGGCGCGACCCGGACGATCGTCTGCATAGCCGCATTTGCGACACGGTGTTAATTGTGCTGGCGCTGTTGCTGTTGCTGCCACCGTTACTGGCGGTGCTCGTCGATGGGATAAATCGCCAGTTGCCGGAAGTGCTGGCGCAGCCGGTGCTGTGGCAGGCGCTGTGGACCTCGTTGCGTATTGCGCTGGCGGCAGGCGTATTGTGCGTGGTGCTGACCATGATGCTGCTATGGAGCAGTCGCGAACTGCGGGCACGGCAAAAAATGCTGGCGGGCCAGGCGCTGGAGATGAGCGGCATGTTGATCCTCGCTATGCCGGGGATTGTGCTGGCAACGGGCTTCTTTTTACTGCTCAACAACACCATCGGCCTGCCACAATCTGCTGACGGCATCGTGATTTTCACCAATGCGTTAATGGCCATCCCTTATGCGCTGAAAGTGCTGGAAAACCCGATGCGCGATATCACTGCCCGCTATAGCATGCTTTGTCAGTCGCTGGGCATTGAAGGCTGGTCGCGCTTAAAAGTGGTGGAGCTGCGCGCCCTGAAACGTCCGCTGGCGCAGGCGCTGGCCTTTGCCTGTGTACTGTCGATTGGTGATTTTGGCGTGGTGGCGTTGTTCGGTAACGATGATTTCCGAACCCTACCGTTTTATCTCTACCAGCAAATTGGCTCCTATCGCAGCCAGGACGGCGCGGTCACCGCGTTAATTCTGCTGCTGCTCTGTTTTCTGCTGTTTACCGTGATTGAAAAACTACCGGGGCGAAATGTTAAAACTGACTGATATCACCTGGCTTTATCACCATTTGCCGATGCGTTTTAGCTTAACGGTGGAACCCGGCGAGCAGGTGGCGATCCTCGGGCCAAGCGGCGCGGGTAAAAGTACCCTGCTAAATTTGATCGCCGGTTTTCTGACGCCAGCCAGCGGTTCGCTGACTATCGAGGGTATTGATCACACCACTACGCCGCCGTCACGCCGTCCGGTGTCGATGCTGTTTCAGGAGAACAACCTGTTCAGTCACCTGACGGTCGCGCAGAACATCGGGCTGGGGCTAAATCCGGGCTTGAAACTGAACGCGGCGCAGCAGGAGAAAATGCACGCTATTGCCCGTCAGATGGGGATTGATAATTTAATGGCGCGGTTACCGGGCGAGCTTTCCGGCGGTCAGCGACAGCGCGTGGCGTTAGCGCGTTGTCTGGTGCGCGAACAGCCGATTTTATTGCTCGATGAACCGTTCTCTGCGCTCGATCCGGCGTTACGTCAGGAGATGCTGACGCTGGTGAGCACGAGCTGCCAGCAGCAAAAAATGACGCTATTGATGGTGTCGCACAGTGTGGAAGATGCGGCGCGGATCGCCACACGCTCGGTGGTGGTCGCCGACGGGCGCATCGCCTGGCAGGGTAAGACTGAAGAATTGTTGAGCGGTAAGGCGAGTGCTTCGGCAATATTGGGGATTACGGGTTAGTATGCACTGTCGGATGCGGCGTGAACGCCTTATCCGACCTACGGACAGTGCGTTTTGTAGGCCTGATAAGACGCGGCAAGCGTCGCATCAGGCAACCCGCACAGACTATCCCCTAAACCCCAACCACTTTCCGCAAAATATCGATATATACCGGCATCAACGGGTGGCGAATTAACACCACCAGCGCCACCACGCCGATGGCAGAAATCAACGGTGTCAACCACAACAAATGACCGCGCGACAAATAATGACTTAAACGATCAGTTACCTTGCCGCTGCGCCATAACCGCCAACACAGCCAGCCGCCAACCCACAAAAACACCGCTGTTGCCAGCAGCAACCACTTAAATTCACCGCTCTGCATCCCGGCAGGAATATCGATCGCCGCACCCGCCAGAATCCCCGGTAGGAAGTAAAACGGAGGCCATAACAGGCAGCCGATAATATTTGGCGTAATAAATTTCGCCACCGGGAGATCCAACATTCCCGCCACCATTGGCACCAGCGGACGCGTCGGGCCGACAAAACGACCGACCAGAATGGTAAACATGCTGTGTTGATGCAACGCATGTTCAGTTTTATCGAGTAATGCTTTGTTCTTCTTCAGAAATGACCAGCGATGCAACGGCTTTTTAAAACGCCAGCCCAGCCAGAAGGAGATCCAGTCGCCCAGCAGGCAACCGACGATCCCTGCCAGCCAGGCGTGCCAGAAACTTAACTCGCCGCTGCCAATCAG
>ERZ1026901.1790-NODE-1790-length-11390-cov-5.337186_pt1 | contig 11390 bp, 7 predicted proteins | sample MGYA00380179_ERZ1026901 | MGnify/ENA primary metagenome ERZ1026901 (study PRJEB33269, sample SAMEA4719815) | human gut metagenome | biome: human-associated habitat; feature: organic feature; material: feces | place: Cameroon | collected 2013-10 ... | reverse complement strand
GTATTGCATCATTGATATTTTTCGAGCAGCGGTGTTTGGACGGGGCATGAATATGCATTATTTTTTATATGCATTGGGATTTAGTATCGTAACTATTATTGTTGGATTATATCTTTTTATTAAAAAACAGGATGAGTTCATCCTTCAGATTTAAGCAAGGAGAGTGTTATGAGCGAAAAAGCCATTGTGCTCAGCCATGTTGGCATGAAATTTAACTTGAGCAAAGAAAAAGTAGACAGTTTAAAAGATTATCTGATCAAATCACTTAGAAAAGAGATGCAGTATAATGAATTTTGGGCGTTGAAAGATGTTTCATTTTCTATTAACAAAGGGGATCGGGTTGGAATTTTGGGGCTGAATGGTGCTGGGAAAAGTACCTTGCTTAAGGTAATTGCAGGGGTATTCAAGCCAACAGAAGGTACTGTAGAAAAGCATGGAAAAATTGCACCGTTGTTGGAACTGGGGGCCGGTTTTGACAAACAGTATACTGGTAAAGAAAATATTTATTTGTATGGTGCAGTACTTGGATATAGTAAAAAATTTATTGACGAAAAATATGATGAAATTGTAGAATTTTCAGAACTTGGAGAGTTTATTGATGTTCCGGTCGAAAATTATTCCTCTGGTATGCGCTCCCGCCTTGGATTTTCTATTGCGACAGTTGTTTCACCGAAAATTTTAATTTTGGATGAAGTATTATCGGTTGGAGACGCAAAATTCAGAAAAAAAAGTGAAAAAAAGGTTATGAGTATGTTTGATTCTGGAGTTACGGTACTTTTTGTATCGCATTCTTTGGAACAGGTAAAGCGTCTTTGCGACAAGGCAATGATTTTGGATCATGGAAAATTAATTGCATATGGATCCATTGATGAGGTCGCACCAAAGTATCAGGCGATGATAGATGCATACGAAGCTGAAAATCCAAAGACTAAGAGTAAAAAGAGGAAAGTGAAAAAAAGGTAGTTTTCAGAGAAGAAAAAGAGATGGCAGAAAAAGTAAGTGAGGAAACAAAAGCATGAAATTATCAATTATATGGAAGTTGTCTGGAAAGGAAAACGAAAATCAGGTAACATTGGATAATCTGAGAGAACAATTCACAGACTGCGAAGATACGATTCAGCTTCTGATTTATCCCGAACATAAAGAACAGCGGTATCAGGCACAGTTTCAGGAAAAAAACATAACCGTTGTTACTAGCCAGCTGGTCGGAGTTACTGAACTGGAAGTGTTTGAAGATGCACAAAAACAGATAAACGGAGCATTTGTTACGTATCTGTATGGGGGAGATTACTGGTCAGATAAGGCCTTGATACAACTGTTACAGATTTTGAAAGAACATTCGGATTATCCAATTGTTATGATGCACAAAATAATACCGGAGAACATGGAAGGTGCATTTGCAAAAGTGATTCCAGATAAGAAAACACTTAGTGTTAATGTTGAAAAGGATTATGATATATATCCATTTTATTTTGGAGGAACGGTTTTGAATGCGGAGATTTTTAAAAATCATCCGTTTCATAAGGAGTTGGGAATTGAGGCAGAGAGAGAATTTTTTCTTTCAATTGTTTATAAGTATAAAAAAATATACTTTCTCAATCAAATAACTTTCTTTGCAGTGCGGGCGAAGGAAGGAGATTTTACTTTTTTTGAGCCTATTTATGATGAAGACTGGTATGAACGTTCCTTTACCCAGTTTTGGATTCCTTATCTTAAAAAATTGAGGGAAAAGCATAAGACAGTACCGGTATTTATTCAGTATCATTTTCTGTTTAGTGTGAAAGCTCGCTTTATGAGTAACTTGAATAATCGAAATAAGCATGTGATTCCAGAGGGTCAGGAAATACAATGCCTAGAGAGAATTGGACAGGCGTTTGCATATATTGATGATGATATTTTGTTTAACTGTCACAAAATTCCAGAAGTTAATGTGACAGATTCACTGAAATGGATATATGGAATCCTAAAGCATGGGAAAGAGTATCATTTTGAAAAAAAATATCTGGCGGGTAATTTATATTATGGTGCAGGAAATGTGATTCTTAACAAAATAGCCAACTTAAAAACCAATATATTGTTCATGGACTTCGAGGATGGGATACTTCGGATAGACGGAGTTATACATCCGATTTTGTATTCTATGGCATCTGAAGTCTACTTGAGTTTTAATGGGAAAAAATATAAACTTCAATATAATGAGCGTTATGCGCTAAACAAGGCATTTGGGGTAAGTTTGTATAAGGGACATTCGTTCCATGTAAATTTACCAATGGATGGAATTAAAGATACTCGTCTGTTTTGTCAGGCGAAAATCGGAGAGGAAACAATTAGGATTATATTCTGTTATGAGTCCCATTTTAGTCGCATGAGCGGAGCATTTCCAAGTAGTTACTGGTGTTTTGGCATTGAGCCGTTGTACATGGTTGTGAAGGATGAAGAGGGGATGCGCATTCGTGCGGTTACCAAGAAGGAGAAAAAGCAGCAGGAACGCAAGTTGTCAAAAGAAATGTTGCTTTGCGGAAGAAAACGTGCATGGCTGTTTCTTGCAATCCGTAAAGTTTATTTTATGATGCGCCCGATTATGAAGCGTAAGCCAATCTGGATGTATCTGGATAAGATTTATAAAGGTGGAGATTCTTCAGAGTATCTGTATCGTTATGCTTGTGCGCAGAAAGACAATATCCAACACTATTATCTGATTGATAAGCATGCCACAGACTACAAGCGAATAAAAAAAGATGGATTTAAGCCGATGGTGCGTGGAAGTATTAAGCATCGCCTTGTTTTTTTAATGGCAGATATGATGGTTATTTCAAATTCCACAGTATTTGCGTTTAACAATTATGGACTTCCGAATTCTAAGTTTATCCGTGACCTTGTAGATTTCCATGTGTGCTGTGTGCAACATGGAATGTCTGTTCAGAAGATCGCGGTGGCACAGAATCGTTTGCGTGATAATACAAGACTGTATTTTTGTGCATCCAAGTATGAGATTGAGAATCTTTCAAAACCGATCTATGATTATGTCGGTTATGACGCGTTAAAGCTGACCGGTGTGCCGCGTTATGACGGACTTAAAAATGACGATAAGAAACAGATTATGATCAGCCCTACCTGGCGTATGCAGGCAGCAGTTCCAGTTCGTACCAGTGAGGGAGAGCAGAGAGACTACAATCCAATGTTTAAGGAGAGTACCTATTTTCAGGTATTTAATGCACTGATCAATGATCCACGTCTGATTGAGGCAGCTAAAAAATACGGATACCGTATCAAATATGTACTGCATCCGATTGTAAGTGCGCAGGTGGATGATTTTGATAAAAATGACTATGTGGACATTATACCGGCAGTCGGCGATATGAGTTATGAGACGATGTTCCGGGAATCAAGCCTTATGGTAACGGACTTTTCAGGTATTCAATTTGATTTTGCTTATATGAGAAAGCCGTTGGTATATCTGCATCACAAAGATATTCCACAGCACTATGAAGAAGGAACTTTCTTCTATGACACAATGGCGTTTGGAGAGATCGCCCATGATAATAATGAGCTGATTGATCTGCTTTGCGAATACATGGAAAACGGATGCAAGATGAAGGAAGAGTATGTGCGCCGTGCGGATGATTTCTTCTATTACAACGATCACAACAACTGTAAGCGTATTTATGATACAATGATCGATTACCAAGAGAAGAAAATTCTTCCATATTGTCAGAAATAAAAGAGAACAAAAAAGTTTTAGAAAGTAGGGAGATGTTACTATGAATATTGGAGTAATTTTTGCAGGTGGTGTCGGAAAGCGTATGAACAGTCGCGTAAAGCCGAAACAGTTTATTGATGTCTATGGAAAACCGATTATCATCCACACATTAGAATTATTCGAAAATCATCCGCAGATTGATGCAATTGCTGTGGCATGTTTGGAAGACTGGATTCCGTATTTGCAGAATCTTTTGGATAAATTCAATATCCGGAAAGTGAAAAAGATTGTGCCAGGAGGCTCCAGCGGACAGGAATCCATTTATAATGGATTACAGGCGGCGGAGGAAATTGCAGGCGGCGAAAAGTCCATCGTATTGATCCACGATGGTGTGCGTCCTCTCATCAACGAAAAAACTATCTCAGATAATATCGACTCGGTCAAAAAACATGGTTCTTCCATTACTTGCGTAAAGGTAAAGGAGACGGTACTTGTTGTTGCAGAGGATAATTCGATTGAGGATGTGCCAAACCGTGCGGATACCCGTCTGGCTCGTGCTCCGCAGAGCTTTTATCTGGATGAAATTATCGGAGCACACCGGAAGGCAATGGCAGAAAATAAGTATGATTTTATAGATTCCTGTTCGATGATGCAGTATTACGGAAAGAAACTGTATTTGATCGAGGGACCGCAGGAAAATATTAAGATTACAACACCAGATGATTTTTATACCATGCGTGCGCTTTTAGATGCCAGGGAAGAAGCCCAGATTTATGGATTAGAAGATTAGGAGGCAGCTATGAAGGAAGTATTAATGGAGGATTTTAAGCAGATTACAGAGCGCAGTCTGCCGTGGGAAGAGTTACGCAATAAGACATTTTTGATTACAGGGGCAACAGGGTTGATCGGGTCGCTGCTTACAAAATTTTTACTGTATGCGAACCGGACGATGGATTTAAATACAAAAATACTTGCAGTGGTTCGCAACACGAAAAAGGCAGAGAAGATTTTTGAAGGAGAGAGAACAGAGGCACTTTCTTATGTCGTGGCAGATCTTGCAAAAGAAGGAGTAAGTTTTGAGGGCACCTGTGATTATATGATTCATACAGCTGCGGTTACCGCTTCAAAAGTTATGGTGTCGGATCCGGTTGGAACAATCCGCACAGCGATTGATGGAACAGAAAAAATGTTACAGCTCGCGGTGGAAAAAAAGGTAAATGCATTTGTCTATATTTCTTCCATGGAAATTTACGGGCAGCCCCAGACAGATAAAAAGACGACAGAAAAAGACTTGGGGTATGTGGATATTGAAACGGTCAGAAGCTGCTATCCGGAGGGAAAACGTATGTGTGAGTGCCTGTGTACCGCATATGCTGCGCAGTATGGTGTAAATGTTATCAGTGCAAGACTGGCACAGACATTTGGAGCGGGAATTCTTCCTACGGAAAATCGTGTATTTGCGCAGTTTGCAAGAAGTGCGATGAAGGGAGAAAACATTGTACTTCATACAACCGGAGAGTCCGAAGGAAATTATGTATATACAGCAGATGCCATTGCAGCAATTCTGACACTTTTGGTGAAAGGAAATGCAGGAGAAGCATATAACATTGCAAATGAGGAAAGCCATATTACAATCCGAAAGATGGCAGAACTTGTGGCAGATAAGATCGCAGACGGAAAGATTCAGGCAGTGATTGATATTCCTGAGGACAGTGCAGCTTTAGGGTATGCACCACCGGTTAAAATGTGGCTGGATGCAGCAAAAATGCGGGCACTTGGCTGGAAACCGCAGGTAGGACTGGTGGAAGCATATAAGCGCATGATCCGATGGCTGGAGTAAATCAGACGGGAGACTGGATATGAAGATTGGATTGATTTCCATTAATATGCATACAAAATCGTTGAATTTTGCATGCCCGATTCATAGCTGGGCGTTTCAGCGCTTTTTAAAACTGCATGGAATAGAAACAAAGATTATTGATTATACCCCGAATTATAACGATAATTTTCCGGCACGGGAACCGGCACCTTATTACGAAAAAAAGTATAATGAACAGCTGGCAAGAAATCCTCATACCGAAGAAGGGATAAAGGAGAGAGAACTGAAACTGCGCCAGTACAAATCAAAATGGGACGGATATGCAGCATTGCATGATGAGCGTTGTAAGCGATTTGATCGGTTCGAAGAGTTTATAGACACATATTACGATAAGACCCATGCAGCATACGATGAAGATAAAATGGAAACACAAGACAGTGGATTCGACTGTTATATCTGCGTGACTGATGTTATCTGGTCCTGTGATGAATACTGGGGATTTGATGCGGGATTCTTACTGGATTGTAAGACAATGGAAAATAAATGGAAGATTGCATATGCGGCCAGCAGAGGAGTCCCAAAGGAACTTCAGGCCTGCGAAGAGGCATATTTTGCCCGCGCTGTATCGGATATTGATTTCGTTTCTGTACGGGAAAAAAGCCTTGGAGATTATGTGCACAGTCTTCTGCCGGACAAGCAGGTAACATCTGTAATCGATCCGGTGCTGCTGCTTCCGGTGGAGGAATATGAAAAGATCTTAATCCGGCCGGAAACAGAACATTATATTGTGGTCTATTATGCAATGGAACGTCCGAAAGAATTGTTTCAGATGGCAGTCCGGTATGCGAAGACCCACAGTGTAAAGATTGTGGAACTGACACATATGCCAATTGCAGGAGGCATGATAGAGGATGCATCCATAGAGGTGATTCAGGATTATGCAGCAGGACCAAAAGAATGGCTTGGATATTTGAAATATGCAGATTGCATTTTCACCAATTCATTTCATGCAACCTGTTTTAGCATTCTGTTTCATAAATATTTTTTCAACAGCCGCAGAAATGGGGATAAGCTGAGTAATCTGCTGGAAACATTTGAACTTACGGACCGTACGTTTGATGAACTTCGCAAAGGGTTTGCAGACAGAGCGGCACAGAAAGGACTCAAAAGAAAGTATCACAGCGCAAAAATTCTTCTTGGAATGGAAAAACGGCCATTTGACAAAACCATCGACTATCGGAAAGTGGATCAGATTCTTGCACGGGAACGAAAAAAATCGGGCGATTTTATTTTGTCAGCGATTTCCTATGCAAAAGAACATACAAGACCAGAGACGGATTATGATGCAGTACGCCAAAATATGGAGCTGATCTTTGCATATTATAGTAACAATGCAGAGGCGGTCTGGTCAGGCGGAGCCATTGATGAAACAAAGGAAGAACTCCGCACGATCTGTAACGGAAAAACCGAATATCGTATTTATCACTGGAAGAACAGCGGAAAGATACAGGCGCGGTTTGATATGTTTCAGAGAGAGGGATATATTTTGGAGGGCTGGTATCTTCGAATCCGGATAAAACATGACTGGTACTGGGTGCATACAGACGGAAGTATTGTGCCAAGAGATGAAAAGCATCGACCATCTCAGGATCGGGAACATATGCTTTTAAAGCCGGGAATGAACATTCCATATGTGCCGGTTCGGATGATTTCTGTTATGATTGCCGATGCGGTATGGAAGAAAGAGGAGTAAAATGAAAAAATTAGGAATAAAAAGTATTGGAATTCTATTAATTGGCCTTTTGCTGTTTTCCGTACAGCCGGTGGCAGCAAAAAGCAATTCAGCAGAGAAATTTTATGCCATAAAGGGACGCACGATTACAGTGTCAGCCAAAAAAGGAAAGGACATTTCCAAGTCGCTGAATGCTGCATTAAAAGCAGCTTCTCAAAAGAGCAGCAGAAAAAAGATTTATACAGTCAGGGTTCCGAAAGGCAATTATCCGATCAAAGATGTGATCCATCTGTATGGAAATGTGCGTCTGGAGTTGAAAGGCGTTACATTAAAGTGCAGTATGTCTGCCGGAAATATGTTACTGTTAGGAGACAGCAGCATCAATGAAAATGCCAAAAAGATGAGCGGATACGGAACACTTCAGAATGTGACAGTTGTGGGAGGAACTTTTCAGGGAAACCGGAAAAATACTTCTTCTCTTATCCGTGCAGCACACAGCAGAAATGTAACATTTGATGGCTGTGTACTGACAGGCGGCGGCTGTGCACATCAGATGGAAGTTGCAGCGATTGATGGTTTTACTGCAAAAAACTGTACGTTCCGGGATATGCCGGGAAATGGTTCGGGGGAAAAGCAGGAGGCACTTCAGCTTGATATTCCGTGTGGTGAGTATATTTTCCCTGGAACTTATCTGGATGGAACACCGATGAAACATATCAAAGTAACTGGATGTACGTTTGAGAATGTACCAAGGGGGGTCGGCAGTCACAGTATGATAGTTGGAGTTTACTTTGATGATGTCACGATCCAAAACAACCATTTTTCCAATGTGGAAGAAGAGGCAATTGTCTGTCTGGGATACCGGAAATGTAAGGTCAAAAATAACGTGATTAAAAATTGTGGAGCCGGTGTACTGTTTCAGTATTTTAAACCCAATGTCCAGTCTGTATACAAGAGTATTTTTGATGGCAAAAAGCCGGTTGATTATCCAATTGCATACAACGCACATGCAGAAATTTCCGGGAATGATATTACAATTACACCGTCAAATGAAGTAGATAAATCGATTGGAATTAAAGTTTATGGATATCATCTTACAAAAGACACGAATGCCATCGGACATGGATCACATGATCTGATTCCCGCAAATAATTATTATGTCAGCGGAGTTAAGGTTTCTGATAATAAGATTACAACCTGTGGACATGGAATTCAGTTTTTTGATGTAAAAGATTCTTCCATTTCCGGAAATACGATTGTATGTAACGGAAAAGGAGAGTTTGATGGTATTTTTGGAGAGTTTGAAAGCAGGGGGATTGCAGTTTCCGGAAATGAAGTAACCAATGCGCCACGTTATGGAATTTGTTTTCAGGGACAGAGCAGTGCGTCTGAGATAACAGCCAACACTGTAAAGACGGCAGGAAAGTACGGAATTTATCTGTACAATGGTTCGAGTGTAACAGGTGCGGTTTCCGGGAATACAGTTAGTAATGCGGCAAATGCCGGGATCTTTTTAAATAAAGACAGCCATGCCGGAAGCATTACAGGAAATCATGTGACCGCTTCTGGAAGAGGAATTTATACCTATCAGAATTCAACGGTGCAGGGAGAAAATTCCGGAAATACAATAGATTAAATACGGTATATTACCAAGAGGTAAAAAAAGAACTGGTCTGTGACAAGCCAGTTCTTTTTATGATTGTGGAAATGATTTATTTTTTGGAAGACGTTGTTTTCTTTGCAGTGGTTTTTTTAATGGTTTTCATGACACCACTTGGTTTGCAGTAATATTTTTTGCCTTTCCAAGTGATCTTGCGGTCTTTGATCATTTTTCCGGAAACACCAAAATAATAATTCCATTTGCCAATTTTGATAACTTTTTTGGTCTGCATAATGCCGGTACTTCCAAAGTAATATTTGTTTCCGTCAATTTTTACACAGTCATTGGTTACAAGTGTTCCGTCATCATAGACGGCGTAGGTATCACCTTCAAAATCATAAAGGGATAAGTCCTGATCGGAAGTAATCAGCTGTCCGTCTTCGTTGAACAGATAGTATTCATCATCGATCTTCTTTTTCTCATCAATAGCCATTTTACCGGAGAAACCAAAATAATAGGTACCGTCTTCGAGTTCCACAAAATCGTCTACAATAAATGCATTGTCAGTATCCTGTGCATAATAATTGGAGCCAAGTTCCCGTAACAGAATGTTATCCGTCGAATTGATAAGCTGGTAACCGTTTCGGTCGAAGTAATATTTATTGCCCCCGATGGTGTCAAAGCCTTTGGACATATATGCGTAGGTTTCATTTTCAGAGAGACGGAAATAGCGTTTTTTATCGGTGTCATACTGACGCCAGCCGGAATAGGAGCCGGAATGATAGGTTCCATAATTCATTCGTCCGCTTTCATCAAAATAGTAATAATGTGTTCCGATCTGCTGAACCCCTGTGAGAAGATCTCCGTAAGAGTCGAAATAATACATATTGTGGTCACGGTCAATTCCGTCTTCTCCATAAACAGAAAACCATTTACGGACTTTGTTGGAGGAAGTAACCGTTGTCCCTTTATATAAAGTAATGATATCATTTTTTATATGATAGATCAGAGTTTTTTTTTCGGTTGCCGGAAGATAACAGATTCCGTATTTTGTGGCACGCTTGGCGGAAGAATAGGTACGCCAGCGGCCGGTATCTGCATCAATATCAGCGTAGCCACTGTTGGAGGCAAATGAATACTGCGGTGAAATTGCTTTTAAAAGATCGGCGGAATTTCCGGAACTGACGCCGTGGTGGGAAAGCTTCATAATATCACAGTGAAGCTGGTCGCCATAGCGCTCCAAAAGTCCTTTTGCCTCATCCGCAATACAGTCGCCGGCTGTAAAATAGCGCGTGGTACCACATGTGAAAATAGCAGCCAGAGAACAGTTGTTTTCGTAAGAGGTATAAATGGAATTACCAGACGCAGTATACAGACTTCCAGGAGTACCTGCGTACTGTTCCGGGGTAATGGAAGAAGTATTGACAGGTCCGATAATTTCTCCATCGGCATCTCCTACAGAAACGTGATCTCCTACATTCAGATAAACGATTCGGCTTTCCGGATATCGGGCAATATAATTTTGAAGACGCTGATACCGTTTGGAATTGTTCAGTGACAGCGGCGCAATGGAAGGATCTGCAACATAGAGTGTATCTACGGTGATGCCTGCAGCATGCAGCATTACCAGTCCGGCAAGCATATTGTTGGAAGCTCCACCAACATGATCTTTATGCAGATGACTGAACAATACATCAACATGTGTGGCTCCGAGAGCATTGAGCTGTTTAATAATAGAGGGAACATGTTCTGAGGTTGCAAGATCAATCAAAAGATAATGTCCTTTTGATTCAAGCAGAACGCTGTCTCCTTTTGTATCCGGTTTCAGATACATGGCATAAATGTTAAGCTCTGTACTTTCCGAAGCAGCAGCAGATGAGGGGAATGTTGGCAAAATGGTAAAAAGCACTGCCAGTATCAAAAGAAAATTGATTATTTTTTTTCGCATAATAAAATCCTTTCTGCAAAATAAATTTAAGTCTTCCATAGTATAGCACAGTTTGTCCTGAAATTCATGCTCTCTTCTTATTTTAAATAAATCCTAAGAAAATTGTCTTGTAGGATATTGGCAGATGGAGTAAAATAAAAAAATACAAAAATTAATGAGGATGACATATGAGTACAACAAATGAGAAAAAGAAAAGCAAGTGGAAATTTTTTGCAGTACCGGTGATGATGCTGCAGTTTGCGTTAAGTGTGGCTGCAGTCTGTGTTGTAATATGGCTGAATGTACTGCCGGATCTGTATCTGGCATTGTTTGGTCTGATTTTACTGTTTTTGTTTACGATGGTATATCTGCTGTTTTTTACAGGAGGAAAGAAAAAACGCAGGAAAAAAACAGTATTGTATATGAAAAGAACGATCGGGATACTGCTTTCTCTGGCGTGTATGGCGGTGTGTGTGCTCGGCTCTTATATGATGGTAAAGGCGGGAGACACACTGCATGATATTACGGACAACGTCGTGACAACAGATACGGTATCTGCCTATGTGATGACGGATGATCCGGCACAGACACTGATGGATGCGAAAGACTATG
>ERZ1026901.1789-NODE-1789-length-11393-cov-13.850415_pt1 | contig 11393 bp, 10 predicted proteins | sample MGYA00380179_ERZ1026901 | MGnify/ENA primary metagenome ERZ1026901 (study PRJEB33269, sample SAMEA4719815) | human gut metagenome | biome: human-associated habitat; feature: organic feature; material: feces | place: Cameroon | collected 2013-10 ... | reverse complement strand
TCTGACTGAGAGTTTACTCACTTAGCCGCGTGTCCACTATTGCTGGGTAAGATCAGTTTTAGGGTTTTGATTGTACTTTTGATAAGAGCGTCTTGCTAGCGGCAGCGGCTTCGAGTCAGGGTTAATGAGGGACTACTGTCTCCATTCCTGTCAACACAACCACTTTGCCTGAGACAGCGTCGATGTTTTGGACTGGCCCATTCCAAATGGCTTAGTCACTATGTAGCTAACACATCACTTGCCCACATCATCCTCTCACCACGTTTTGCCATTATCCGGTATGGCACAACCCATAATTTTAAAGTCTCTGAAAAAGCAAAGTGCTGCGGTATCGGTTGGCTAAAGTCATCATGCGCAGGGTAAATCAGGTACATTTCGCCTGTTCCGCCAAGGTATTTTTGGCCGTAGGCAAACATTTGATAGAAGTCGGATTGCGCTAGCCCATAAAGTAATTTTTTTTGCTGGCTGCTATTCACCTGCTTCCATTTTGTATCCATCACCATTTTGGTTTGAATCGGTTGCCGAGATTGAATCAGCAAGTCTGGGCGAAGCTTAAAGCAATCTTTAAGTCCATGCTTTACCAAAGAATACGTTGCTGCTTGAGAAAAAACTTTTAGGTGAGAAGGTAATTCGTAGGGTAGGGTCTGTGCCACAAAGGATTCAAATACCGCTTCCATAGGAAACAAAAGTGATATCGCTTTGGTGTTTCCTTGCAATGCACTTGGGCTCATTCCTCTCAGGATCAACTGCGCCCAAGCTATTGGCTCGCTGTAATGAGTCATACCACGCTCAATGCGTAAGCTGTTCAGATCGCTCTCTATATCCCTACTAAGTGGAATACCGTCAAAAGCAAAGCGCAGTTCGTAAAGCCAGCGTTGATTCTCTGATGACAGCTTCAGACTAAGTAACTTATCCAGTGTGGAGTGTAAGAGCCGATTGGCAGCACAATCAGGCATATACTCATCATAATCGACACAAAACTTATGGCGATTTACCGCGTTATGTCGCAGTTGTGCAGAGAGCATCAGTTTGCCCTTCATAAAAGCCAGATTACCTTTCTCGCTCACATAGTCGGAGCGTAAACCTTGTTTAAGCAATTGGCTGACGCTTTGCAAAAATTGGCTGATAAAAATCTCGAGTAAAGGCATGCGTTGCGCCTGAATAGTGGCCTGCTGGGTTTGAATGTGTCGAAACCCAGGCAGGTGACTTAGCATCGTAATGAATGTTTCTCGCGCACTCGCAAGCGTGAGGTTTTTACCAATCTTGGGCAGTATCTCAAGCTGCAAACCGTGAGGTGTAGAAAGCATCCCCGCGTAGTTTTGCACCTGCAGCAATTTGAAACCTGAACGAGAGGTGAGTTTAAGAAACTGGCTTCCTTGCTCACTTGTTAGGCTAAGTGTTTCTAAATAATCAAAGACCTGTTGAGGCACCAACTTTGCGCCAACTGAAGCCGCTTTTCCACTCCCCAACAGGTCATATTCAAAAATTGAGATAACTTCACTCATGGTTTACGACCTGCTCATCAGGAGTGGTCCGCTGTGGCTGATAAATTGAACGATAAGCCTTTGGCATATTCCAGACCCCTTGATCGAAATCTTTGAGCTCGTAAGTTGTTGATTGCTGATTATGGCGTCGTAAACCATGGTTGTTACCAAAAAGCGTATCGAGATCGTCAGTTTTCTCAATCACGAATTGCTGGTTGTCGTCTTGCTTTTGATTGTCTGCCAGCACCAACCGGATCTTGTTCCAGTCATCGAAAAAGTATTCCTGTAAAAGCGGAATGATCTTTTTCTGAAATGCGATCTTCAATTGTTTAAACGCAGTTTCTTCATCACCGGTATCGAGAGCATTTTTTACCGGCATAAAGAATGCATGTCCTAGTGTATGCTCACGATCGTAAAGAGCTTCGATGCGGCTATTGAGTTTTTCTAACAACGACTCAAGCTCTATGCCTTTCACCTTAGCTCCACTCAGTAAAGAAAGATCTGGCATCATTTCGACAAAGTCAAAGCGACGGCGCAAAGCCGTGTCCAGCAGAGCTAAAGAACGGTCTGCTGTATTCATGGCTCCGATGATGTCGACATTGGCGGGCACGCTAAAGTGCTCACCGCTATAAGACAGTTGAAGACTCATTGCATCGGGCATACCAGCACGCTTGTCTACTTCAATGAGTGAGATTAGTTCGCCAAAGATCTTGGATATGTTTCCGCGATTGATCTCATCAATGAAAATGGCGTAGCGATGTGCTGGATCGGCATTAGCACGTTGGCAAAGGCGCATAAAAATACCCGGCTCAATGGGATAAGATATATTGCCACTCTCGTCAGAGCGTGCACGCATACCTTCAATAAATTCTTCATAGCCGTAAGATTGGTGGAACGTAACCACCGCAAAACGCTGGATGGCTTCGGCAGATTTTGGACCACGTTTAAGTTCGGCGTGGAGCGCTAACAAATCCTCCACTTGCTCGAGCTGTGAATCAACTAGAAACCATTCGCTGTTACCTGTTTTGTCAAATACAGCAGGCTCACGCCGATTTTTATAATTAACAGTTAACGATTCGGGAATTGTATAGGCTTGCAAAGCCTCCCAGGCAGTATTCGATAGATTGCCATTACGACCGTTTAATAATGCCTTACGTCGAAACCAAATATGTTCAATAATTTGGCGAACTTTGGCTAGTTTCCCAAGATCGAGCAGCACCAGCGTTATAACCTGCATCCAGTTCAACGATTCAAGACGAGAATCCAGCCAGGCTTCACGATCAGCAGGAACTGCATGAGAAGTATACTCTTTCATTTTTTGCTGCAACGTGAAGGTCTTGCCAGTGCCTGGGGGGCCAAAGAAGATCACATTAGTTGGTGAATGTGGAATAGTCTTGTTCTCGATGGGCTCACTGCTTGCTACTTTCTCTTGCTTCTGTTCATTATCGCGCTCACGGAGCAATTCATAGATATGCCAGATAGCCATATTCACGTAATAGGGATCTGTGTCAGGAGATTGGGCGTGTATGGCTTGTTTCAATTCATAGTTTTTCTGTAACCAATTTCCAGTCAGTACCAAACCGAGATGGAAGCGTTGATTTAGGAATTCTGCTGCTTTATTGAAAGCATTCTCATCCACAGTACTGGTGTAGTTTTCTGGCGAGAACGCGGCAAAGACACGATTTCTTAAACTCCAATACATGCGTTTAAGCTGTCCGATCTCTTTGGCCTGCTGCAGTGCACTGCCTACGTATTGGTAGGTAGCTTCATTTGGTTGTTGACGAACACGTTCGGTGAGTTCTCTAAGCAATGGGAGGCTTTGCTGATATTCTGCTAATGATGGAACGCCCTGACGAATACTGGCAATACCGTTATCACGTTCATACCAGAGCCTCTTGACTAAATCATCCGTTTCAGGCTCAGCAAAAGTTGAGGTTTGTTGTAGCAAGGTCGTAAATTCCCGGTATCGCTGCTCCCACTTGGAAGCTGTGTAATTTTTATCTTTCACCAGGGCATCAATCAATTCTCTGATCGTCAGCTTACCAGCTTCGACACTATCTACAAGATCCATCGTGATATTTCCTCTGCTATTACATTACTTACTAGGCAGCTAGTCTGGTGTTTTATAGTCTATATTACCAAGCATGCAATTGTAGCCAAGCGCCATAAGTAAGATTTTCGATGTACAATGCATGTTTTTCATAAAAATGATTTTGCACTCTCGAACGGATTTTGGGCGCATTCACCTTCAGTCGCACTTCTTGCATTTCACAATGAGATAACGGGATTCCTGATTGCGTACACCACGACGAACGCAGGAAAAATCACTGAACGTTCAGGACTGCTCTTTGAGTCTATCTTCGCTGTCAGGTAACCAATAAACCTGTTCCACATCCTGGGTGCTTCTGGTACTGCGCCGTTTCGTCCGGTGACACAAAGCGCTTACATAGCCTATGGCATCCATAACCAACTGATCCAGAATAGGGGCATCGAAATATGCCTCTCTGACCGTTATATTCCGGCATATCGGGAGCAGGTCAGAAGTGACGGTCATCAGCGCGCACTGGGCCTCCATAAATGTTGCCCCCGGGATTAACCGTCCTGAGACACTGATAAATACGGAGACGACACACGCGTGTGGTTGATTGACACCTCCGTGCGATTTCGTCCCACCGCTCACAATCAATACCCCGGGTTTTATTCAGGTAAGCAGGACTGCGGATATCCGGTGTCGCGCCGTTGTGTCAACGACGGATGAAAAGTGGTTCTTCCGCAACCTGGATGGAAGAAAATGGATGAAACTTTCTGGTGAACAAAGATCTAAGCTGTTTTAAGTCATGGGCAACTCAATGCACTCTCTTAAGACACTTCTACAGTTACCTTGCGGATGGCGATGCAGTCGACAAATTATTAGCTCTGACGGTATAACCCTCCATCTCCACGGAAAACGCAAAACAGCACAATGTCCTGAATGCTTTAAGCGTAGCGACTCTGTTCATAGTTGTCGTCGGCGCCGGATACAGCATCTACCCTGCTCAGGACATACGCTATGGCTTGTATTTTCCGTCCGCCACTGGTACTGCCGTAACCCGGCTTGTTCACGTAAAATTTTTGCCGAGTCGCTTGCTCCCTTCGCCGGTTCACACCAACAGTCTTCACAGGCGTTACAAAATTTACAACGTCAACTGGAATTAATCGCCGGAGGTGAGGCCGGGAAACGGGCAGCAACGGCAGTGGGTCTCCGTTGCAGTGCTGATACTCTCCTTCGCAGGGTTATCAATACCCCGGAGACGAAACAGTCAGGCGCGCCTCATGTCGGTATTGATGAGTGGGCGTGGCATCGGGGCCACCGTTACGGTACGTTAATCGTCAATCTTGATACTCACCGTCCCCTCGTCCTGCTTCCCGGCCGTGATCAGCGTACGCTGGCGACCTGGTTCAGAAAATATCCGGAAATACAGATTGTCTCGCGTGATCGCAGTGGAGTCTATGCGACAGCAGCACGAGAAGGTGCACCTCAGGCCAGACAGGTGGCCGATCGATGGCATCTGCTAAAAAATATTGGCGATGCGCTTGAACGAATGATGTACAGACATATACCTCTGATACGTCTTGTTGCCAGTGTGCAAAATGGCATCTGAATCGATCATAGTTTGGCATTCGAATCGATCATGATTTGGCTCTCTTGCTCCGGCTTTATCCACTTCCTCTCAGACGACAGTCAGTGTCCTGCTCTGACTGAACCTCTGCACCGTTGTTACGTACCAGCGTTTGTTTTTCTATTAGAGTCACTTCAGTAGGCACATCAGATGCCAACGCAACATTCCCTGCCATAAGCGCAGCCAGAACGCCTGCTACAACTAAACTATTCCTGGTGATATTGCTCATTCTCTTTCTCCATTTGTCGAGGATTTGGGCGTTGATTTTCGACGAGCTCCAGTTGCAACACCAGTCTTAAGGTTATATCGGGATAGCACACAAGTGTTACACGTATAAACAAAAAATACCCAAAAAGTATTATTCCATAACATTTATTCATGGAAGATAACAATGAAACGATTCAGCTATATTTTTTAAACTAAAAAATACTTTATAAGAACATCCCAATTTTGGAGGCGATACTCATTCTCCCCCTGATAACTAAACGCTCTCGTCCGACAGGGTGTGGAGACTATCAATATCCACAGTAATGATGCTGACTTTGTTTTCGTTTGAGGAAATGACATGCACGATTACCTGCTTTTTTTACTGGGACTTACACCGCTTCTGGCGATGATCATTTTGATTCTGAAAGTCAAAATGCCCATACATTATGCCGTGCTTAGCACTCTCTTTATCACGCTGATTCTGGGCGGTTTTTTCTGGAACACTCCTGTTCAGGATATGGGGTTTGCTGTTGTATATGGAGCAATCAAAGGTCTGTGGCCAATTGTGATTGTCATCCTGGCAGCCATTTACAGCTATAACCTGATGAATGCGACAAAAAGCATGGATATTCTGAGAAATGTTCTCGCGAGCGTTAGTGATGACAAACGTATCCAGGTACTTCTTATCTCATGGTGTTTTGGTGGATTTCTTGAGGCGGCAGCCGGATACGGTACAGCGGTAGCAATCCCCATTGGTATACTGATTGCTCTGGGCTTTAACCCACTAAAAGCAGCGATTGCATCACTGGTTGCTAATACAGTCCCTACAGCGTTTGGGGCAGTAGGTATACCTGTCTCTGTACTTGCTGAACAAGTTAATTTACCTGTAACCACACTCAGCGGGACAATTATTCTTCAACTGGCACTGTTCAACATTCTGCTTCCTTTCGTCATCGTCGCGATTATCGGTGGTGGTATGAAGGCTATACGAGGCGTTGGACTAATTACCCTGATGTGTGGTGTCAGTACATTGATTCCCCAGTATCTGGTGGCTGTTAATCTTGGCGCGGAACTCCCGGCTTTCGCGGGTAGTCTTGTCAGTCTGATAGTAATAGTCTTTATGGCGAAAAACCGTAAAGAAAAAACCGCCCCTGAATTCCTTATTGAGGCTTCAGCAGATAGTGCCAGCGCACTTTCATACTCTCGTGGTGCATTGTTACGTGCGTGCTCAATCTACATCCTGATTTTTCTGTTCATTCTTCTTTGTTCTCCACTGTTCCCGACGGTAAAAAGTGCAATGTCTCAGATTGCCTCGTCACTCAGCTTCTCTCTGAGTAACGGCAGCCATCTGTCGATGAAGATTGAGTGGATCGCAACCCCCGGTGTGCTGATCATCATTGCCAGCGTTATTGGCGGGTTGATTCAGAAAGCATCCCTGTCATGCCTGGTAAACGTATTTGTCAGCACGGTAAAACAACTTAAAAACTCCATTATTGCCATTTCTGCGATTGTTGCCATGGCAACGGTAATGGATGTCTGTGGGTTGATTGGCACTCTGGCACAGAGCCTTGTTGATCTGACTGGTGGGGCCTACCTCTTCATTGCCCCGGTTATCGGCGCTCTTGGTACATTTGTTACTGGTAGTGACACAAACTCTAACATTCTGTTTGGTAAATTGCAGACCACTGCGGCTGAAAAATTGCATGTGGACCCACTCTGGCTGGCTGCCGCTAACACATCTGGGGCAACAGGCGGCAAAATGATTTCTCCTCAGAGTATTGCTATCGCAGTTTCAGCCACCCGTATGGATGGTCAGGGTAGCGTAATCATGTCAGGGACATTGAAGTACTGCTTTGCTTATATTGTTATTCTTGGACTGAAAGTAGGCCTTGTCTACCACCTGTTCATGGCCTGAGAAAAAATAACAAAAGGACGTGAAATATTAATCAACAGGAGAAATTTCTGTGAATGTTAACTTTTTCGTCACCTGCATTGGTGATGCGTTTAAATCCCGGATGGCACAAAAGAGTGTGCTGTTACTGGAGCAATTGGGTTGCAATGTCCATTTCCCCGAAAAGCAGGGATGTTGTGGTCAGCCAGCGATAAATGGCGGTTATGTTCGTGATGCCATCCCAGGCATGAAAAATCTCATATCGTCGCTGGAAGAGAATGACTGGCCTGTAGTATCTCCTGCCGGGTCATGCACTTACACGATAAAAAATTACGCTCGCTATCTCAGTGAAGAACCTGAGTGGGCGGCACGAGCTGAAAAAGTAGCTGAACGCCTGCATGATTTGACGTCATTTATAGTAAATCATCTTGGCATCACTGATGTAGGAGCAAGACTCAATGGCCGTGCAGTGTACCATCCTTCATGCAGCCTTTCCCGTAAACTGGGTGTAACCAGAGAACCGCTTTTGCTGCTTGAGAATGTGCGGGGACTTGAGCTGCTGCCGTTTCATGCTCAGGAAACGTGCTGCGGGTTTGGCGGCACGTTCTCTGTAAAAATGGCGGAGATCTCTGGTGAAATGGTGAAAGAGAAAGTCGGGCATATTATGGATGTTAAACCTGATTTTCTTATCGGGGCTGACGCCAGTTGCCTGCTAAACATCGGCGGTCGGCTTAACCGTGAAGGGCATCCTGTAAAAGTGATGCATATTGCTGAAGTCCTGATGCACAGATGAGGTAAACAGAATGTCTTTGAAAACAAGTGATATCAGGTTTAAAGAGCGTATCCGTATTCAGATTCAGGATCCGATCATGCGAAAAGCTGTTGCTAACGCACAGGAGCGCATAGGGACTAATCGGCAGAAAATGGTTGATGAACTGGGGCACTGGGAGGAATGGCGTTCACGTGCTGAACAAATTCGTCGGCATGTTCTGGAAAATCTTGATGCCTATTTGTATCAATTGTCCGAAAAGGTTACTGCGAATGGCGGGCATGTATATTTTGCCCGTACCAGAGAGGATGCAACCAGTTACATACTGAAGGTGGCGAAAGAAAAAAACGCCAGGAAGGTTGTTAAATCCAAATCAATGGTGACTGAGGAAATTGGCATGAACGCCGTTCTTCAGAAAGCCGGGATACCCGTGATTGAAACAGACCTTGGGGAATACATTCTTCAGCTTGCACACGAACCGCCATCACATGTGGTTGTTCCGGCAATACATAAAGATCGCCATCAAATCCGCAGAGTGTTAAACGAACATCTGGGGTATGAGGGACCAGAAACTCCTGAAGCAATGACATTGTTCATTCGAGAGAAAATCAGACAAGATTTTCTCAGTGCAGAAGTTGGTGTAACGGGATGTAACTTTGCTGTTGCAGAAACAGGGTCAGTCTGCCTTGTTACAAACGAAGGCAACGCACGTATGTGCACCACATTACCTAAAACACATATTGCTGTTATGGGGATGGAGCGTATTGCTCCGACATTCCAGGAGGTGGATGTTCTTATTACCATGCTTGCAAGGAGTGCTGTCGGGGCCAGACTGACGGGTTATAACACCTGGCTTACAGGTCCAAGAGAAGAAGGACATGTTGACGGCCCGGAAGAGTTCCATCTCGTCATTGTTGACAATGGGCGTTCAGAGGTTCTCGGCTCAGAATTCAGCGATGTATTGCGCTGTATTCGCTGCGGTGCCTGTATTAATACCTGTCCCGCTTATCGCCAGATTGGTGGACATGGCTATGGCTCAATCTACCCGGGCCCAATCGGAGCAGTTATTTCCCCGTTGCTTGGTGGCTATGAAGACTTTAAGGACTTACCTTATGCCTGTTCATTGTGCACTGCCTGCAATGGGGTATGTCCGGTAAAAATACCTCTGGCACAACTAATACAAACACATCGGCAGGTTATGGCAGAGACCAAAATAACACCATCAACAGAACGCCGTATAACAGGAATATTCAATTACGTAAACAGTCATCCGGCATTGTGGAAAGTTGGCATGATTGCTGGCGCGAAAACAGCCAGTCTGTTCATCAGGAAAGGAAAAACGCCGATTAGTGTTGGAGCGATAAAAGAATGGACTGAAGCCAGAGACCTGCCATCACCTGATGGAGAAAGCTTCCGTAGTTGGTTCAAGCGACATAAGAAGGAGGGGTAATTTTATGGAAAACAGAGAGGAATTTCTCGTTGCGATCGCCAGAAAGCTTGGCAGACCAGTAAGACATATTCCCGAAGCAATGCCGGAGCCTGTAAATACGCTGGCTACAACACGTTTAACTGAGTTGACATCAGACCAACGCTGTGAGGCGTTTATTAAATTTGCCTCGGAAGTGATGCTTGCCGAGTGTGTTCTGGTGTCGCCTGAGAACGCACCATCAAAAGCCTTAGACATCTGTTGGAAGTTCGGTTCCGGGCCAGTCATTATCAGCAACGATCAACGACTGGTCGATACAGGGATTACGCCATTGCTACAAAAAGAAATGGGCGCTGCTCTGTGGGATCCGGAGAAGGGCGATGAAAATATCCATATTGCTGAAAAGGCAAAAACTGGTGTTGTTTTCGCTGAGTATGGGCTGACAGAATCAGGAGGCATTGTCTTATTCTCCGCACCAGAACGTGGGCGCTCAGTAAGCCTTTTGCCTGAAGCATCATTATTTGTTTTACGTAAAAGCACCATTCTCCCCAGAGTGGCGCAGCTTGCGCAAAAACTTCATGATATGGCTCAGGAAGGACAACGGATGCCGTCCTGTATAAATCTGATTGGAGGCCCAAGTTCTACTGCAGATATAGAACTGATCAAAGTTGTTGGCGTACATGGTCCTGTACATGCAACCTATTTGATCATTGATGATTGCGCTTAACGATTGCTAATAAAAAAATGGCCTTAAGGTGATATTGCAATCGTCTTGTGAAAAGGCAACAATAGACTAAAGGTTAGGCATAATTGTGTTTCTTTATGCCTCCGCAGCAATTTGTGGAGGCTTTTTTGCTTACTCCAAACAGTTTGGCTTCTTGAAAAAGTCATATCCCAAACCTATTGACGCTTATAAAAAAGTAAAGAATGGTGAGTAAGCGTAAACTGACCGCCGTATGTAGCCATGATGCCAGTATTGGTAACGTAGATGCCCCCCTATCTATTTTTGTAGAACCGGAGAAAACAGACCAGATAGTTTAAATGAGCTGGTTATGCGTAACATAATTTATCTATTTTGGCTCTTACAAAATAGATAAAGAAGGAGTATCTGATGAGATACTCCATTATGATAGACTCAACTCATGTGATTTTTCTTAAGGTTCTCTGCTTGCGCCAGTACCCCCATATAAACATCATCATTCGCTACTGGCGGGGACTTATGCTTGTGTAGAAGCAGAATAAGTTCAACTTTCAGTTTCGCTTTAATATCATCGCATTTACTCCAGTCTGGATATTTCGATGTGTTGTCAACCACGCTTTTCATCTCTTTTGCCAGTGACAGCATTTTTTCATCGTCATAGGTGAACTGATATTTATCGCGCATATGAGCAAGAATGTCGAAAAAGGCTTTTTCTTCAATATCAATACCTAACTCGGCCCAGGTGCCCATTTCGGTTTTAATATTATAGATAATATCGGTCATTTCCTGGCTGAATGTATGTAAGCGTACAGCGAGGGCCGTATTGACGGGGATGTGTTATTCAGCTGGCAGTGCTATGCGCCACGGAAGCAGTTCGCTGACCCGGTTGACCGGCCAGTCTGCTATGACGCCAAGCACATGGCGAAGGTAGCTTTCTGGATCCACGTCATTCAGTTTGCACGTCCCGATCAGGCTGTACAGTAGCGCTCCCCGCTCACCACCATGGTCAGAGCCGAAGAACAGGAAGTTTTTACGACCCAGACTGACCGCCCGCAGGGCATTTTCAGCGATGTTGTTGTCGATTTCCACCCAGCCATCGTTCGCATAGTACGTCAGTGCCGGCCACTGGTTAAGTGCGTACGCGAACGCCTTCGCCAACTCTGAGTGTCGCGACAGGGTCTTCATCTTTTCACGCAACCAGTTTTCCAGGGATTTCAACAGCGGTTTCGTTTTTCGCTGACGTTCAGCAAGCCGCTG
>ERZ1026901.1787-NODE-1787-length-11408-cov-9.432925_pt1 | contig 11408 bp, 8 predicted proteins | sample MGYA00380179_ERZ1026901 | MGnify/ENA primary metagenome ERZ1026901 (study PRJEB33269, sample SAMEA4719815) | human gut metagenome | biome: human-associated habitat; feature: organic feature; material: feces | place: Cameroon | collected 2013-10 ... | reverse complement strand
TGAAATGAAAAAAGTCATCCTGCAACACACTGTAGGACGACTTCAAAATCTTTTTTCCTTTTGCGTTCAACATTGGATTACCATCCTTGTCAAGCACCGGCTTGGACTCCCATTTTTTACTGCGGCTGACCTGCGTGATCGTTTCCTTTACCGTTCCCCGGAGGGATTCATCCTTACATCGCTTCGACCACAGAATTTGCTTCTCTACCACCGGGATATAAACCACATGAAGGTGGTAGTGGTACACATCTTCGCCCAGAGCTTCGGACATTGCCCGGTTGCGCTCGTCGGCGTGCATCACAGCGGATAGGATATACTGCTCACCGCCTACGATCTCCACGGCGGCTTTATAGGCATCGGCATAAAACTGTTTTGCAAATTCATAGCCGCCGTGATTGTAGAAGTAAGCAGAGTTCACATCAAAGATCAACTCACCGTATTTGACGGCATCCGGTTTCAGACCTCTTGTGGAGATTACACCGTCCTGTTCCATCTGCTCAAACATTTTTACATAATCGTCCGCGGGTGCTTTGAAATGAATGTTCAGAGAAGTGCGTTCCGGTACGATGTCCTGATTGCTGTAGCTGTCCTTTTCACGCTCATTGTGTTCCTGTACCTTTGCCACATCAGCCGGTGTTTCCAAGTCCTGATTCCGGGCTACGGTGCGGTGGATTCCATCATTTCTTGCCATTGGATTTTTCCTTTCTTTGAAATTTGCAGACAGCGGAGGGCTGGAGAACGGCACTTTTTCAAAGTGTAATAACCCACTATGACACTTTCATCCATACTGGCTGCAAAGTGCCGTGGGCTCTCCCGAGAGGGGATGCGGTCACTGCGGCGACCTCTGCTGACCAAAGCGAAAATGTCTGCGCCTTTTCCCATGGTCAGCCCGTCTGCATGGAGCCGTTCTGCCGAACTACTTCTTGCATCCGGTGGCAGCAAAAACCGTATCTTTCACTGCCATCCATAGGCAGCACTGCGGTGCGCCTATGGAGACGGGAGATGCGAGGGGCTGTTGCCGAGGCATCACTTCTCCCGTCTTTTCTGCCATACGATGTCGTAGCCAAGCACAGCGGCAAGCTCCAATACTTCCTTATATCGGATGCTTTCCCGCTGTAATTTTGCGGACAAATTGGAAACGCTGTCGCTCCATCCGTATTCGTCCGAGAGCAAGTCAACTACTTCCTGCATGGTCATTCCGGCACGGATGATCTGTGCCTTTATTTCATTGCGTACATTCATATTGAAAAATCCTCCATAATTTTGATTTGTAGTTTGGTACGATAGCTACTCTCCGAAGCGGAGCGGATGCACCGAACAGTGAAAAATCCGGCAACTCCAAAATCGTTTTATTTTTGCGGGTGCGATACTCTGTCCATATAGGCATATATCCCATTTTATTGTTCCGTGAGGTTTAGTCTGGAACAGTGAAAACACCCATTGTTCCGTGAACAGAGTACACGGTTTAGAGAAGCACGATTTGGCGAAATGGTTTCGTCCTGCGGTCAAAAACTTCGCTGTTTTCATTACCATTGATTTTCGATGTCCGAAAACAGGTCGGCTCTGAAAACCGCTGTTTCCTATAACAAGAGAGAACGGGGGGTAAATGCTGCGTACATACGTACAGAGCACGACTGGAAAAATCATTCCCGCCAGCCCTCCGGTACGTACGTACACGGCGAAACATCGTAAAATCCATTTATATGAGGTCTTGCCACAGCTTCCACGCCCATAAAGCCCCACACCCGCCGTCCGGCAGAGTTGGTGATGTTGTTGCAATGCTCCAGATTGAATCTCCCGGCATTGGCAATCATGGCATCGCTGAAGCTACGGGCTTTCAGCGGTGCAAGGGAGTTTTCCTCACACCACATCCGGTATATTTCATAGAAATCCTTGGAACTGATGGACGCATCCGCTTTGCGCCGGATGTATCCCTCCGATTCCATGAAATCGAAGATATTGTTGTTGTCACGCTTGACCGCTTCCCGGTTTTCCCGGATACGGTCACTCTCTGTGAATTTGAAGTTGTTGGCAACAAGCCGCTGCAATCCCTCCAATGCCCACAGGAAGATGCCCTCGGCTTCGGCTTTCATCTTCTCCGCAAGGTCAGGATCATCAGCTCTATCCACAGGCTTTTCCTTGGTGGTCAGCACAAGCTGTCTGCGATAAAATCCGTCACTGCGATCATAAAGAGCTTGCAAATCGCCGTTGCTGAACGCAAGCAGCCGGACGAACATCCAGCCCTGATAACTCTGCTTGCCCTTGCGTTCCAAATCCATCTTGCCCTGTGCTGTCACGATGGATTTCACATAGTTGGTCTGGCGCAGAGCTTCCATCCGCATATCATCATCCACGCACAAGAGGATATGTTCCAGATCGGCACGGGCAAAGCGGTTTTCGGAAATCTTTCCGATGCTGCCGTCTTTCATATTCATGCCAAAGATTGCCGAAAGCACCGCACCGATTTGGGATTTACCCTCGCCGCCGTTGCCCTTAATCACCATCATGCGCTGTCCTTTGTTGGAGGGAATCAGGCAGTAGCCGATAAACTCCTGCAAAGTGGGAATGTCCTCTGTATGAAGCAGGTCATCCAGAAAGTTCAGCCAGACCACAGGAGCAGGAGCATCGGGATTGTAGGCAACAGGCAGACGGCTCCGCACGATAGCAGGTTTGCCCTCAGTGAATGTTCCGTTCTGCAGCAGCGTACCGTTGGCAACATGAATCCGATCCTGCTCCGGAGGAAAGTCAGGCACTTGTGCTTCCAGTTTCAGCACCTCCAGAATATTGGTGATCTTCCGGGGGATGTTGTTCACGGCACAGAATTTCAGCTTGTCGTAAATCTCACCCCGGAGAGGGAGATCGTCTGTTACCCGACCATCGGGCGTAAAAAAAGCTCCGTTTGCGAAGATGATTCTGCGCTCACGCAGAAATTCTTCACAGAACAGAGCTTCATTGATGTTCTGCCCGTCAAACCAGATCGGCAGATTCATATCCGGCATTTTACCTTTCTTCCCCATGGGACAACCCCTCCTTTCGTTTCCGTGCCACATAGTTCCGAAGGAAAGCAATCTTGCTCTCCTTCATTAGCTCGTCCACCACGGCAACCCGTTCTTCTAAATCACCGACTGTCAAAATATCTGCCAGATATTCGATATAATCAATCATCTGGCAGGCTTCCACAAAACGGTCATCCAGATCATCGTCCGGTGTTTTCGGTGCATATCGCACTTTCCAATCTTCCAGCAGATGCAGATAATCCATCAGCACCCGGAAGCACAGCATTTCGTCCTCCCGAAACTGACGGATATAGGGACGTTTGGGCTTGAGCATAGCTGCGGAAGTGGGCGGTTTCGGGTCAAGCCCAAAATCCGAAGCCAGCTTTTGTGCTGCTTCATAGCTGCTCAGATCGAACGACCTTGCCACGAAGTCGATCACATCCCCCTTGACTCCGCAGCCAAAGCAGAAGAAATAATCCTCATTCAGCTTCATGCTCGGATGCCTGTCATTGTGGAACGGGCAGCAAGCCATGCCGTTTCGGTTGACTTTCAGCCCGTAGTGTTCGGCGGCTTGCTTTACGCTGATTGCCACCTTGATGGTTTCATAGATTGTCATAGAAAACCTCCGTTCATAGTATTCAGAAAGCACGAAACACCCGCCGTGATTGGCAGGTGCTTCGCTCCGTCTACTATTGTTATGCCGGATTTTTCAAAAAACAGGCTAATCGGTGGACAACCCCATTTCAAAAAACAGGACAGCTTTTCGGAGGATGTAGATTTCTTCACATTTGCATGATATAATGAAAGAAATGAAAAAACAGGACAGGAGAGCAAGCATGAATCAAGAATTGATGACATTGGATTTTTGGCAGGATACAATCATATATGAGGACAAAGCACTTCCTATCGGCACTCTTGCCTGTGATGCGCTGAATGTTTCGGCGGATACTCTTGCCAAAATGAATGAACAATGCCAGAAAATTAATCTACTGCTTGGAATGCTGAACGCCGGACAGGACGCTTCTGCACTCTTTCCTATGGCAAGGGAAGCTGCATTGACAATGTTAGAGATTCTCAGCAAAACGCCGCCGTTCTCCTATATGGATATACCAAAGCACCGGGAACGGATAGAAAAGGTTTTTACTGCGGACAGCGCACAAAAATATGTGGAGTTCGCTACAAAAGCTGCAACCAATTCTTTACCGTTTGAAGAAGTTCCGAAATATGCTGATGCGGTGATGCTCCAACGTTATACCGCTGTATTCGGACATTTGGCATATTCTCTTAGGGAATACCAAACCGCAGTGCTTGATTTTGCGGAAAAATCAGACAGCAACGAAGCAGACCGTACCGCAGAGGGCTTTGCAAAAATGTTCGGCAGCTATTTCCCGCCGGAGTTTTCTATCACGGAGGGCAATGCCTGGATGTCTGTTGCGAACAACTCTATTCAGTATGTGACAACTGTCCGTCCCGGCGAGGATGTGGCGAAGCTCGTCAAACGGATGCACTATGTATCCTTTGTGGGAATGTTCCGTTCTGATCTCTTTGAGGGCTTGTGTGTTGGTCATGCACCGAAAAAATGCCGGATCTGCGGCAAATGGTTTCTGACCACCAACGCAAGGCACACAAAATACTGCGGCGGTTATGCACCGGGAGATAAGCTGCACCGCACTTGCCGGCAGATCGGCAATCTGAAAGGCAGAGAACAGCGGGAGCTTGCGGACGATCATCCGCTGAAACAGATTTATGAGAAGCGGCTGAACACCATAAACCGCTATGTGAAGCGTGGTACTCTGGACGCTGATCTTGCAGAGGTTATGAAGAAACTGGCGAAAGATAAAATGCTCCAGGCCTTGAGCAATGTTGCTTATGCCAAGGGCGATTATAAAAAAGAAATGGAACAGGCGACTTTGAAAAAAGAAGCAAAGAGAAACTTTGAATTTGCCGAAGATATTGTGGGTGAGCATTGGGTACCACTGACACAGGAATTATAAAATATAGGAGGTAACTCATTTGGATACAACTGAGAAAAAGAAATCACGTGATTTTAATATTTACTATCTGAATTTCAGTAAGGTATATGAAATCGCAATGATGATCAACAATGTTATCCTTACTAAAATTGAAACCGACAAATCAAGCAGTTTTGAAGAACAGTATGGTTTCACATCTTCCATCTCTGCACAAGGAACAAAACAGTTCCTTGATGGAATAAAGGCATCTATTTCAGCAGATGCAAGGGAAACTTCCACATCGTCGTCAAAAGTAGTGGAAAGTTTGGACGTAAAGACGACCAAATCTATCCTTTTGCGTAGGATCATTGAGCAGTGCGCCTCTGTGACTTTATTGGACAACTCGGTAGAGGGCGATCTTGTAAAAGTAGATCGCGTTAAATTAGAACTACTGAACGAAGAAAGTCTGCGGCAATTTCTTATTCTACGCCGTGATGCATTAAAGGGTATGCGGGTAGAAGGTATGGAAGTAAATAATCTGGTCAGTTCAATGTTGCAAGACTATGCCTATATTTTGAAGGGGCTTGTATATGATGAAAGTATGAAAGAACCTGTATCTGAAATCATCATTAAGATTCCAATGGAGATTCAATCGGAATTTGAGAACAAGTACAACATCAACGATCTACTTATTGGTCATGTATCTATCGTTGGCATCTATAAAGGCATCGTAGGCGAAGAATTTATTACTTCAAATACATTCACCTATTTCCAAGAAGCCGGCGCTCGTAAGGAAAAGCAGGATGAAACTGCCAGCAAAATAATCAAAAGCAACACGCAGCCTGTATCGCATGACACAGAAACAGAAAAGAGTGATGATGACTATCATTTCGTTGACACCTTAGCAATAATTCAAGATGTGGCATTCAAGCTGGAAGAAACCCTTGCTCCAAAACTTCACTGGTGGAACCGCTTTGGTATTTGGTTGAGTAAATTGAGGAGGAAATAACCATGGATCATACCCTGTTTACTTACCGCAATCTTGAGGAATTGAGGAAAATACAGGAAGAAAGAGAAGTATTTGCCTTTATATTTGGAGAGACAAAGGATATGCTCGATTCCTGTTCTGAAGTTTGCATTGACATATCTGCCTTAGTTCATTTTTTGATAACCAACAAAAACAATATAGAGCCGACATATATAAATTTTACAAGTATGGCGGAGGATACAGTTGTAATTGCAGAAGTGGCCATTGCAGAAAGTGCCATGGAATTACTGCCTCTTTTGTTTTCTGATTATAAATGCTATTTTGAGGAAGATGGTGAGGAGAATTCCAGCTCCGAGGAAGCGCATGAGTTTAAGCCATATCCCAGGCAAAAGATATATAAATACAATAATGCGCAGGATTTGGACATAATCATTCGATACGCAGAAACGAATGACATTCCAATTGCAACTTTTTCTCGGGCAAGCGGTGAATTACGAAAAGAATTTGAACAGTTCAATAAGTCTTCCAAATTGGCTATATTGGATTTGACTTCCGTGTCATATGCAATTGAGGACAACAAAGCTCTGATTTATGCACTTGAACAATTTCTTAGCATTATGCCAAATATCAGGGTTATTGCACAAACCTCTCAGATTGATGTGCTACTAAAATATTTTCCACTGTTTTTGGACGGACAGGAACCTGTCTGTAAATTGCTTCCTGATTTATCTGGTTTAGGAGAAAAAGAACCTGAAGAAATTAAACTTACAAAAGTTACAGACTTGAGCGGAGGGGCTTTTGACGCTTTCATCAATGCATTCAATCATAATTTGATTGGCCATAATTATTTCAAAGAAAGACTGCGGTATGCTCTAAAGAATTTTATTTCTCTAAACAAAGCAAAGGAACAGACAGTTCTTTCGCTTTTCCTGTTTGGCGCATCTGGTATTGGAAAAACTGAGGTTGCAAGGCTAATTGCAAGCGGGCTTCAAAATGATTGTTATTTAGCCAAAATCAATTTCCAGAACTACAGTAGTCAAGATGCGTTGAATAGTTTGATTGGGAGCCCGGCAGGTTATGTTGGCTGTAATCACGGAGAATTAAGTGAGAAAATCCAAAAGAGCAAAGTAGGCGTACTGCTTTGCGATGAATTTGAAAAGACCACTCGCCCAGTTTTCTCTTTCTTTCTGGAGTTGTTGGAAGAAGGGCGTTTCACAGATTCCATGGCAAGAGAGTATGACATGGATGGATATGTTATTATCTTTACTTCAAACCTTCTCAGCGAAGCAGAATACAAAAAAGCAATTCCTACTGAACTTCAAACACGCTTTGATTTAGTATGCGAATTTGAGGAGCCTACAATGGAAGAGAAGACAGCATTTCTGGATTTGCTGTTGGAGATGGCAAAAACCAAGTATTCTGAGCAATTTGCAGAGATCGAAATGACTGAAGATGAGAAAAAGCAGTTATATGCCTTTGATTATTCATCTCTTTCGGCATTAAGGGATATCAAGCGAGTGTTTAACAATCGTCTAATGGATTATTTCGCAGAAAAAGGTGTTTTGCGATAATAAGTATCGATGATCACATCCGATTTAATGTCTCTTGCTATTAGAATCCCCACTAATACCTTGATGCATTGTTTTTGTGAAGAATTCGGCAACTTTCAGTTTTCTGAATGTTCGCAAATATTATATTAAATCGGAAGGGAGGTGCGCTATGCTGAATGATTTTACATGGAACATGACCGGATACATACCAAAACACCAAGTTAATCCGCACGGTGACGGCATCATTCCCTATGTGGCAGAGCGCATCTTCCAACTGGAACCGGAGCCGCCAGCGGTGGGCAATCTGAACGAATATATCCTGTCTGCATTGCACGAAAAGGATTTGATATACTTCTCGTTCTTCCTTCACTATTACGAGCCGCAGCTCAACAAGCGCATCAAAGGCTTTCTCGGTGTGGACGGCGGTGATTTGTACGACACAGACCGTTTTCTGGATATTAAGCTCTCCTGCCGGGAGCAGATGCTCCAAAAGCTGATGGACTATGATCCTGCCAAGGGTGCGGAGTATGCTACATACATTTTTCCGTTCATCCGGGATGCTATGCTCCGTTTTCGCATGGGCGAAGAAAAGTGGTCAGTATCTTCGCTGACCAATTACAAAATGGTGCGATCAATGGCTTGGCTGTACCATAACACCAAGGATGCAGTCAATGAGTTTTCCAAGAAGTACAACTGTGATCTTGCCCTTGCGGAAGAATATCTGAAAGTTGTCCGTGGCATCCGCAATCAGCAGCCATTCTATGTGACAGACGAGGACGGCGAGGAAACAGGCGAAGATGTCGCCCTTGACGATAGCTGGAACTATAACGACATCCTCTGGAACGGCATACAGGCAGAAAAGGTGCAGCGGGCATTTGAGAAATTGAATTACCGGGAACAGACCTTGCTTGAAAAGCGGTTGGCGATCTGCATGACCTGCGGACGTGTCGGCTCATGGAAAGGTCGTCCCACCTTTGAGGAACTGGCGGTTATGTTTGAGGGAAGCACAGCCAGTGGTGCAGAACGAGCCTACCGCAGAGCAGTGGACAGGCTGACCGAGTTTTTGGTTGCCGAGGGCGCAATCCATGCTGTCCGGCTGAAACAAAAATCCAAAACCAAACGCAAAAAGAAAATCGCCACCGCAATCTACGAATACCAGGCAGACTGCGACGGCGAATGGGGCGAGATTTCATTTGATTTTGAGAACGGCACAGCAGAGATCGTCCGACTTGCAGATTGGGACACTATAAAGACAAATCGCTTTGCAAATAGGGCAATAGGGTATCTTCTGAACTGTGAAAATGAGAAACTGCCAAAGGAAACAATGGTGGCATTTGAACCATAAAAAGAAAAACCGCTACAACATCCATCCCACTTTGGAATGAGAATTGCAGCGGTTTATTTGCTGGGAACTAATTATTCGATATTTGTGATTTCCCAATCATCATTTACCAGATGGGTAAATCCTTGGTTTTCATCTTCATTGGGAATTGATGCAGTCCAGATGATTTCTCCGTTTTCACCAAGGGCAGTTATTGTTAGTCCACGCAGATCAGTGTAACCATCGAGATTTTCGAGCCAGATGCGTTCGCCTTTCTTGAACAGGGAACCATCAGCGTTTTCACATCCACCACTTGAGTTAGGCATTGTAAGCTCGATGCTCTTAACACCTTCTGCACCGATGGTCAGATAATACTTGGCAGGTTCGTCTACATTGGAAGAAAAACCTTCAACTTGGAGACAGTCATCTTTGAACACCAAGCGCCCCGATTGAACCAGTTCGTCAGTATTATATTTCCTTTTATCTACATAGAGGTATCCATCAGCTTCATTAAATCTGAGGGTAAAATCGAAATATCCTCGGTCAGACAGTTCATAGCTTGCTCCGTTTGCATAGTCATAGATGGTGACACGGTTATCAATCATGCCAGATCCCCAACTGATTGTAGAACACAACTCAGGCAAGCCGTCGCCGGTGAGGTCGCAGAAATAGGCGTTCCAGATGGGCATCCCGGTATACAACGAAGTGATTTCGTTACCCGTAACAGCCATCATTTCTCCATAAGTCCAACGGAAAGTCACATCCGGAAACTCGGTGAGGTTGATTTCAAGGCTACCGTCCCATTTCATTTCATCAGGGGTTTCAAGATAATCAAACCATTTGGTTACGGCCGCAGTCGTATCGTTGGGTTTGAAAGCTTCTCCCGTGGAATGGAACCTTTCGCCGTCCTTAACTTTGACATAAACGAAGTTGTTGGAGTCCTGCTCAACAAACACGAGGTCATTACCGTCACATCGGAAATGGTTCACCAGCCCATAGCCGCTGTGCCCATCATCGGTCAGGATAATGCTGTCTCCATTCTGTTCCCAAGAGCCAATTCCAATATAGCTGCTGGCCATTCCTTCGTAATAGGTGAAGGTGCCATCATTATAGAGGGTGATCGTAAAGTTGCCCATGAATCCTTCGCCTTCGTAGAGATAGGTTTTTCCTGCAACCGCATTATCAGCAGAAGAAACATCTCCTCCTGCACAGATTCTACTTAAATAATCTTGGAATTCCTCATCGGATACCACATATCGTTCTTCGTTCCACTCGATATCTACCATATCATTGTCGGAGAGAGAATAACCGTTTATCCGGATATATGTGCCATCCTCCAGGAGTGCGCTGATTTGATATCCCGGTGTGAATCCACCATATTCACCGCTCTTCTTCGTGTTCTTGACCCCGGCCAGCCGAGAACTCAACTCACTAATCTGTGCGGGATTCATTTCAATAGCCACCGCGTCATCCGCATTTCGCATATCAAAATGATTTGCGGAAACGATGGTGTGTGTTGCTTCATCGAATTGGAATCCCATCGGGTTGGTCAAAAAGCAGACCGCAACGATCACACAGGCAATGACTGCCAGAATAATAATCCAGAACGCAGGTTTCTTATAATTCATCACAGACTTCACACGATCTTTAACACCAACTTCACCAAAGGCAAGTGGGCAGGCCGCAATCATGCGACGGTTGACGCTGCAGACCACAAGAGCCTGTGTATAGTCGGCTCTCTGTTCGTTGCCAAGTTCCTTGATGACCTTTTCATCACAGGCAAACTCAATGTCACGGCAAAGAAGTACATAAGCCAACCACATCAAAGGATTGAACCAATGAATCGTCAGCAGGAGAAAACCAAGAGGCTTCCACCAATGGTCCTTGCGGCAAATGTGCGCCTGTTCGTGGGCAACAACGTGCTCCAGATCCTGACCATTCATGTTGAATGGGAGATAGATTCTCGGTTTGATAATGCCCAGGACAAACGGAGAACTTACATTCTCACTCTGGAAAATATTGTCCTTGTAGCGAACAGCAGTATCAATTTCTCGATGCAGACGTCGATAGCTGATAATAGTATAGGCGACTAAAAGCAGAATACCAATAATCCAAACAATGGTAAGGATAGTCATAATGTTATTACCATTGTTTGCAGGTACAGTAACACCTTCAAAATATCTATCTCCAAGATAGTCATTTATCCGGTTATCAACGGGGCTAATACCGGTCTGAATATCAAAACTCGGCCCGGAGATTACTTTCTCAGGAAATGTTTCAGCACTCGGAATTAGGCTCAATGCGCTCTCAAAAGAAAACGGACAGATCAATCTGACAGCTACGATACCCCAAAGTAGAACATTGACCCACTTGGGAGCTTTCTTCAAAACCAGTCTGAGAATCAGCACAGCCAAAATGAGCCAGCTTGCTAATATGCTCATGTTGATGATTTTCAAAAAGAGTTCGTTCATTTGGAACCTCCTTTCCTGATGCGGTCGATCATACGCTGCACTTCGTTGAGATCATCTTCAGACATATCCTGATGTTTTGTAAAAGCAGCGATAAAGGCAGGCAGAGAACCCTCGAATTTCTTCTCAACCA
>ERZ1026901.1785-NODE-1785-length-11414-cov-4.110749_pt1 | contig 11414 bp, 7 predicted proteins | sample MGYA00380179_ERZ1026901 | MGnify/ENA primary metagenome ERZ1026901 (study PRJEB33269, sample SAMEA4719815) | human gut metagenome | biome: human-associated habitat; feature: organic feature; material: feces | place: Cameroon | collected 2013-10 ... | reverse complement strand
CATTGGAGGTGCGCTACAAAGGCAAGAGCATTGCCGACGTATTGGATATGACTATCAACCAAGCGGTGGAGTTCTTCGAGAACGTTCCAGCCATATTGCATAAGATAAAGACCATTCAGGACGTCGGATTGGGATACATACGTCTGGGTCAACCCTCCACCACTCTGTCGGGAGGAGAGAGCCAGCGTGTGAAGCTTGCCACCGAACTGAGCAAGCGCGACACCGGAAAGACGCTCTACATACTCGACGAACCCACAACGGGTCTGCACTTCGAGGACATACGCATCCTTATGGATGTGCTGCAAACGCTTGTCGACCGTGGCAACACCGTTGTCATTATCGAGCACAACCTCGACGTCATCAAGCTTGCCGACCACATCATCGACATTGGTCCGGAGGGCGGACGAGGCGGCGGACGCGTCTTGGCTGTCGGCACTCCGGAGGAGGTGGCGCTGTCGAAGGAGGGCTATACGCCTAAGTTCTTGAAAATGGAATTGGGGAATAAACTATAACATAAGAAACAATGCAGATACAGATAAGCAACCTTAAGAAGTGTTTCGGCGAGAAGACAGCTGTCGACATAGCCAACTTCACAGTAAACAACGGCGAGATAGTGGGACTTGTAGGCAACAACGGAGCCGGCAAAACTACACTCTTCCGCCTTATGCTCGACTTGCTTAAAGCCGATGAGGGCAGCGTTACATTGCTGCCTAAGCTCACTGATGCCGACACCGGGATGCCCGAGCAGATTAACCCTGCCCTGTCGGAAGACTGGAAGACAATGACCGGAGCCTATATCGACCCCAGCTTCCTTATCGACTTCCTCTCTGCCGAGGAGTACTTCGAGTTTATTGCCAAGATTTCGGGCATATCTAAGGAGGGCTTGGCAGAACGCCTTAAGTACTTCGAGCCGTTCATGAACGGCGAGGTATTGGGACAGAAAAAGTACATACGCGACTTCTCTGCTGGCAACAAGCAGAAGATTGGCATCATCGCCGCATTGCTCAACCAGCCACAACTGGTTATTCTCGACGAGCCATTCAACTTTCTCGACCCAAGCAGTCAGAACCAGCTGAAGCACCTCATAACCGACTTCAACAAGGAGACGGGTGCCACGGTGCTTATATCAAGCCACAACCTGCAGCACACCGTGGAGATATCCACACGTGTGGCGCTACTCGAGCACGGCGTGATAATAAAAGACCTCGACAACTCGGAGGGTAAGGCTGAGGAGGCACTCGAGCAATACTTCAATATGCGATAGAATATAAAACTACGCACGATAACCTATATAACTACGTGCGATAAACATAAAGCAACAAAATTACGATAAAACCAAATCTATGAACAAATCAACTCTAACAATCCTTGCTGCCCTCCTGGCATCGCCTATGTATGCGCAGACGGCACAGCTTGGCGGCTTCTTCTACGGACAGATGCCGCAGCCTTCGGGCTGGGAGTGGCAGAGTCCCGACTCTGTCGCCTACAACAAGCAGCAGCCACACGCCTGGTTCTTCTCGTTTGCCAATACAGACGAGGCACGACGTGTGCTGCCCGAGAACTCTTCACTGTGGCAGAGTCTCGACGGCGAGTGGCAGTTTCACTGGGCCAAGCATCCCGACGAACGACCTAAGGACTTCTTCCGAACCGACTTCGACGCTTCTGCCTGGGACCGTGTACAGGTGCCTATGAACTGGAACACGGCGGGGATGAACGACAAGGGCGTCTTCAAATACGGATATCCGCTCTACTCCAACCAGCGTGTCATCTTCCAGCATAAGGTTAAGGTGGACGACTGGCGAGGCGGCGTTATGCGCACTCCGCCTACCGACTGGATGACCTACCGCAACCGCAACGAGGTGGGCTCGTACCGTCGTGCCTTCTCCATACCTGCAAATTGGCAAGACAAGGAGATATACATCAACTTCGACGGTGTCGACTCTTTCTTCTATATCTACATCAACGGCAAGTATGTGGGATTCTCAAAGAACTCACGCAACTTGGCTCAGTTCGACATCACACCTTATTTAAATAAGAAGGGCGACAACCTTGTGGCTGTAGAGGTATACCGCCACAGCGACGGCTCGTTCCTCGAAAGCCAGGATATGTTCCGCCTGCCGGGCATCTTCCGCTCGGTTTCGCTCACCGCCAAGCCTAAAGTTCAGGTGCGCGACCTTAAGGCCATACCCGATTATGACGACACATATACCGATGCCTCACTTAAGATATCGGCTGAGGTGAGCAACCTCACAACCAAGGCTGCCAAGGGTTATACCATCGACTACAAGCTCTACGCCAACCGCCTCTACTCCGACGAGAACACGCTTGTGCCTGGCGTTGGCGCAACAGCAATCGTGGGCGAGGTAAAAAAGAACGGTTGCCTTACTGCCGACGTAACCCTGCATGCCGGCAACATCGTTAAGCCGTGGAGCGCAGAGGCTCCTAACCGCTACACTCTTGTGGGCGAACTGAAGGACAAGAATGGCAACATCGTCGAAACATTCTCTACCATTGTGGGCTTCCGCAAGATTGAGATTAAGGACACTCCTGCCGACAAGGACGAGTTTGGACTTGCCGGACGCTACTACTATCTCAACGGACAGCCTATCAAGATGAAGGGTGTAAACCGCCACGAGAACAATCCTAAGACGGGCCACTACGTATCGCGCGAGCAGATGCAGGAAGAGGTATTCCTTATGAAGCGCGGCAACATCAACCACGTGCGCAACAGCCACTACCCCGATGCGCCCTACTGGTACTACCTGTGCGACAAGTATGGCATCTACCTGGAGGACGAGGCCAACATCGAGAGCCACGAATACTACTATGGCAAGGAGTCGACATCGCACGTCAAGGAGTTTCGCAATGCCCATGTAGCACGCAATATGGAGATGGTGCATGCCACCGTCAACAGTCCGTCTGTAGTGATATGGAGCCTTGGCAACGAGGCTGGACCCGGCGACAACTTCAAGGATTGCTATGCAGCGATTAAGACATACGACCAGAGCCGCCCCGTGCAGTACGAGCGCAACAACAACATCGTGGACATGGGCTCCAACCAGTATCCGTCCATTCCGTGGGTGCAGGAGGCAGTCAAGGGCAAGTACGACATCAAGTATCCTTACCACATCTCCGAGTATGCCCACTCAATGGGCAACGCCGTGGGCAATCTTGTAGACTACTGGAACGCCATCGAGAGCACCAACTTCTTTATGGGTGGTGCCATCTGGGACTGGGTAGACCAGGCTATAGACAACATCGACCCTAAGACGGGCAAACGCTATTGGGGCTACGGAGGCGACTTTGGTATGGACAACAAGCCCAACAACGGCATGTTCTGCATGAACGGCATTATGCGTCCCGACCTATCGCCAAAGGCACAATACTTCGAGGTGAAGAAGGTCTACCAGAATGTGGGTGTCAAGGCGGTTGACATGACCAAGGGAAGGATAGAGATATTCAACAAGAACTACTTTGAGCCGCTGCGCGGATACAACATAGTATGGTCGCTTTGGAAGGACGGCGAGTGTGTGGAGAAGGGCAAGAGCCTGCTCGGTGCAAAGAACATCCTCGGTCCTCGGGAGCGACAGGAGTATACCCTCGACTACGACTTCTCCAAGCTCGACGTCCAAAGCGAGTACTTCGTAAAGATACAGTTCCTTCAGGGCAAGGATATGCCTTGGGCAGAGAAGGGATATGCACAGATGGAGGAGCAGCTTCTTGTCAAGGCTGCCACAGCCCCCAACGAGTCGCTCGCAACGGCAGCCGCCGCCAACGGCAACATCTACTACACCCAGGATGCCAAGTGTATAAAGGTTAAGGGCAGCAACTTCAACGCTACATTCGACCTCAAGACTGGTGTTATAAATGAACTGATGTATGGCGACAACACCGTATTTGCCGATGGCAACGGACCCAAGCTCGACGCCTTCCGTGCTCCTACCGACAACGATGCCGGCATTGGCTACCCCAACGCATGGTTCAAGTACGGCCTGTACAATATGGAACACCATGTTGTAGGTAAGCCTACTGTATCCAAACTGAAGGACGGCTCATTGCAGATTAGCCTTACCGTGGAGAGTAAGGGCAAGGAGGGTTGCAAGCAAAACTATACCAACCGCGACCGCAATCCGCAAGACACCTACACCTTCAACACCGACAAGCAACCACTCGGCAAGGACGACCTAAAGTTTGCCACCAACCAGATATACACAATATATAAGGATGGTTCGGTAGAGTTGCAGAGCGCCATATCGTCCAATCGTCCAAGTGTTGTGCTGCCACGCATAGGCTATGCTATGAAGTTGCCTAAAACATACACCACCTTCGACTATTACGGACGTGGTCCGGTGAACAACTACAACGACCGCAAGACGAGTCAGTTTATCGAGCATCATCGTGGCATCGTTGGCAAGCAGGACATCATTCTGCCCAAGCCACAGTCGATGGGCAACCGCGAGGAGGTGCGCTGGTGCGCCCTTAGCGAGAACGGCAAGCCTGCTGTTGTGTTCGTAGCCGACGACAATATGTCGGTTTCGGCATTGCCATGGAGTGCCCAACAGCTCACCCTCACAGCCCATGCCAATGAGTTGCCTGCATCAGACGGCACCTATCTGCACCTTGATGCCAAGGTCACTGGTCTTGGTGGAGCAAGCTGCGGACAAGGCGGACCGCTGTCGCCCGACCGTGCATACGCTTGCAACTACAACTTCGGCTTCGTCATTCGTCCTGCCGCAGCTGCTGGCAACGACGCTATGCTCAAGGCTGCACGTGTGTCGCTCGCTGGCGAAAAGCCTATAAGCATTGAGCACAAAGCCACTGGTATGGTGGCTCTTGGCAGCAAGGCACAGGGCCGCACCATCATGTACACTGTCAACGGAGCCAAGAAGCCTGTGGCTTACACCGAGCCTATAGACCTGCGCAATGGCGGTACCATAACCACATGGTATAAGGAGACACCGCAGACACGCACCACTATGAGCTTCGACAAGGTAGACTATGTGCCTCTGCAGGTGGTCTTTGCCTCGTCAGAGGAACCCGAGGAGGGCGATGCCACAAACATTGCCGACGGCGACGAAACCACAATATGGCACACCATGTACTCTATCACGCTTGCCAAATATCCTCACTGGATCGACTTCGACGCTTCTGAGCCTAAGACGATGAAGGGCTTTAAGCTCACACCGCGACAAGACTCAGGCTACGGACGCATCAAGGACTACGAGATATACGTAAGCAACGACGGCAAGACATGGGGCGAACCTATTGCCAAGGGCGAGTTCGACCGCACCGCTGAACTTAAGAAGGTGATGTTCGACAAGCCTGTCAAGGCACGCTTCATCCGCTTCCGCGCTCTCAGCGCCTACTATGGGGTCGACTATGCTGCGGCAGCAGAGTTTGCGCTGATTGCTGAATAGAAAAAAAGGAGGTACGGTATTCGAACCGCACCTCCTTCTATATAGCCCTTACAACTTCGGCCTATAATTATCAAACGGCTTGTACATTTTCTCAAAATAGAACAGCAAGGCATACACCACCGCCACCACACTATACACAAGCCATAGCTGCACCGCGCTCATCTCTATGCCGTCAACACTTGCCCCAGGCAGCGATGCCACCCAACCGAGCGCCTCCGTTAGCACCTTTGCCACCCATCCAACAGCCATTGCCACCATTCCTTGTACCCCAGGCACAAAGAACAGTGCATACATAACCACCGATAGATAAACAAGAACCGTCGCCAATGGTATGGCTATAAAGTTGGAAAGAAGAAAATAGCAGGAGTAACGACCAAAGTAGTATGCCACAAGCGGAGCGACCATAAGTTGTGCCGACACCGAAACAACAACCATCGAAAAGCACCAATTAGCCACAGGATGCGCCTTAAGATACTTTCGGCTTACAAATATTCTGAACCGTTCGTTAAACAACAGTATTCCAAGAACGGCGAGAAACGACATCTGGAAGCCTACATCCCATAAGCTCCACGGACTCGACAACAACACCACCAACGCTGCGAAGGCAAGAAAATTGAGTGACGCATTGTTGCGCAATGCCATCTGCGTAAGTGTATACAGCGTAAGCATCACCGCCGAACGCAGCAAACTTAACGGCATACCAACCATTGCCGCATATCCCCATACAGCCACGATGACGAGCATTGAAGCCAACGCCCTGCGTCTTATTCCACCGAAAATCATCGTCAACAAGGCATAAAGGATGCCTAAGTGCAAGCCCGACAACGCCAACACGTGCGAGGCACCCGATACGGAGAAACTCTCACGCAGCTCGGTTGTCAAGCCGCTCTTGTCGCCAAGCGTCATTGCAGCCACCACAGCGTATGCCTCATCCGACGTGGCAAGCTCGCGATAGCGCTTAAGCAAATACTCGCGCAGCGTACCGCACTTAAGCTGAACACGTTGCACACCCGACAGATTGTCGAGCCTCACAACCTCACGCCGCCACTCGCCGTTACGCAGAAAGGTACGCCCCACAATGTCGTGCACCTTAAGCCAACGCTGGTAGTCGAAGTGCGCCCCACCCCGCCGGTTGTCGGTATCGCCTTGCCGCGTATAATCGTCAATACCCTTAAACTGCGCTTTGCCCACAATGCCATCGCCTATAGACAACGCCATAGGTTGTTCGGCATCCGCATTCTTAGGCATATACGCATACACCCGATGCCCGGCAAAACGTCCTTCAGCAACAATCAGTTCGCACCGCACCGTCTTCTCGCGTTCCACAGGCAACGATGCCACAACTGCAGCGAATGGCTCGTCGGTATCAATAAAGCTATATCTTGATTGCTCTACACCCACACTCATACGCAGGGCGCCACCAATAATGATGCAGACAAAGAGCATGAGGCTCTGCACCATAGGCCCGACCTTTGTGTTGTAGGCAGCAAATGCCGCCACTACAGACACCACAAAGGCACCAAGCCACACACGCACATCCACCTTGTCAGCAAGCACATCGCCAAGGACAATGCCCACAATAAGCATCGCCACAACCCTAAGGAGCGGACAAAGCTGCAACTTGCTGTTCATAAGCTGATGTTTAAGTGTTATGCTACATAAGCTAATGCATCGGCTGCTACTTCTGCAGCTTAGATCCTTCAATACGTTTTGGGCATACCGTAGCCAACTCGCACTTCTCGCAATGCGGCTTGCGTGATGTGCAAACATATCTGCCGTGCAGCAGAAGCCAGTGGTGCGCACGGGCAAGGTCGGCTGCTGGTATATGCTTTACAAGCTCTTGTTCCACCTTAAGCGGAGTGTCGGCAGTGCGCGGAACGAGTCCAAGCCTATGACTAACACGAAACACGTGGGTATCTACTGGCATTGCCGCCTGTCCAAACGCCACCGCCTGCATAACATTGGCTGTCTTGCGACCCACACCGGGCAACTTAAGCATACTGTCGAAGTCGGCAGGCACCTCTCCCCCATAATCCTTCACAAGCATCTGCGACAACTCCACAAGATGGCGTGCCTTGGCATTGGGGTAACTCACACTCTTGACATACTCGTATATCTCAGCATCGTCAGCCTCAGCCATCGACTGTGCGTCGGGATAATGCGCAAACAGTTCGGGTGTTACCTGGTTCACCCGCTTGTCGGTGCACTGGGCACTAAGCACCACAGCTACAAGCAACTGAAACACCGAGCCAAACTCAAGCTCGGTTGTAACCTCTGGATGAAGCTGCCTGAAATAATCGAGTACGTATGTATATAGTTGTTTCTTGGTCATAACTATTCCACCTTTCTTTAAGATGTATACTACCGCAAATTTACGTCATTTCCACGACACTTGCAAATTTAACGAAAAATTAAAGATTGATTAACAATGATATTACTGATTGCCACGGCATTGCCTCCTAAGTCCATCACAAGTTGGCGATCGCGCAGTATAAACAAAAAAAAGGGACTTTACAGTCCCTTTACTCTTAACAATGCCTCAAGATAATAATAGTCGGCATAGATTATACTGGCGTCTATCTCGCTGCCTGCAGGATGGTGTCCGGTGCTGTGCATAAGAAACGAGACGTTGCGCTTACCACTCTGATACTTCGGCGTACTGAGTTGGGCAAGCGATTTCAAGGCGAAGTCCTTGTATGCCATACCCTTCTCTCCTCCAACATACTGCTGCAGTTCGAGCAGAGCGTCTGCCACAACACAGGCGGCACTGGCATCCTTCGGTGCCTTCATGCCACGCGGGTCGTCCATATCCCACAATGGTATGAGGTCGTCGCTGGTCTCGCGCAGACGCTTGAGGTATATGTCGGTAACCTTCTGCGCAAAGTCGAGGAACACCTTGTTGTGTGTATATCTGTACACCATTGTGTAGCCATAGATAGCCCACGACTGACCGCGTGCCCACATCGAGTTGTCGGCATAGCCTTGATGCGTCACTCCCTTTATAAGGTCGCCGTTGATGGTGTCGTACACAGCCACATGATAACAGCTGCCGTCGGGGCGGAAATGGTTTTGCATCGTTGTCTTGGCGTGGGTCACTGCCAAGTCGTACAGCAGTTTGTTGCCACCGTTCTTGGCTGCCCAGAACATCATGTCGAGGTTCATCATATTGTCCATTATGGTGTTGTGGGGCCAGTTGTGGGGCTTAACCTCTCGTGGCCAACTCAAGATGGTGCCCACTATCGGGTTGAACAGCGTGGCAAGCGAGTCGGCCGAGGCAAGTATTACGTTCTTATACTCCTGCGAGTGGTTTAGCTCATAGCCCTTGCCATAAGAGCAGAACATAAGGAAACCAATGTCGTGGTCGTAGCACGGCTGATAGGCTATGCCACGAAGCGACTCGGTATATCCCTCGGCGGCACGTCTTATAGCCTCGTCGCCTGTTGTCTGATAGGTCATCCACAGTATGCCGGGCCAAAAGCCGTCGCACCACTCCTCCGCCTTAGCCGGTCTACAGTTCCATCCCTTTTGCTTGTCGCCATTGAGGATGTTGCGTGGCTGCATCGTAAAGTCGTAGGTGCCGTCCTTACGTCGCAACTCGTCAAGAGCACGGTACACCTGTGTGCTGCAATACTTCAGTTGGCGGTCGACGTCCAGTGTCTGGGCGTTAATGGTGAGTGGAGCGCCGAACGTCATTGTAAGGGCGATGGCGCTGAACATTCTTCTAAAGTTTATCATATTCAATTAATTAGAGTTAAAGCATTAACGACAATTATACGAACCTGGCATTAACGACAATTATACGTGTAATGAGCGTTAATTTTACATTCGTGTAATGGACATTAATTGTTGATTCGTGTAATGTACGTTAATTGTTGTTTGTACGAATTGCTGTTTGTATTGGCTGTTTATAGTTCTCCAAGAATCTTTCCACCTGCATCACCCAGAAGTCGTGGTCGGGTGTTCCGCTCTGACACCACGACGCACCGAACCAGTAGCTGAACTTATCGCCTGCCTCCACTCCGCGCTTCACACCCACAGCATTGCCATAGATGCCCTGCTTTAGATGATTATTGTCTGGCACAAAGCGGGTCTTTACGCCGCCGTCGGGAAAGAGAGCCGCCACATATATCTGGAAGTTATGACGCTCGTATGAGTCGGTTGGGTCGTCATACACAATGTAGTTCTTGCCGAGTGTAAGGTCCTTGGATGCCGATGTGTGCACCACAAAGCCGCCCGCAACATCCATTGGCTTCGCAAAACCGTCGTACCACACCGTCATACGGTTGAAGTTGCAACCCTTTGCAAGCAATATAAGCCGATGCTCCGTAACCTTCTGACCGGCAATCTCTACCTCGGGATAAGTGAGAGAGAGCGTAAACTCAAGCGGACCATTATCCAAAATCTCGTAGTCCTTATAGCAGTAAGGCATAACGAGCGAGTCGGCAAGCATAACGGCAGGTGTACCGCAACCCAAGCTCGGGCCAACGTTGTAGCAGTCGAGTCCCTGACCGTGGTCGAGATGGAACGATGTGGCACGGTCCACAAAGTCTACTCCCTCCTGATTGCCAATACTACGGAAGAAAGCCTTGTCGATATTCGACTGCCATGTCACGGCATAACGATGGTCAACGTCAAGCTCCTTGGTGCTCTTAAGCCACACGTCTATGCCATAGGCTTTCTCTCCCGAACGCTGCAGAGCCGGACCATACACACGATAAGCGGCAATGTCGTTCTCCCATGTTATGTCGTCCACACGCCAGGCATATTGCTTGCCAAAGACGTATGGCTTGAAGTCGGCGCTGTTGCCCTGCTCCACCGTAAACTCGGCTGTACCCTCCGGTCTAACCGACACATCGAGGAGCAGTCTGCCGTCGTGTGTTATCTGGTGAGTGACGGTCTGCCCGTACGGATTCTTCACTATCAGGCTGCTGCCCTCCTTAACCCCAAGTTGCCGCCAAACATCCTTGACACTCCATGCCACCACTTCCTGGCGCTGGTGCTGCGAGGTATTGGTAGCCGTAAGAACAACTTTGGCATTGCTGTCCACTGAAGACAGCAATGCCAAAAAAGAAAATATGTAATACTTAAACTTTACCATATAGAATAGCTATTGTCTTCTTCCTCGTCGTCGTACACATTGTCATACGATGAGCTTAGCACCGGGAGGCTTGCATTAGCAGGATTATCGCTAACGTCTGATCCTACCACTCCACTGCCGGCAAGTATCTGCTGACCTTCAATATCTATGACATTAATCTCCGGCTTTATATATTTCTTTGTCTTCATATATTCAAGCTTTAACGGTTGATGAATAAATGATATAGTTATATACCACTATTGTTTACTTCAAGATGAATGTCTTGCCCTTTGTTACGTATACCTGACCCTTTGCAAGGTTGTTACGGTTTGCCTTCTTGCCGTCGATGGTATATACCTGTGTGTTGGCGTTGTTTGTCTCAGCCTCAACACCGTTGATAGCTGTAGCCTCACCGCCGAAGTCGATGTTCAGCATCTTGGCACCGGCTGCCCCGGGCGCATATAGATATGCCTGGTTAGCCTTAACCTTGAAGTCGGCTGCATCAACACGATAGAAGGCAACGGTGCCGCTCTGGTTCTGCAATACATACGAGCCTACAGGCACAACCTCCTCACTCCATACACCATGCAAGCTGCCGCTTACTGGCTTGTCTGCCTTTTTGGTTAGAGTGGCAGTAGCCTTGAAGGTATATTGGCCCTCATTGGCATTAACAAGTACTGGAGTATTTGCAGGGATAACACCTGTCAACTCTGTAGCTACAGCCTTGTTGCCTAAAGCATACGTCAAGGTATAAGCCTTAACACCCTTTGGTATCTCTGTCTCGTAAGGCAGAACAAGAGTTGCTGCGCCTGCATCGGTTACAGAGAGTGTGTGGGTAGCAAGAGCGTAGTCGACGGTAAGCTGAGGAACGAGGTCGTCTTTGCTGATTCTCAAAGATCCGTCCGCTTTATTTGTTATAT
>ERZ1026901.1779-NODE-1779-length-11456-cov-67.000789_pt1 | contig 11456 bp, 8 predicted proteins | sample MGYA00380179_ERZ1026901 | MGnify/ENA primary metagenome ERZ1026901 (study PRJEB33269, sample SAMEA4719815) | human gut metagenome | biome: human-associated habitat; feature: organic feature; material: feces | place: Cameroon | collected 2013-10 ... | reverse complement strand
TGGTGGACAAGAACTCTCACGAGACACTCATAGGTGCTGTCGTGACTGTGGAGGGTACCAACCTTAAAGCCGTCACAGACATTGACGGCAACTTCCAACTCAATGGACTCAAGAAAGGTACCTACACCTTATATATTAATTTATTGCTGTCCGGTAAAACACAAAAGAGCATAAAAATCCTCCCCGAAGCCCCGTAAAATAGGACTTCGGGGTTTATTTTTTCAAAAGTAAGCCCCCTTAATCGAAAAGACTTGGTTCTGGTGGTGCTTTTTGCATCTCCTTTGCAAGGAAATCATTCCAGGTTTTCTCGGGATTTTCCATGAATGCGATAAAATCGACGTAGTACATGAGCATAAGTCGTACCGTGGTAACAACCTGCGAGAATGCACAGTGCCTCTTGATGCTTCTTGACAGAACTGTTATCAGCAGATTTGCAATCAAGACTACCCATGTCTGTATTTGTATGGCGTTGACGCTGTCCCCATAGAAGAAAGGATGCGGACGCCGTCTCCTGGTCGGCTATACAGATGACCGTGCAAAGAAAGATGCCTATAACCGGGAGAAGGGAATACGCAGGTTGGAAAAGGCTTACAAGCATGGCGCGCTTACGAAAGGTAACATCAACAAGAGAGGTTACAATAAGTTCTTATCCATGGATGGTGAGGTGAAAGTCGCCATCAATTATGACCGTATTGCCGACGACTCCAAATGGGACGGCCTAAAAGGATATCTCACCAATACGGATATACCAATACAGGATGTATATACAGCATATCACAACCTTTGGCATGTAGAACGGGCTTTCCGTATAGCCAAATCAAAGATAGAGATACGCCCCATGTTTCACTTTACACGCAAACGCATCGAAGCCCATATATGCATCTGCTTTGTGGCTTTGAAAGTATACAAGGAACTGGAGCGCATGCTGAAAGTCTCAGAGATTAAAATGAGCGTAGACAAGGTGCTTGCATTGGCTAAGACCATCACAACCATACAAATTAAGCTACCTCTGAACAAGGATGTTTACACCCAAACCATGCTGATGGCAAGGCATCAGAAAATAGCTAAACTCTTTGACGAAGATTTTTGGGTGACACGATGACGAAGTCAGGAAAAAGATACAAAAAAAAGGATATTACGTAATGTAATATCCTCTTTTGTGACTCCGGCAGGATTCAAACCTGCAACCTTCTGATCCGTAGTCAGATGCTCTATTCAGTTGAGCTACGGAGCCTTTTTTTATTAAGCATTAAGTGTTGTTCCTTAATTGCGAGTGCAAAGGTACGCATTTATTTTGAAACTCCAAAATATTTGCGTACCTTTTTTGCTATTTTCTTTAATTTTTCTTCTTTCCGAGCGATTTTATCCAGCTTAAGGGCTTTTTGAGGATAGTTGTGAGTGTTGTTGGCTGTTTTACTGCCGGTACATTCGGTGTGGATTTTGCATTTGCGCTTTGTGCATTATCCTTTCTATCCTGCTTGCGGTTCTGGTTTGAACGGCGTGAAGCGTTGTCTTTGCGCTGACGGCGCTGCTGATTGTTGCGTTTTGGCTGTTCACCGTCACGAGCAGGGCGCTCATTATTACGAGCAGGGCGCTCGTTGCGTTTCTTTGCGTTGTCGCCTTTGTTCTCGTTGCTGTCCTTAGCGTTCTTTTCTGTTTGCTGAACGTTGTTAGCTTCAGCGTTGGCAGGCTTGCGGTTAGGTTTGCGTCTGCGCTTCTTCTGCGGTGCTGTCTGCGTGTTGTCGGGATTTGTAGTAGCGGCTACGTTCTCCTGAGCGTTATCAGTCTGCTGAGCTTCTGTAGCAGGCTTCTCGCCGTTGTTTTGATCGTTGGCGCCGTTCTTCTTTCTGTTGTTGTCGCGGCGCTTGTTGTCGCCTTGTGAGCGGTTTGACTTAGAACCGTTTCTTGGGCGCTTCTCGTAGCGTCCCTTTCCGCCTCTGCCTCTTAATCGGGGAGCGTTGTAGTCGGGAGTCTCACCGAGACCTTCCGGCAGTTCGTTCTTGTCTACGACACGTCCGAGAAACTTTTCAATCTGTTTGAAGCTGCTGATTTCGTCTTCGCTTACGAATGTGATGGCAACGCCGTCGCGCTGTGCACGTGCTGTACGACCGATGCGGTGGACATAGTCCTCCGGGTCGTGCGGTACATCGAAGTTGATAACCATTGCGATGTCGTCGATGTCAATGCCGCGAGCCACGATATCAGTAGCCACGAGCACGTCAATCTGTCCGGTCTTGAACTTGTAGAGAATCTCGTCGCGCTCAGCCTGCTCGAGGTCTGAGTGCATCTCGCCTGAGTTGATTTTCATCTGCTGCAGAGTGCGGTTAATAGCCTTCACCTTCTGTTTTTTGCCAGAGAAGATGATTACGCGATTGAGATCGCCTTTACGGAAGAGGTCCTTTACGATGCCTATCTTCTGTGTTTCGTAGCATACGTATGCGCTCTGCTTGATTTTCTCTGCAGGTTTGCTCACAGCAATCTTCACTTCCACGGGGTTCTTTAGCAGACTCTTTGCCAGTTCTTCGATCTTTTCGGGCATAGTAGCCGAGAACATGATGGTTTGACAAGTAGCAGGCAGTTTGCTTGCAATCATCTTGATGTCCTCAGAGAATCCCATGTCGAGCATGCGATCTGCCTCGTCGAGAACGAAGAAACTCACCTTGCTCAGGTCGGCAGAGCCGAGAGAGATGTGGCTGATAAGGCGTCCCGGTGTGGCGATAACCACATCGGCACCCATTTGGAAGCTTTTCAGCTCTTGGTCGTAGCGGTTGCCGTCGTTGCCGCCGTACACAGCCACGCTGCTTACGCCGTTGAGATAGTAGCCGAAGCCCTGCATAGCCTGGTCGATCTGCTGTGCGAGCTCGCGTGTTGGACTCATGATTACGCAGTTGATGGCATCGTGCGGATAGCCGCCATCGTCGAGTTTAGAGAGTATAGGGAGCAGATAAGCTGCTGTCTTTCCTGTTCCGGTCTGTGCTACGCCAAGAAGGTCGCGGCCTTCGAGTATTGGCGGTATACATTTCTCTTGAATAGGTGTGCACTGGTCAAAGCGCATGTCATATAATGCGTCGAGCACATTGTCGTTGAGTTGTGTTTCGTCGAAATACATATTGTGTTATTATTTATATTATTATTAGTTTGGTGCTTTTCTATAGCAGAAGTATGCTACGATAGCAAAGATGATGTTCGGTATCCACGCTGCCAGTATCGGTGGCGTATTGGCGTTGATGGCGAAGGTAGACGATACGGTCTGCAGCATGATGTATCCGAAACTCAGGGCGAGACCCATACCGAGATACATACCCATGCCGCCTTTACGTTTGCGCGAAGACAGCGAGAGACCGATTGTCGTGAGGATGAACGAAGCGAACGATGAAGCTATTCGCTTGTGGTATTCCACTTCATACTGCACTACGTTGCCGTTGCCGCGGTTGCGCTGCTTGCCGATATACTCCTTCAATTCGGGGTTGGTGAATGTCTCTTGCTGACCTTTCGAGTATACGAGGTCTGTCGGCTCCATCTGTATTATGGTGTCTTGTTTGGTTCCGCTTGTGATATGCTCGCGCAGTCCGCGCAGTTCGCGAATCTTCCAGTTAGACAGAGTCCAGTGATACTTCGAGTCGGAGATAGTATCATACTGCGCATCCATTGCTGTTAGGTGGCTAACAAGCTTCTTGTTCTCGAACTTATCGAGTGAGAATCCGTAGCCACGTTTCTGGTTGTTGTCATAATGCTGTATGTACGCAATCGTACCTTTGTCCACCTGCAGCATAACATTTTCGGCTGATGTGTTCTTCTTTTTGTTCTTGTACATCGTCTCGAAGTTCTGTCTTACAACCGTGCCGTGCGGGATGATGTATGCACTAAGGAAGAAGGACAAAGTAGAGATGAGTATGCACGAAATCATGTAAGGGCGCATGAGGCGTCGGAATGATACGCCCGCGGCGAGCATGGATATGATTTCGGAGTTAGATGCCAACTTTGATGTGAAGAAAATCACCGCGATGAATACGAATAGCGGACTGAACAAGTTGGCGAAGTAAGGCACGAAGTTGGCGTAATAGTCAAAGACGATAGCCTTAAGCGGTGCGTGGTATTGTGCGAACTTTACGAGGTTCTCGTTCACGTCGAACACGATACTGATAGAGATGATCAGTATGATGGAGTAGATATATGTGCCGATGAACTTGCGTATGATATACCAGTCGAGAATACTGATATAATGGAATGGGTTTATCACGTTCAAGACACTAAGGAAGCGCAGCTTGTGGCATAACCATGCCCAAGCCGTGCGTATCCCTTTTGTCTTTCTGCGCAAGGTCTGCTGCAAATGCAGCAGCTTGTGTAAACGCCTGATGTTCTTTATTTTCATTTAAATTCTTCTTCCGAGATTGTCTATAACGCTTGCTTTCCATTGTACGAAGTCGCCTTGCTCTATGTGTTTGCGTGCGTCGGTGACCAGTCGCAGGTAGAATGCCAAGTTATGAATGCTCGCAATCTGCATAGCCAGCAGCTCCTGCGCCTTGAAGAGATGGTGTAGATAAGCCTTAGTGTGAATGCGGTCGATGTCGCATCCGTCAGGGTCGATAGGAGAGAAGTCCTGCTCCCATTTCTTGTTGCGTATATTTATTGTGCCTTCGTAAGTGAAGAGCATTGCATTGCGACCGTTGCGTGTAGGCATCACGCAGTCGAACATGTCTACGCCGCGCTCAATAGTCTCAAGTATGTTCTGCGGAGTGCCGACGCCCATAAGGTAGCGAGGCTTGTCCTTTGGCAGAATCTCGTTCACCACCTCAATCATCTCGTACATCACCTCTGTCGGTTCGCCCACAGCCAGTCCGCCGATAGCGTTGCCGTCAGCTCCCTTGTCGGCTACGTGCTTTGCTGCTTCGCGGCGCAAGTCCTTGTACTTGCAGCCCTGCACGATAGGGAAGAGACTCTGGTTGTAACCGTAGAGCGGCTCTGTTTCGTTGAAACGCTTGACGCAACGGTCGAGCCAGCGCTGAGTGAGTCCGAGACTCTTCTTTGCGTACTCGTAGTCGCTCTCGCCCGGAGGGCACTCGTCGAATGCCATCATGATGTCGGCACCGATGATACGCTCCGTATCCATCACGTTCTCCGGTGTGAAGATGTGCTTCGATCCGTCGATGTGCGAACGGAACTCGCAGCCTTCTTCGCGCAACTTGCGTATGCCGGTGAGCGAGAAAACCTGAAAGCCGCCAGAGTCGGTGAGTATCGGGCGGTCCCATGTGTTGAACTTATGCAGTCCGCCTGCCTTTTGTAGAGTGTCAAGACCCGGGCGAAGGTACAGATGGTAGGTGTTGCCCAAAATTATCTGTGCCTTTACTTGTTCGCGGAGTTCGTTGAAATGTACTCCCTTTACGGAGCCTACCGTGCCGACGGGCATGAATATCGGGGTCTTAATCTGTCCGTGGTCGGTGGTGATTATACCAGTGCGAGCGTCGCTGCATGGGTCGGTATGTTGCAGTTCAAAAGTCATTCTTTCTTTTCTTCTTCAATTTTAAAATCAATAGGGTTGTCTACAATTTCGTCGGTGAGAGCAAACTTCCACACATCTTGTACGTTCTCGACGTAGTGGAACTCCACACCCTTGCGGTACATCTCAGGAATCTCCTCGATGTCCTTGCGGTTCTCCTGGCACATTACGATGTCGGTGATGCCGGCACGCTTTGCTGCAAGAATCTTCTCCTTGATGCCACCAACAGGCAAAACCTTTCCGCGGAGCGTGATTTCGCCAGTCATTGCTGTGTTCTTGCGCACCTTGCGCTGAGTGAGTGCCGAGGCAATAGATGTTGCAATCGTTATGCCAGCCGACGGACCATCCTTCGGTGTAGCACCTTCTGGTACATGGATGTGAATGTTCCAGTTGTCGAAGATGCGATAGTCTACGCCGAGTGTGTCGATATGTGCTTTTACATATTCGAGAGCGATGACAGCCGACTCCTTCATCACGTCGCCAAGATTGCCGGTAAGTGTCAACTTGCCCGTTTTGCCTTTGCTGAGCGATGTCTCGATGAACAGAATCTCGCCACCCACGCTTGTCCAAGCCAAGCCCGTAACGACACCTGCATAGCTGTTGCCCTGATAGATGTCGCGGTAGAACGGAGCCTTGCCGAGCAATCCTTCAATTTCGTTAGGCGTAATCTTCTCGTTCACCTCGCTGTCGAGCGCCTTTTTGTAAGCAATCTTGCGCAGAGCCTTGTTCACCTGCTTCTCCAACTGACGTACGCCGCTTTCGCGTGTATATTGCTCTATGATTCTCTCGATAGCTGCCTTTGTAAATGTAGGCTTCTCCTCGTTCTTGTCGAGTCCGCAGTTTTCTATCTCGCGCGGTATAAGATGGCGTTTCGCAATCTCTATCTTCTCCTCTGTGATGTAGCCGCTCACTTCGATAAGCTCCATACGGTCGAGCAACGGACGCGGTATGGTGTTGAGGTCGTTGGCGGTTGCAATGAAGAGCACCTTTGAAAGGTCGTAGTCGACGTCGAGATAGTTGTCGTGGAAAGCGCTGTTCTGCTCTGGGTCGAGCACTTCGAGCAGCGCAGACGACGGGTCGCCGTTGATGGTGTTCTGCGTCACCTTGTCAATCTCGTCGAGTATAAATACGGGGTTTGAAGAGCCTGCCTTCTGAATGTTCTTGATGATTCTGCCGGGCATTGCTCCGACGTATGTGCGTCTGTGTCCGCGAATCTCGCTCTCATCGTGCAGACCGCCAAGCGACATGCGCACATACTTGCGCTTCATTGCTGCAGCGATGCTCTTTCCGAGCGAAGTCTTGCCTACTCCAGGAGGGCCGTAGAGACAGATGATAGGCGACTTGAGGTCGCCGCGCAACTTCAGCACAGCCATGTATTCGAGGATGCGTTCCTTCACTTTCTCCATGCCGTAGTGGTCGTGGTTGAGAATGCGCTGTGCTCGTTTCAGGTCGAGATTGTCCTTGGTATATTCGCCCCAAGGCAAAGCAATCATTGTCTGCAGATAGTTGAACTGTATGCTATACTCCGGACTTTGTGGGTTGAACATATCGAGCTTGTCGAGTTCCTTACGGAAAATCTTTGCAACATCCTCCGACCAGTTCTTCTTAGCCGCTTTCTGCTCAAGTTCCTTGCGTTCTGGCGAACCTTCGCCTCTGCCAAGTTCCTCCTTGATGTTCTTAATCTGCTGCTGCAGAAAGTATTCGCGCTGCTGTTCGTCGAGATCCTCGCGAGTCTTTGTGCGGATATTCTGCTTCAGTTCGAGCAACTGAATCTCCTTGTGTAGTACCTTCAGCGTCTTGATTACACGATCCTTGATAGAACTTGTAGAGATAAGTTCAGCCTTGTCGTCTATGGAGAAGGGCAGATTCGTACATACGAAGTCGACTGCTATAACATCATTCGATATGTTGTTCAGAGCGAACTGTGACTCGTCGGGCAGGTCTTCGTTCTGTCTGATATACTCTATGGTTGTAGAGCGCAAGTCCTCCATTGCGGTGTTGAACTCCTTGTCGTCGGCAGCGGGCAGCTCCTCCATCGCCGGCGCCACTTCGCCCATGAGGAACGGCTTGTTGGTCGTGAGCTTGTTCAGACGGCAACGACCCAAGCCCTGAATTATGGCTGTAATGTTATTGCCAGGTCCGGGCAGTTCAAGTATCTTTACGAGGCGTGCATAAACTCCGTATTCGAAGAGATCGTTGGTGCTTGGATGCTCAACCTCCTGGTCGTGTTGGCAGAACACAGCGAAACTTATGTCCTGCTTCTTGCGTAAATGGTCGAGCAGATTGAGGCTTTGTTTTCTTCCGATGATGACAGGAGTAATCACTCCCGGGAACATTGCCATGTTACGTGTGGCAAGGATGGGCAATTCGCCTTCTATATTTACGTTGAACAAATTTGAAATATCGCCGTCGTAATCGGCAATCATCTGTATTGAAGTACTCGTTCTCTTATTCATATCTCGTTATCTGTGTATCGGGGCGTGTGTATTTCCGTGCAAAGTTACTTAAAATTCTGCTAATGAGTGAATTTTTGCTGTTATTTTATGTAGAAATCAGCGGTCAGATTAACGTACCATTCTGATCTTGATCCATCTGCCTCTTGCAGGCATACTTCCTCCATTTCTCTCTCACATCTGCAGTAGGCGTGACGGAACGCAACAAGATGGCGTTTAGGTTGTTTGCGTGGGGTGGTGCGCACGGCGCATTGGCGTGACATCGCAAGTCCTGCCTTATAAGCTTCCGCAATGAACGCTTGCAGACACTCCGTAGGTATTATAGCGCTGAACTCGCCGTCGCTATCGAGTAGCGCTTTCACGGCGGCGAATAACTCGCAGTATTTCAGCGCACAAGCATGTCTTGCTGTGGTACGCTGTGCGTTGGGGTTGATGAGGCTGTCGATGAAGAAAGGAGGATTTGACACTATTGCGTCGTACTTGTGGTGAGTAGGGTAGAGCTGGATAGCCGTTTCCGCAATGCTGATGCGGTCGGCGTATGCAGTGGCGGCTACGTTCTCGCGCGCCTGAGCGGCGGCTTCAGCGTCTATCTCAACGGCGTCGATGGTGGCGTCAGCGAAACGCTGAGCCATCATGAGCGCAATGAGTCCGGTGCCAGTGCCAATGTCGAGAATGCGTGAGCCGCCATTAACCCATGCTCCGAGTAGCACGCCATCGGTGCCCACCTTCATGGCGCAGCGGTCTTGGTGGATTACAAACTTCTTAAAAGCAAACATTCGTGATAGTAAAGATGTGTTGGTGGAGGCGTAGCGCCTCCGCTGTATTACAAGTCGAGCTTATTCTGCACAGCTTTGCTCCACTGCTGCAGTTTCTGTCGACTCTTGCTTATTTCCTCGCGTATGTTATTTATCTCGTTAAACAGTTCGGTAGCAGCGTTCTGTAGCGCATTCGGTTTGCGCTGGTTTCTGTCGGCGAACGGGTTCACTACAATCTTTATTCCCTTCGGCTTAAGCTCGACGTCTATGTCCGCACCAGTCATTACGGGGTCGCCGTCGTAGTGGATAGCGCCGGGGTTGTCGCGATGAACGTGCAGCTTCTTGCAGCGGAATGTCTTTATCTTCGAGTTGTTCTTGTTGAGTGTCTTGTTGAACATCTCGATGCTTATCTGCGGAGCGTCGATGAGTCCGAACGGTTCCATGATGATAACATCCATCAGTCCGTCGCTCATGGAAGCTTGCGGTGCGATATATGCGTTGTTGCCGTACTGCGACGCATTGGCGCACGATATGAGGAATGCCTTGTGCTGGCTCGTCTCGTCGTCTGCCATCACGGTATATGTCTCGGGCTCGTATTTGAGTCCTTCTCGCAGCACATTCTCTATATATGTGAGCGGTCCGCGTTTGCCAGCCTCGGCGAACTTCAGGCTGATGAAGGCGTCGAATCCCATTCCGCAGGTGCAGAAGAACGGGTAGCCGTTGATAATGCCGTAGTCGAGATCGCGCACCTCGAAAGCGTTTATTATTTCAATCGACTTCTTTACGTTGATAGGCAACTGCAGGTGGCGTGCCAGTCCGTTGCCCGAACCGCACGGTATGACGCCGAGAGCGGTGTTGGAGTGCACGATGGCGCGTGCCACTTCGTTTACGGTGCCGTCGCCTCCGACAGCCACAACCATGTCTACGCCGTCGTCTTTAGCCTTAGCGGCTATCTCAGAGGCGTGTCCGGCGTATTCGGTTATTGCGATTTCATATTCAAACTTCTCTTTGTCAAGAAGCTGGTCGATCAGTCCGGGGATGGCAGCCTTGTCCGACGTGCCTGAAATGAGGTTGATTATGAAAATGGCTTTTTTCTTCATATTTATTAATGCTATAAATAAGGCACAAAGATAATAAAATAATGTTATACGTAGGAATTTCGTTTGGTGAAAAATATCAAAAAGTCATATTTCTTGCGAAAAATGTGCGTGTTTAACATATTTTTCGTACCTTTGCACCTTGGAAATAACAAATTTGAAATATACCTATTTAAATTATAATGGGACAGTTACAAGAAAAGTATAAAAGCTATCGCCTTCCACAGAAGTACATGGCAGAAGGTGTTTATCCCTATTTTCGTGAGATTACGAGCAAGCAGGGCACAGAAGTAGAAATGGGCGGACACAAGGTCCTTATGTTCGGCTCGAACGCTTATACCGGACTTACCGGCGATCAGCGCATCATCGATGCTGGTAAGGCAGCTCTCGACAAATACGGTTCTGGTTGCGCAGGTAGCCGCTTCCTCAACGGTACGCTCGATATTCACGTACAGCTTGAAAAAGAACTTTCTGAGTACATCGGCAAGGACGACGCTCTCTGTTTCTCTACGGGTTTCTTCGTGAACAGCGGTGTAATCCCCGCAGTTGTAGGTCGTGGCGACTATATCATCTGCGACGATCGCGACCACGCCAGCATCGTTGACGGACGTCGTCTCTCGTTCGCTACACAGCTTCACTACAAGCACAACGATATGGAAGATCTTGAGCGCGTGCTGAAGAACCTTCCAGAGGAGGCTGTCAAGCTCATCATCGTTGACGGCGTGTTCTCAATGGAGGGTGACCTTGCTAACCTGCCTGCTATTGTAGAGTTGAAGCATAAGTACAACTGCTCTATTATGGTAGACGAGGCTCACGGTCTCGGTGTGTTTGGCAAGCAGGGTCGTGGTGTTTGCGACCACTTCGGACTTACCGATGAGGTCGACCTTATCATGGGTACATTCTCTAAGTCGATGGCTTCTATCGGTGGCTTCATCGCTGGCGATAAGGACACAATTAACTGGTTGCGCCACACTTGTCGCACATACATCTTCAGCGCATCTAACACTCCGGCTGCTACAGCAGCTGCTCTTGAGGCCCTGCACATCATCCAGAATGAGCCGCAGCGCATCGACGACCTTTGGAAGGTTACACGCTACGCGCTCCGCCGCTTCAAGGAAGAAGGCTTTGAGATCGGTGAGACACAGAGTCCGATTATTCCGCTCTATGTTCACGATGTAGAGAAGACATTCGTTGCTACAGCAAAGGCTTTCGAGTATGGCGTGTTCATCAACCCCGTTATTCCGCCGGCTTGCGCCCCGCAGGATACTCTCGTGCGTTTCGCGCTCATGGCTACCCATACAGAGGAGCAAGTAGAGCGTGGCGTTCAGATTCTAAAGCGTGTGTTCAAGGAACTTGACATCATTAAGGACTAATGTATTATTTCTATATGCAGCAAAAGGCAGGCTTTCCGTGTGGATTGCCTGCCTTTTGCGTTATGCGGTTTGGAGTCTGCAAGTAAAGGTGGAGTAGGAAAGTGTGGCATGCTATTTGCTATTATTGTGCATTATTGTTTCGATTATTGCGGTGTTTGGTGAAAAAAACACGTGTTAAATTTTGGTTGTGTCAAAAAATAATTGTACCTTTGCACTCGCAATTTGAAAACGGGGTGTAGCGCAGTCCGGTAGCGCGCCTGGTTTGGGACCAGGTGGTCGCA
>ERZ1026901.1777-NODE-1777-length-11463-cov-14.830733_pt1 | contig 11463 bp, 10 predicted proteins | sample MGYA00380179_ERZ1026901 | MGnify/ENA primary metagenome ERZ1026901 (study PRJEB33269, sample SAMEA4719815) | human gut metagenome | biome: human-associated habitat; feature: organic feature; material: feces | place: Cameroon | collected 2013-10 ... | reverse complement strand
CTTCTGACCGTTGTCACCAGTTTATACGTTTCCGTCACATCATCCTCTTCAAAATAAATATCGACGGTATTGTTCATTCCAACTTCATCTTCCGGAGAGTCTTCCGAAACAATCACTGCTGTCTTGATCATTTTTTCCAGATAACGGATACGGCTTTCATTTTCGTTTTTAAACTTTTTGGCTGCCTTATATTCAAAATTTTCGCTCAGGTCTCCCTGGGCACGTGCTTCTTTTACATCTTCGAGGGCTTCCTTCCGAACCACCAGCTTCCGGTGCTCAATCTCTGCCTCCATTTTTTCAATATCCTTTTTTGTTAATTCATCATGCATATTCTGCCTCCAGATATTAATCTAACATTTTACATACAAAATCGCAAGTCCTATCTTCCTGCGTACAGACACTGATCAGATATCTGTCTTTTATGGTTCCCAGCGGAATTTCTTTATAGTATTTCCCATGCAGGGTATCCACGGTATGAAATGCCTTTGTCATTCCTTCCCCGGTCATTTTCACATAGCTTTCTTTTCTTGTCCAGAACCGGAGCAGTTCCTGCGGATCATCCCCGGCATCTTTCCACCAGTTCCATTCCGCTTCCGTTAATATCCGCTTTGCCAGCTTCTGATTGCGGGCTTCCTGCCAAAAACGGTTCTGCTGTTCCACATCCACACCTACCGGGACATCCGACAGTGCTCCCACTGCGTATGCTCCCGCATGGCTTAAATTAAAGAAAACCCCATCTTTTTTCAGACGCGGCTTTCCATGTCCTTCCAGCCCAAAAGATTCTTCGGCATAAGGGATCTGTTCTTCCAGCAGCATATGCCGGAGCAGAAGACCCGCCGCAATGGATCTGCTGCGGTTTTCTTTTCCTTTTATTGTTCTTACTTTCTCCCTGCGGCTCTCCACAAGAAGAGACAGCGAATCCGCCTCTTCTTCCGGACGCTGGAAACAGACCGGCCGGATATATAGTTTAAGCATGTAATGCTCCTAAAAATCCACACGCCAGCACAAAAATGCCAAGAATGATCCTGTAATATCCAAACACCTTGAAATCATGTTTTTTAATATATCCCATCAGAAAACGGATAACGATCAGGGAAACCACAAATGCAATGACACATCCCACAAACAGGATAATGACCTCAGATGTCGAAAAATCCAGTCCAAACTTTGCAATCTTTAGGATACTGGCACCAAACATAACCGGAATGGCAAGGAAAAACGTATACTCTGCCGCAACAGTTCTGGACACCCCGATCAAAAGTGCTCCGACAATCGTTGCACCGGACCGGGAGGTTCCCGGAAAGATCGCAGCGATCAGCTGAAACAGGCCGATAAAAAGTGCCGTATCATAACCGATATCCGCAAGCGTATGGATTCTGACATTTTTCCCTTTATGGGAATTCTCAATCAGAATAAACGCAATACCAAACAGAATCAGCATGACAGATACCATCTGGTAATTGTAAAAATGTTTCTCCACCCAGTCATCCGCGAGAATACCAATCACCGCTGCCGGAATGACAGAAACCAGAATATGAAACCACAATTTAAAAATATCTGTTTTGATCCATGCGCCCGGTCCCCGTTTTGCCAAAGGTGCCACGTTATTTTTTCTTCCAAACGGCCAGATCTGACTCCAGAATAAAACAACGACTGCAAGAATCGCCCCCAGCTGAATTACGACCTCAAACATGCTGTAAAATTCATCACTTACCTTCAGTTTGACCACTTCATTCAGCAGAATCAGGTGTCCGGTACTGCTAATGGGAAGCCACTCGGTCACGCCTTCCACAATTCCAAATAAAACGGCTTTTAATACCTCAATCAGTTCTATCATTTTTTCCCTTTCTATCGCTTACTTTCGTCAAAATCCATCTGATCCATATATTCCTGCGAAAAATCCGGATGGGTAGACAGCTCTATATAATGCATACTTTTCCGGATTGTTAAAAGCTGCTCTCTTGCTTTTTGGGAAATAGCTGCGGATACCGCACCTTCTCCGGCCGCGTTTCCAACCGACTCCGTAATCGGAAGTAATTCCTTTGGAATCAGTCCAATCGCCGCTGCCGATTCTTTTTTCAGATAGCTGCCAAAACCACCAGCAAGAACGACATGATCCAGCTGTTCATACAGAGTGTGACTATCCTGCAGCAGAATCCGCATTCCGGCTGCAAATGCTGCCTTTGCAAGCTGTAGTCCCCGGATATCTTCCTGCGTCACACATACCTTATGTGCCAGCCAGACACATGGCTGTCCGGCATATTCTCCCAGATATTTCCGGTAAGCAACTGAGACCGACTGTTTCTGCTTTAACAATCCTGTGTGATCAAGAAGCCCCATCTCTAAAATAACCGCAAGTGCATCAATCAGACCGGAACCGCAAATACCACATGCCTCCTCGTCTCCGATTACCTGCACCCGGATTCTCCGCTGGTCAAGCCAGACATGGGATATTGCTCCGACCGCTGCCGGCATTCCCATCGCCATCTCCGCACCTTCAAATGCAGATCCGACCGCCGTGGCACAGCAGTAAATCTGCTCTTCGTTTCCGACCGCCATCTCTCCGTTCGTTCCAATATCCAGAAGAAGCACTTTCTCTTTGGGGTTCTTCTGCATCACTGCCAAAAGATCCGAAGTAATATCCCCTCCGACAAATCCGGCAACCGCCGGTGCTATGTATACCGATCTGCAATCCGTAAGTCCAAGCTGCTCTCCGGTATACTCTTTTCCAAAGAATTCCTGCGGCATAAACGGCGTCACCCCGATGGAAACAGGCGAAATTCCCGCAAACAGATGACACATTACCGTATTTCCCACCACGGCAAGACGGTGAATCTGTTCCTCTCTCCCTGCTTTTTTCTGCAGCGTCCGAAGCATCTGTGCAATCTGAAAAATGATCTGTTCTTTTAATATCTCCAGTTTTCCGGCTTCAGATGCCTGAATGCGTGAAAGCACATCCGCACCAAAGCTTCTCTGTGCGCTTGGTTCACTGACCGTTGCCAGCTTTTCCCCTGTCTTTCCATCAATCAGATGGCAGACTACTGTCGTTGTGCCGATATCGCATGCCGCATCCAGCCCTTCTCCGTCATCCGCCGGATAATGTGTGACAGTTCCGTTTTCTGCAATTTTAGACTTCTGTGCACGAAGCTGCACCTCCGGAATTGTGATGCGCATCCCATCGGTTACTTTTGTCATACAGGCGAGTACCTCCCCCATATGTTCCACCTCTACGGTACACTTTCCGCATCTTCCCCTGCCACCGCATGGTGCCGTCAGCACATGGATTCCATGTTCCTGAAGTGTCTCTAAAATGGTTTTTCCTTCTTCTGCATCAAGTTTATGTGATTTTTTTTCAATTATTACTTCTATCTGCATAGGCTTTCTTATACTCTAAAAGCAGCAAACCGGATCAGATTCGATTCGCTGCTTTTTACAGGCTCTGTTACTTGTTTCGATTACTTGTTCAGAGAAGACTCACGGTAAATGATATCATCTCTTCCCGGTCCGTTGGAAACCATGGTGATCGGATATCCAATCTGTCCCTCGATAAACTCAATGTACTTGCGGCAATTTTCCGGAAGTTCTTCATACTTCTTGATACCGCGGATGTCACATTTCCATCCCGGAAGCTTTGTGAGTACCGGCTTTGCCTTCTCCAAGAGACTGGTAACCGGAAATTCGGTTGTCACTTCTCCGTTGATCTCGTATCCGGTACATACCGGAATCTCATCCAGATATCCTAATACATCAAGTACCGTAAATGCCACATCGGTTGTTCCCTGCAGACGACAGCCATATTTGCTGGCTACACAGTCGAACCATCCCATTCTTCTCGGACGTCCGGTGGTTGCACCGAACTCTCCACCATCTCCACCGCGACGGCGAAGTTCGTCTGCCTCATCTCCGAAAATCTCACTTACAAATGCACCGGCACCTACAGCAGAAGAATATGCCTTACATACGGTAATGATCTGTTTGATCTCATATGGCGGAACTCCTGCCCCGATTGCACCGTATGCAGCCAGTGTGGAAGATGAGGTAACCATTGGGTAAATTCCATGATCCGGATCTTTTAATGTTCCAAGCTGTCCTTCTAAGAGAACGGTCTTTCCTTCTTTGAGTGCTTTGTCCAGGAATAAGGAAACATCGCATACATACGGAGCTACCATATCGCGGTACTCATGTAATGTATTTAATAATTCATCGGTATCAATCAGTGGCTTGTGATACAGATGCTCTAAGATTACATTCTTCTGCTCTGCAACACGGACTACCTTTTCCTTTAACAGCTCATCGTCGAAAAGCTCACTTACCTGAAAACCGATCTTTGCGTATTTATCTGAATAAAACGGAGCAATACCAGATTTTGTCGATCCGAAAGATTTTCCTCCCAGACGCTCCTCCTCGTACTGATCAAACAGTACGTGATACGGCATCACAATCTGTGCACGGTTGGACACAAGAATCTTTGGCATCGGAACGTTGCGGTCTGTGATGGACTTAATCTCTTTGAAAAGACGTGGAATATCAAGTGCCACACCATTTCCAATCACACTCGTTGTATGACTGTAAAATACTCCGGACGGAAGTGTATGTAATGCAAACTTTCCGTAGTCATTTACGATTGTGTGTCCTGCGTTCGCACCTCCCTGAAAACGTACAATGATATCGGCCTGCTTTGCAAGCATGTCCGTAATCTTGCCTTTGCCTTCGTCGCCCCAGTTAGCGCCAACAACTGCTTTAACCATCTTTTATTCCTCCTGTATGTCTGCTTTAACTTTCCGTGCGCACTTTTTTACGCACGAAAACGGACAGGTGTAAAAACCCATCCGTTTTTACTTTATGATTATAAAGGATTCCCACTGAAATTACAAGTCATAAACTTTAATTTGTTAGCATATTAAAGTTTCCAAAAGCTGCCTGCTACGCTTCAATCTTTTTGGAACATGCGATCGCAAGTGCCCCCGGTCCGATATGACAGGCAATGGATAATGACAGTGGCTGCATGACGATCTCATTGTCCGGAAAGACCGCCTGCACTTCTTCTTTGAATGCCTCTGCGGATGCAGTGTCAAATGTATAGGCCAGTTCCAGATTCATCTTATCCCCATCCGGGCTGTGAAAACGCTTCTCAAAATCATTTTTCATAGCCTCGATCATGATTGTTTTTGCCTGCTTTACCGTACGTGCCTTTGCAAATGCGTCCAGCTTTTCTCCCTGGATCTGCAATACCGGTTTTAACTTCAACAATGTACCAAGTGCTGCCGCAGCCGGTGTGATACGTCCACCCTTTTTCAGATACTCCAGTGTATCGACCATAATGTAAATGGAAGATTCAAATTTTTCCTTTTCCAGAATCTCTTTGATTTCTTCTGCGCCTTTTCCCTGCTCTGCCAGCATTTTGGCATCGAGCACGGACTGCCGCATTGTTACGGAAATACGCTGGTTATTGACTACCTGTACTTTTCCGTCATAGTCCTGGGAAAGCATATATGCCGTCTCACAGGAACTGCTTAAGCCCGAAGACATCGGTATGTATACAATTTCATCGTATTCTTTTAAAAGTTCATCCCACTTATCGGTCACATCACCAACCAACGGCATAGAGGTTTTGATCTCTCCACCCTCTTTGAGTTTCTGATAAAACTGCTCCTGTGTCAGGTCAATATCTTCATAAAACATCTGTCCGTTAATATAAAAAGGCATCGGCATTACCACTACGCCAAGCTCTTTTGCCTCGCTCTGTGTAATACCACTGTTACTGTCCGTTACAACAATCACTCGACTCATTTTTTTCACTCCTGATTTTCGTTGTTTTTCCAAACAGTTCATTTGTCTTTGAACCGTTACGCTTTTACTATCATATCATAGGACAAAAAAAATGAAAAGCCTTGATTTTCAAGGCTTTTCATATCTATTTCACATAGTTTTTGATACTATGTTTACTTTATAACGCAACGGTTATGTCCGATTACATCATTCCGCCCATTCCCGGAGCACCGCCAGCTGGCATTGCAGGAGTATCCTCCTTAATGTTTGCAACTGCAGACTCTGTAGTAAGTAAGGTAGAAGCAACGGATGTTGCATTCTGCAGGGCACTTCTTGTAACTTTGACTGGATCAAGAATTCCAGACTCTACCATATCAACGTATTCTTCTGTAGCTGCGTTGAAACCGGTTCCTGCTGCAGATTCTTTTACTTTATTGATGATAACAGCGCCTTCGAGACCTGCGTTTGCTGCAATGTAATATAACGGAGCTTCCAGTGCTTTTAAGATAACCTTCGCACCTGTCTTCTCGTCTCCCTCTAAGGTATCAGCAAGCTCTGCAACCTTCTTGGAAGCATGGATATATGCAGATCCACCACCTGCGATAATACCTTCCTCGACTGCTGCACGGGTAGCATTTAAGGCATCTTCCATACGAAGCTTTGCTTCTTTCATCTCGGTCTCTGTTGCAGCACCGACACGGATGACTGCTACGCCGCCTGCCATCTTTGCAAGTCTTTCCTGTAACTTTTCTTTGTCAAATTCAGAAGTAGTTTCCTCGATCTGTCCACGGATCTGTTTGATACGTCCCTGAATCTTATCCTTGTCTCCGGCGCCATCCACGATAACGGTATTCTCTTTCTGAACCTTAACGGATTTTGCACGTCCGAGCATATCCATGGTGGTATCTTTCAGCTCTAATCCAAGATCGGAACTGATTACCTGACCACCGGTAAGGATTGCGATATCCTCAAGCATAGCCTTTCTTCTATCACCATATCCAGGAGCCTTGACAGCTACTACATTGAATGTACCACGCAGTTTGTTTACGATCAGTGTGGTAAGTGCTTCTCCCTCGATATCCTCAGCGATAATCAGAAGTCTTGCACCGGACTGTACGATCTGCTCCAGCAGTGGCAGGATATCCTGAATATTGGAAATCTTCTTGTCAGTGATTAAGATATATGGATCATCGAGATTTGCTTCCATCTTATCCATATCGGTGCACATATAAGCAGATAAATAACCTCTGTCAAACTGCATACCTTCTACCAGATCAAGCTCTGTCTGCATGGTCTTGGATTCTTCAATTGTGATGACACCATCGTTGGTAACTTTCTCCATAGCATCTGCTACCAGATTACCAACCCCTTCGTCACCAGCAGAAATAGCTGCAACTTTTGCAATCTGCTCCTTGCCCTTAACCTTCTGGCTCATTTCCTTTAATGCCTCAACAGCAGCATCTGTTGCCTTTTTCATACCACGTCTTAACACGATCGGATTTGCTCCTGCTTCCAGGTTCTTCATTCCTTCCTGAACCATAGCCTGTGTTAAAACGGTAGCGGTAGTTGTACCATCACCAGCCACATCATTGGTCTTTGTTGCAACTTCTTTTACGAGCTGTGCACCCATGTTCTCAAATGCATCCTCAAGTTCCACTTCTTTTGCGATTGTTACACCATCGTTTGTGATGAGTGGAGCACCAAAGGATTTATCCAGTACAACGTTACGTCCTTTCGGTCCTAATGTTACACGAACGGTATTTGCTAATTTATCGACACCTGCACCAAGTGCTGCTCTGGCGTCTGAACCATATTTAATCTCTTTTGCCATGACTACAATAACCTCTCTTCTTTAAAATTCAGCCTATAATTTCCAATTTATAAAAACTACTCAACAATTGCAAGAATATCATTCTGTCTTACGATAATGTACTCTTCCCCATCCAGTTTTACTTCTGTCCCTGCATATTTGGAATAGATGACTTTCTGGCCTTCTTTTACCTGCATAACGATTTCTTTTCCGTCTACCACTCCGCCAGGACCTACAGCGATTACTTCTGCTTCCTGTGGCTTCTCCTGTGCTGCTCCCGGTAATACGATACCGGATGCGGTAGTCTCTTCTGCTTCTAACTGTTTTAATACTACTCTGTCTGTTAATGGCACTAATTTCATTACAAATAGCCTCCTTTTCGCCTTTACTAGCACTCACTTTATTCGAGTGCTAACTCTTTCTGTAAATAAAATATCACTGTTGTTTTTCATTGTCAACAGTGATACTCAATTTTTATATTTTTTTTAGATTCCCGGAATTCACTTTCTTTGTATGCTTTATTATTTCATCGTACTGTGCATACATTTTTTGTGTTTCGTTTTCAAGTGTATAATAATGAAAAATATACGGCACAAGAAGCACAAGGAGCAGCATGGTAAAACCATAGAGTGTCATGATCCCCGTCAAAAGCGGAGCAAACAACGACAGTACCGTTATCACAGCAAATGTAACCGTTACAATCAGATGAATCAGACGTTCGTGCTGGAAAAATCCAATCTGAACCAGATGTTCTTCCAAAATACATTCCCATTCCTCATATGTTTTCTCTTCTTCGTCTGCCAGAAGCCGGTCCACACGTTTCCGGTACTCTGTAATTCTTTTTTTCATTTCTGCCTCGATTCAGACTCTATATTAATCCATAGTGTTCCATTGCATGCTTTATTCCATCATCGTAGATATCCGTTGTCACAAATTCAGCCGCCTCTTTTGCCGGAGGTGTTCCATTTCCCATGGCAATTCCATGTCCCACAAAAGAAAGCATGTCCAGATCATTGACACTGTCACCAATCGCATAGGTATCCTCATTTTTAATGCCCATATGCCTGCAGAGCCAGTCTATCCCGGTCGCTTTCGATGTTCCTTTCGGAACAAATTCCACAACATGTCCCTCGTGTTCGAGACAGTCAAAATCCGCATCCAGCTCCTTGCGCACCCGTTTATAATCGGTTGTTGGCAGGATATCCCCTGACATTTTATTAATGCGGATCTCCGGTGAATAACCTTTTAATATTTTAGCAGATGCTCCCATTGCCTCAAAAAGATACAGCACATAGGGATCCGTCCTGAAATTTTCTTTATCTATCCAGTGGCAGTCCGGGCCTTCCAGCACAATCGGCATCCGGCATTCTTCCATGACCCGGACAATTTTTTCTGTCAGTTCCGGGGAAAGAATATTTTCATACAGAACCTTTCCATCCATCTCCACATGGTTTCCGCATGCTGCAACAATCCCGTCAAAGCCGATCCCAAGCAGCCGCTTATCGTTAATATTGCTGCGGGATCTTCCACTGCACAGAAATGTCTTATGTCCGTTTTTCTGCAATTGTCTGATGGTTGGAATTGTACTCTCCGGAATCTGCATTTTTTCATCCCACAGTGTTCCGTCTATATCAAAAAATATGTATGCCATTTTTACTCTCCTCATCTGTCAGCTGTTTCCCCTATACTAGCATAATCCGGCAGATGCGTCAAAGTATCCTGTTTTTATTTTCTATTTCAATGCATTTGCAATCCGCACAACAACATATCTGTTTTTCTGGAATTCGATCTCATACTGCCAGTACGGGCACGGTGCTACTGAGCTTCCAATCTCAATGGTAATGGAAGGTTTATTAAGCAGATCCATCACATACTCCCGGTACTGTCCTCCCCAGGACTTTCCGCTGCCGCCATCCGGGGCTTTGCTGTATCCGGTAATTTTCTTTGCGATATCATACATTTTATAGGTATCTTTTTTCAGGCTTCCTTTCGTACAGTCCCCGTAAATAATTCTTCCCATGGCATGGTAATTCACCACCCCCTGCAGATTTTGCTGTTTCATCAGCTGTCTGGTCAGCGTTGCTACTGCATAGGACTCCGGCTCGCTCAGTGCTTTTGGTCCGGAATATCCCTGTTCCCCTTTTTTCCCACCTGAAATAAAATGTTTTGCCGGAAAATTCCGGTTTAAATCCACCCCACGTCCATTGGATTTCCATCTGGAATGTTTTGTCTGGGAAATCGTCACCCCATCCGGGTTTGCCATGACAATATAATGGATCTGCATCTTCTGGAGGACATTTGACATTTTGACACCACCGATGGTTCCGTTATAATTTTCCAGATAATACTGGATTTCCTTCATCATGACTGCAGAACAGATATACTCTCTGGCATGCAATGTACTGACAATCAGAAGGGATTCCTCTGCATCCGGGTTTCCGATTGCAAAATCATAGATTCCGCGTCCCTGCACAGAAGTTCCGATTTTGGTCATCTCACAGTAATCACTGTACTGCTGTGCCAGTTCCTGCATGTCTTTTTTCATCTGGCTGTATGTATACTTCTGTGACCGGATCTGTACGGCCTCTGTATTCGAAAACGTGACTTTTGCAGCCTCATCCGCTTCCTTCTGCTCGTTTTTTGCAACAATTTTATATGTATATGTCTTACCGGATGATACGTTTTTATCGGTATAGGATGGCTTGCTGCTCTCGGCAAGTTTTTTGTATTCCCCTCCGGCTGTTTTCCGGTAAATCACATAGGAAGTGGCATCGCTGCTTTTTTCCCATTCCAGATATACCTTTGTTTTCCCCTGTTTTGTTGTATGCAGTCCCTCCACGGCAGAAGGCTGTGGCAGTTCTTCCGGCTGTTGGGTATCATCTGGCTGCTGGATATCTCCCGGCTGTTTGGTATCATCCGGTTGCTGCGTATCTCCCGGCTGTTTTGTATCATCCGGCTGCTGCGTAGTATCCGGTGTTACATGATTACTCTCGGTATCCGTTACCGTGGCAGTATTTGCGGCATCTTCTGCATAAATACTCTGTGGGCACTGTGCCAGCATTCCAGCCACAAGTGCCCCGCAAATTACTTTTTTCCATAAACATTTCATCTTCTTTTGTACTCCTTTTTTTATTGTCTTTTATTTAGGCGATTGTTTTTCTGTCAGACAAATACCTCCACATCAGCACAATCCCAGCTCCCAGTATCATCAGGGAAAATATCCATGCGGCCGCATCTCCCCTGACACTGAAATCCAGCCAATGCGTTTCCGTCCGGACAACCGCAATAAAATTTGCCGTCATGTGTCCGATCATGGATGCATAGACATTTCCCGCACGATCCATCAGAAGTGCCAGCACCACACCGAGAATCAGTGCGTAAATGAACTGCACGATATTGACATGCACAGCTGCAAAAATCAGTGCCGAAATTCCAATTGCAAACGGTCTGGCCAGCATGTCTTTGAGTCTTCCAAAAATAATACCCCGGAATACCAGTTCTTCCAGCATCGGTGTAAACACTGCCAGACAAAGGATCTCCATTCCCATTGTACTTCCATAAAAATCGGTATTTGCCTGCTGGTAACCCATCGAAATTTCCGTCAGTTTCGTCATGGATATGAGATTGTTCAGGGAAATTCCAAGGCACGCCATAATCCCAGCCGCAAAAAGCGCATGACAGATACGTTCCCGGCTGATTCCAAACGGCTGCTTTGCAATCCCTGCCAGTGCCTGTCCCTGACGATAAAACGGAAGCATGGATGGAATTGTAAAAACAGTGGCAATCAGCTGACAGAACACATAATGCGTGGCATCTCCTCCAAATGCCCACTGCGCAATTGTCATAATAATCAGCATCACCGCATAATAAAAAAGAAACGGGTA
>ERZ1026901.1774-NODE-1774-length-11490-cov-13.863752_pt1 | contig 11490 bp, 10 predicted proteins | sample MGYA00380179_ERZ1026901 | MGnify/ENA primary metagenome ERZ1026901 (study PRJEB33269, sample SAMEA4719815) | human gut metagenome | biome: human-associated habitat; feature: organic feature; material: feces | place: Cameroon | collected 2013-10 ... | reverse complement strand
TGGCGTGTGCATTGACAAAGGCTGCCGCCATCAATCCAAGCATTAATACTTTTTTGTTCATTGTGTTATCTTGCTATAAATTTCTGTGGCAAAATTACTACCATTTGGACACCGATGAGTGTTCAAATGTGTATGTTTGAAGACCTATGGCGGAACTTGTTCCATATATGGACAGTATTTTTGCCCATAATACTACCCGATATGGGACTTTATGTTTAAATTTGCGAACAAATAAACATTCCCAATATGGTGACATTCGACAAAATAGACACTACAGACATCAAACAGTTGGCAAATGGTGAGTTTGTCGACTATGCCGACAATGACATTGTGATAATCGACGACTTGCACAATCTCACAAAGTTACAGACTATAAAGGTGGATTTCCTTCTTATAATAGTAGTCAAGAAGGGACGTATTGCTATGCGTTCTAATAAGGTGGAAACACTGGCATCAGCCAACGATATAATCATCTGCCAGCCTAATACTATACTGAACGAGTGTATGTTCAGCATCAATCTGAGTGCCAAGGCGGTGTGCCTTTCAGCTCAGATGGCACGCAAGATGATGCACATTGGTGACGTGGTGGATTTGTCGTTCTACTTGAAATACAAGCCCATCATTCATGTAGACGAATCGTCGATGAACACCTTCGAGAAATATCATGCCCTGTTGTCGGAGCAATTGCTCAAGGACGACACTACGTACAAGAAGCAGATAGTGGGAAGTCTGGTAAACTCGTTCTTGTTCTGTCTGTTGAGCATTATCGAACATGTCACCCCTCACCGTACTTCTATCAATATGTCGAGGGGCAGTCTGTTGTTCAAGCAATTCATTGAACTGCTCACCTCGCTTGAAGTGAAGCCGAGGAAACTGGAGTTCTATAGTAAGAAACTGTGTATCACCAGCAAATACCTTTCAAATGTATGTGTGAGCAATAGCGGCAAGACGGCTTACGAATGGATTATAGAATATGCTGTAGAAGACATCAGCAGGCTGTTGTCACATTCGGACATGAGCATAAAGGAGATTTCCAACTATCTCGACTTTCCCAACCTTTCCTTCTTCGGAAGGTTTGTAAAGGCGCATCTCGGCTGTTCGCCTACAGAGTTCAGAAAGGCGAAAGGCAGACAGAATGTCTGACTTTCAAGACTTCTGTTATGTCTTGACTTGTATGATTTATAAGGATATAAGAAAGGCTCATTAGTGAATACACTAGGCGAGGGTTGAACTTTTACTATATATCGCATATTCGTTTCGGATAATTTGCTGTACCTTTGCAGATGTTTATGAAACAGGACAAGACCATATCAGTAGTAATGTGCACCTACAACGGTGCGTCACGCCATCTGCGCGAACAGCTCGACTCGATATTCGCACAGACGTTGCTGCCCGGCGAGATAGTTGTGCAGGACGACTGCAGCACCGACGACACTATGCAGGTGCTGCGCGAGTATGCCGAGCGTGCGCCCGAGGGCGTGGCGATGCGCATTGTTCAGAACACAGCACAGATGGGCATCAACGCCAACTTCTTCTCTGCCATGCGCCGGGCGGAGGGCGAACTGATTGCCGTGAGCGACCAGGACGACATCTGGATGCCTACAAAACTGGAGGAGCAGCGCGACGCTATAGGCTCGCGCATGATGTGCGTGTGCCGTTCGGAGCCTTTCTCCGACTCGGGAGCTGAGATACGTTTTGACCGCCGCCGACCCAACTGCAACCTTATACGTCTGTTCTACGCCTCGATGATGGGCCATTGCCAGATGCTGCGCCGACAACTGCTCGACGTGATTCCTACCGAACAGGAACTGCCCGAGATATACCGCCGCACGTGCTACGACGTTATGACAGCCACAGCAGCTGCCGCATTGGACAGCATTGTGCTGATAGACCGCCTGCTGGTGAAGCAGCGCCGATACGAGCAGGCTGCCACTTATGTGCGCGTAGACCATCATCGTGTGCGCCGTGCCGACAACGCTCTGTATATGATATGGTATGGCGTGTGCAACTACCGGCGTGTGAAACCGTGGATGAACGCCCACTTTGCCGCCCGCCGCGACTTCCTTGAGTGGGTGTGGCGCAAGTCGATGGCTGCCCATTGCGAGGCTCCGGGCAGTATGCCTACAGCCGACAACCGCATCTTTGCCGACGGAATCCGATTGCTGCACAACGAGTGCCGACGCGGACTGACGGCATTGCTTGGCATTGAACGCTATTACATAAAATACCGACACACGCTGTTCTACACCCGCGAGAAGGACCCCGTGGCTCTGCTGCGCGCCATGGTGCATCCGTTCATGCAGATATACAACTACCGCTATCTTGCCCAGCGCCAGTAGGCTAAGGCTGAAACTACGGAAAGAAAGAATAAAATGAAGGTTTACTTTTATCATACCCAAAACATACAGTATTGCCTTGGGCGAATGGGCAAGGGCGAGTTTCCATCGCATTTTCTGTACGGAGCGTGCCATCTGGGCGACCATGGCATCGACGTAGTGTGGCACCGCTCGCCCCGTAAGGACCGCTCACGCATTGCCACCGCGCTATATACGGCGTGGCGCATACTGACGTGTCGCGAACATTTCGACGCCATTTACGCTACGCACTATAAAGGACTGGAGCTGATTGTGCTGCTGCGAGCCATCGGACTCTATCGCCGCCCCATCGTGGTGTGGCACCATCAGCCCGTGGTGAAGTCGGCAAGCCGTCTGCGCGAACTCTGTGGCAGACTCTTCTATCGTGGTCTCGACCGCATGATATTCTTCTCGAAGAAGCTATACGACGACTCGTTGCTTTCGCGCAAAGCCCGACCTGCGCACATGGTTGTGGGTCATTGGGGTGCCGACCTCGACTTCTACGACTCGATAGCCGTCAGTCCTGCCAACGACAGCTTCACATTCATAGCTACGGGCAAGGAACAACGCGACCAGCCTACGCTTATAGAGGCGTTCAACCGCACCCGCCGACGCCTGCGACTCTTCATCGGAATCAATCCCGACCCGAATGTGCCCAATCCCAATCTCGACGCCGTGCGCCGCTGTAAGCCTGCCGATAACATCGAGGTGAAGGAGATTTGCGGACTGTTGCCATACGAAATTGCAATAGACGTGGCTCATGCCGACTGCGTGGTGATATGCTGTCACAAGACACGCTACACCGCCGGACTGACCACAGTGGTTGAGGCTCTCGCACTCGGCAAGCCCATTATATGCAGCCGAAACCCGCAGATACCCGTAGATTTCGACCGCGAGGGTTGCGGCATTTCTGTTGAATACGGTGATGTGAAGGGTTGGCAGCGAGCCATAGAATACATCGCCACGCATCCCGATGAGGCGCGACGAATGGGCCAGCGCGGACGTGAAATAGCCGAACGCTTGTTTAATGACAAGCGCGATGCTGAGGAAATAGCGAAGGTTATAAAAGAAACGGTGGGGAGATAATTGAAAGTTGAGAGTTGAGAGTTGAGAGTTATGATTACCTTTGTTGCATTATCGACAACAACGTTATGTTGTATATGCATATCATAACTCTCAACCCTCAACTCTGAACTCTTAACTATAAATAATCCTTACCCCTTCTCCTTAAAACTTAGCGGCTGCATTGCAGCCGTTTTTTCGTTATACACTTCCTTAGTGACACGTCGTGCGCGCAGACTGCGCACTTTGGGGAAGTCGCGGAAGTAGTTGTCTTGCGTCATGTACCAGCAATGCGACGCTATCTCGTTCACTCTCTGAGCCATGAGGTCAATCTTGCGAGCCGAGCGCGGACTCACTACCGACAGCATACGTTGGCCGTTGCGCAGAACAATGGCAAGCACTACGTAGGTGTTGACGGCCTTGTCGACAGACGGGTCGGTGGGTTTGTGGCCGCGCATCGACGACGACACCGTTATGTGCCAGCCATACTGGCTGTTGAGGCGCTGCATCATCTCGCGGAACACCCGTCCGTGCGACGACGTGTCGGGAATGCGCTTGTACATAATATAATAATGTATCATCTCGTGCAGCAGCGTCTCCTGATATTCACGCTCGCTGCAATCGTAATAGGTACTGATGCGTATGGTGAAGTCGGTGTACACACGCTTCAGCAGACGGCGTTGGCATTTGCACGCCATAGTGCCCAGACGTGTGCGTGCCTTGGACAGCACAAGACGAGGCACAGGCAGCTCATCGCCGAAATAATCGGCGTTGAACTGCCTGAACCAAGTACGGAGTATGTCGGTGGTAAGGGTCATTCTATTACAATACTATCATATAAATTAAAAATGAAGTACACTGCAAATTTACAACAATTTCTCTGTAAAAATGCAGTGAACTTCATTTTTGATAGGTTTTCCACATGAAAATGCAGTCTATTTCATTTCTCTTGTGTCGGTAGTAAGGGTCATTCGGCGCAGTCGGGATATACTGACGTGAGGAATGCGTTGACTTTGTCGGACATTACTGTTGCCAATGCGACCTTGCCCTCTGGGTCTATGACGTAGACCGAAGGAATCCACTTGATGTGGTAAGCCAATGATACGGGCGACTCGCGCATGTTCTTCAGATCGCTCACCTGGGTGTAGGGCAGTGCAAGTTTAGCCACTCCGTTCTTCCATGACTCGTTGTTTCTGTCGAACGAAACGCCTACAAACTCCACTCCTTTTTGATGGAACCTGTTGTAAAGGGCTACGATGTTGGGCGCGTCTCTGCGACAGTCGGAACACCACGAAGCCCAGAAGTCGAGCACTACGTATTTGCCGCGCAGACTCTTCAGTGTGAACTGCTTGCCGTCGATAGTGTTCAGTGCAATCTCGGGGGCTTCGGTGCCGGGCTTCAGAAGTTCGGTGGCGTACTTGGCATCAAGGTCGTCGGCAGCCATAGTTTGTGTATTGGTCTGCGCCTGAGCGTTAATGGCTTGTGGCATGGCTGTCATAGCCAATGCCAATAAGAAAAGCTTAAAGTGTTTCATATGCTTATGTATTGGAATAATAGAACGTGTCATTGTTTCTCGGTCTGAGTCTTGGGCCAGTTGACGAGAAACAGTTTGTCGGTGGCTCGTGTGAAGGCGGTGTACAGCCAGTGTATGTAGTCGGGCGTAAGCATGTCGTCGGTCATGTATCCTTGGTCGACATATACGTGTGCCCATTGTCCGCCTTGTGCCTTATGGCAGGTCACGGCGTAGGCGTATTTTATCTGAAGAGCGTTGTAGTAGGGATCTTTCTTCAGCTTCTTGTAGCGTTCGGGCTTGGTGGGCACGTCGGCATAGTCGAGCATAACCTGCTCGAAGAGCTGCTGATTCTGGTCGTGCGTGAGTGCAGGCGCTTCGGTAGACAGCGAGTCGGTAATTGCCGTGACTTGCAACTCGTAGTTGTCGTAGTCGGGGAATCGAAGCCAAAGGTCGACGAAGTGGAATCCGTACAGGTCGCGATGGTTGCGCACGCGCTGTATCACGGCACGGTCGCCGTTGGCTATGAACGATGGGGTAGGGCTATTTTGCTGCTGGTTGTCGGCTGCAGGGGTATTGGGTGCGGGTGCGGCAGAAGGGTTGGCGTTGTGCGATGTAGGGTCCTTGGCGAGTCCGGCTTTGTTCAAGGCGGCATCCTGCTCGGTCCAGAAGTAGTTGTTCTTGACAATCATCAGCCAGTCGCCCGATGTCAGTTCTTCCTCGCGCCACAGCACCTGGCTGCGTATGCCCTGATTGAATATGTTGGCGCGCTTGTTGCTTCGTGTCACCACCATCGTCTCGTCCATTCCCACTTCGGAGTAGCTTGTGGCAAGCGACTCGATGAGTTCGTCGCCCGGAACATTGACTATGTCGGCAAAACCATGAAATCGTATTTGTGGTAAAGCTGTGGCTTCATCGTGCGTTATCATCTGGCGTATAACTGTGGCGTTGTACAGAATGCCCGATTCCTGGCTTTGTCGCAGCACCTCGTTGAGGTCGCTCTCGTATGTGGTCAGTCCGTAGCCGCTCATGAAGTCGGTGCACAGGGCTGGCGATTCTTCTTCGCCCACGGGCGGAAGCTGCGCCTTGTCGCCGATAAGCATCAGTCGGCAGTTGCGTCCGGAGTATACAAACTGCACGAGATCGTCGAGCAGACAGCCCGTGCCGAACACCGAACCTTGCAGTCCTTCGTTTGCAATCATCGATGCCTCGTCGACCATAAAGAGCGTGTCGGCGTACATGTTGGGTGCAAGCGAGAAGTTGCCTTCAAGCGATTTCTGTCGGTAGATGCGGCGGTGTATTGTTGATGCAGGCGTATCTGAATTGATAGCGAACACCTTGGCGGCACGTCCTGTAGGTGCAAGCAGCACTACGCGTTGCTTAAGTTGCAGCATAGTGCGCACTATAGCACCCGACAGCGATGTCTTACCCGTTCCGGCTGAGCCACGCAGTATCATGACGGCACGGTCGTCGCGGTCGGTCATGAACGCGGCAAATGTCGTAAGTGCGTGGTTTTGGTCGAGTGTCGGCTCAAAACCGAAGCTTTGTCGTATCCGGTATATCAGTTCGTCCTGTAGCACAGTGGCCTAATATTAATAATGTATAGAATAGGGTGGAATAAAGTTTAAATTCTCTGGTATATCTTCAACCCGAACTTCGGCAGCAGAGCGTACGTCCATTCCATTATCTCTGCGAGATGATGTTCGTATGCCTTCCATTCCTTCTGCTTGAGGAAGAAGTATATCTCTACGGGCAGTCCGTTGGCTGTAGGGTCGAGCAGATGCATCAGATAAGTGGCACTGGTCACTACGTCGTCGTGTTGTTCGAGCCATCGCTCCATGTATCGGCGGAACAGCGTAAGGTTGATGACATCGCCGTTCATCTCCTCCGGTTTCATCAATCCTTCGGCTGCAAGAGCCTTTTTGAGTTCGTCGGATGCAACGGTTATAGAGCGAAAGTCGAGGTATATGGTGCGTGTTACGCGTCGACCTGAGCTTTCCTCCATGCCATGCCAGTTCTGGAAAGAGTCTTCGATGAGCTTCTGTGGAGGTACGGTCACTATGGTATTGTCGAAGTTGCGCACCTTGACGGTAGACAGCGTGATGTCCTCGACAGTACCGTTGGCACCAGCTTTGTTTACCGTTATCCAGTCGCCCTTGCGCACCATATTGTTGCTTGTAAGACGTATGCCAGCCACAAGGCCCGTTATGGAGTCCTTGAACACGAGCATAAGCACAGCCGATGTGGCACCGAGTCCGGCGAGAAGCGTTAGCGGACTGCGGTCGATGATGATCGAAATGATGATAATGACACCGAGAAACAGCACGATAATCTTCAATACGCCACAGAAGGAATGCAGGTATTGCTGGGTGGCAGAGCGTTTGTCGTTGTCGTTGTCGAAGAGTTTGAGCGAGCCGATAAAGGTTGTCACCAGTCGCATTGTGGCGATGGTGATGTAAATGGCGGTAGCCTTAAGGATGAGGCTCTGTATTATCGGGTGGGCAAAGAAGATGGGTGGCATGAGCATCCACACGATAATTGCAGGCACGATATTGCATGCTGCCTTTATGGTTTGTGGGTTAAGCAGATAGTCGTCCCATACAACATCGGTGTGGCTTATTATGCGAGTAGTCAGCGGCGACACAACTTTTATGCACAGCAGGTAGACAAGCCACGCAATGAGTGCTACACAGGCGCACAGCACAGAGATTGTTACGAACGATAGCCAACCGCCTGTGAGCGAGGTGGAGGCAAGCAGATCCTCTATGTATTTTGTTATTTCGTTCATATTCGTGATTTAAGGTTGGCACAGTATGGTGCACACACGATCCTGGAATGCACGTCCGTTGGAATGGTGCATCACGCCCTGATTGATTATGGAGAAAGCCAGATGATGGCCGTTGGCGGCTGTGCAGTATCCGGCAAGCGACGATATGCCTTTTACCGTGCCGGTCTTTGCGAATACGTTGCTTTGTGTGAACGGGCCACGCATGCGTCGGCGCAGGGTTCCGTCTACGCCTGCTTCGGGCAGTGCCGGATGCAGATGCAGATAGATATTATTGTTGTGGAAAGCGTAGCGCAGCAACTTTACCTCAAGTTCTGCAGACACATAATTATATAATGAGAGTCCCGATCCGTCGGCAATCTTGTATCGTCGTGGGTTGAGCCCAACCTTGCTTATCAGCCGGCCTATAACGGTGGCAGCGTCTTTGGCGGTAGAACGTCGGTTGCCAGTAGAAGCAGCCAATTGGTAGAACATCGATTCTGCATACAGGTTGTCGCTCTCCTTGAGCATACGCATCAGTATCTGGTCGATAGAGTGGAAGCGGCTTGCTATGCAATAGGCATCGTCAGGCTTGCGTGCCTCGCCCAAAGTGGCTTCCACAACGATGCCAGCCTCACGCAGTTCGTCGACAAATCGCTTTACGAAAACGTTGCGACGGCTGATGAGCAGTGGCGAGAGTATAGGGTTGTCGTCGTCCCAACACCATCCGCTACCGAGTGTGTCGGCACTCTTCATGGTCTTGTCGGCGTATATATTGCCGCGTATTGTGTCCACACCCATCTTGCGTATGCCCTCCACGAAGGCTCGCATGTCGTCGATATTGAAGCGCGGGTCGAATCCTCCCACGCAGTAAACGTTGCCGTTGAGCGTACCGTTGCTCACATCGCCGGTATAGCAAAGCTCTGTCTTGAAGCGATAGCTGCCACCCAATTTGTCAATGGCTGTTATGGCAGTTATCACCTTCATGGTCGATGCCGGGCGCATAAGCTGGCGTTCGTTGTGTGTGTATATGGCTGAATCGGCATCGAGGTCGTACACCATTATTCCCACTTGCGATGTGCTGAACATGTCGCTCTCGAGCAGTCGGTTGATGTGTGTGCGCACCTGTTCGGTCCATGGCAGGGCGTGTTGTGATGTAGTGAGGGTGTCGGTGAGCAGCGAATCGGTCACAACCTCGTCGTCGCTGATGTCTTCCTGTGCATTGGCGCTGAAGTTGACGGTTATTATCATACATATAATAAGAACCGCGCGCGTTATAATATTATAATGTGTAATCATTGCTTCTGTCTGCTTTTTATCTCTTTGATGAATCCGTCGGGCTCTGACGGTTGTGCATATGTGATGTGGCCGGCACCGTATTCTATGACGATGTGGCTTGCCACAATCAGCGTGCCCTTAATCTTGCGTGCCGAGATGATTTCGTCCACGGCTATGGTGAGACGCTTGCCCAGACGGCCGCGTGCTATTATAAGCTGACCGTCTGGGGTGAATGTGTATGTGGTGTTGATTGAGCGGTCGACACCAGCTGCCCCCACCAGCATGCATGCCAAGCCAATCAATGGTGTCACGCCAGTGCGTACAAGAAAGCACCACAGTGCGCATGCTGCCAATAGTATTATAGCGGCAAAGGCCTGCGGGCTGAATCGTTGATGAAAAGTTCTGTTCATAATCAAGTGCAAAGTTACTCATAATTGTTCGAACGGATGGGCAGAATGGCAATAACAAAATAAAAAGCAATGTAATAAGAACTTTTTTTAACCTTTTGTATTCTATTTGTAATTAAAAACTTCGCATAAGTCAGAATTTATATTTAATTTTGCAAGAAATAATAACGAGACTTGAAATTATGGCAGAATTATCAAATCGCCTCAATCGTCTTGCTCCGTCAGCGACACTTGCTATGTCGCAGAAGAGCGGCGAAATGAAGGCACAAGGTGTAGATGTTATCAACCTCAGTGTCGGTGAACCCGACTTTAACACTCCTGACCACATCAAGGAAGCAGCCAAGAAGGCTATTGACGAGAACTTCTCACGTTATTCACCAGTTCCTGGATACATGGATTTGCGTAAGGCTATCGTTGCAAAACTTAAGAACGAGAACAATCTCGACTATACAACAGCTGAGATTCTCGTATCGAACGGAGCCAAGCAGAGTGTCTGCAACACAGTGATGGCACTTGTCAACGATGGCGAAGAAGTGATAATTCCTGCCCCGTATTGGGTGAGCTATCCTCAGATGGTGAAGCTCGCAGGTGGTAATCCGGTCATCGTGAACGCTGGTTTTGAGCAGGACTTCAAGATTACTCCGGAGCAACTTGAAGCTGCTATTACCCCCAAGACACGTATGCTCATACTCTGCTCGCCAAGCAATCCTACCGGCAGCGTTTATTCTAAGGCAGAACTTGAGGCTCTCGCCGAAGTTATCAAGCGTCATGAGAATCTCTATGTGCTTGCCGATGAAATATATGAACACATTAATTATATAGGTCATCATGAGAGTATAGCTCAGTTTCAGGGTATGAAGGAACGCTCAATCATTGTCAATGGTGTGTCGAAGGCATACGCAATGACAGGATGGCGTATCGGTTTCATCGCAGCGCCCGAGTGGATTGTCAAGGGGTGCAATAAACTTCAGGGACAGTATACTTCAGGTCCTTGCTCTGTAAGCCAGAAGGCTGCCGAGGCTGCATACACCACATCACAGGAGTGTGTGGAGACAATGCGTAAGGCTTTTGAACGCCGTCGCGACCTTATTGTTGAACTTGCAAAGCAGATTCCCGGTCTGGAAGTTAACAAACCGGAGGGTGCTTTCTATCTCTTCCCGAAGTGTTCAAGCTTCTACGGCAAGACCGACGGCAAGCGCACAATACAGAATTCAACCGATCTGGCTATGTACTTGCTCGAGGAAGGCCATGTGGCTACAGTTGGAGGCGATGCTTTCGGCGACCCGGAGTGCTTCCGTATGAGCTACGCTACAAGCGATGACAATATTCGCGAAGCAATGCGTCGTATCAAAGAAGTATTGGCTCGTTTGAAATAAAAAAATGTTAAAGGCTGCGCAAACACATGTTTATTTGTCATTATTTGCTAACTTTGCCAAAGCGCAAACGATGACGAGTAGCATGTCTTTGCGCAGACAATATATTAACCATTTAAATAACGGATAAATTTTTAACCATTAATAACTTATTAAATTCTACAAAAAATTATGGCAACTACACAAGCTAAAGCGAATCCTAAGAAGAAATCTTCAGGATTCCAGGGAGTTAGAGACGCAATTTGGATCATCGTTGCATGTTTCATCCTCGCAGTATGTTTCTTCAAGTTCGTACTTGGAAACCCTGACAACTTCGTAGGTGGAGACCCTGCAAACGCTGTTAAGGACGGTAGCCTTCTCGGTACTGTGTACAAAGGTGGTATCGTCGTTCCTGTGATTATCACATTGCTCTTTACTGTAATCGCTCTCTCTATCGAGCGTTTCTTCGCTCTTCGTACTGCTTTCGGTAAGAGCTCACTCGGCAAGTTCGTTATCTCAGTAAAGCAGGCTATCACAGCCGGTGATATGGCTAAGGCACAGCAGATCTGCGACAAGCAGCAGGGTTGTGTTGCTAACGTAGTAGGCGCTTCTATCGCTGCTTACAAGGAAATGGAGAATACTCCTAACCTCAAGCGCGCTGCTAAGGTAGCTAAGATCCAGCAGGCTCACGAGGAGGCTACTCAGCTCGAGATGCCTACACTCCAGATGAACATGCCTATCCTTGCTACTATCGTTACTCTCG
>ERZ1026901.1773-NODE-1773-length-11503-cov-9.560447_pt1 | contig 11503 bp, 12 predicted proteins | sample MGYA00380179_ERZ1026901 | MGnify/ENA primary metagenome ERZ1026901 (study PRJEB33269, sample SAMEA4719815) | human gut metagenome | biome: human-associated habitat; feature: organic feature; material: feces | place: Cameroon | collected 2013-10 ... | reverse complement strand
AAAACCGGCCAGAATAATCGGCGCCAGGCGGACTGAGTTATTGTCGTCTCATATCGCAGAGTTACGGAGTGCAACTACGAATGCTGCCGGTATATGGCTGAATGGCGTTTCAATGATGTACGTCATCTTATCTGTAAATGTTAATGACAAACGCTCTCATTTGTGCGGGTCCTTCCGGTGGGGTGGCCTGCCACGGGGCGGAAGGCGCGCGGGTTTTCGCTATTTATGAAAATTTTCCGGGGAAAATCATGTCGGTACTTCTCGAACATAACTATTTGTTTTTTCTAATATCGAATCCGTAAAAGGTCCGACATGAAAACGCCTAAAAAAGTCATTTTCGGGCACTTTCATGTCGGACCCTGTGTTTGTTGTGAGACTGTTTCATGAAGGTTAATAAAAAGAAACTTGCCGAAATTTTCAACGTGGATCCGCGAACGATTGAACGCTGGCAGTCTCAGGGACTCCCTTGCGTCTCCGGAGGTGGTAAGGGCGTTGAATCTGTATTTGATACCTCCATGGCAATTCAGTGGTATGCACAGAGGGAGGCTGATATCGAAAATGAAAAACTCCGTAAAGAGGTTGAGGATTACAGAGCTGCCAGTGAGGCAGATCTCCAGCCTGGGACTATTGAGTACGAACGCCATCGACTTACGCGTGCGCAGGCCGACGCACAGGAGCTGAAGAATGCCAGAGACTCCGCAGAAGTGGTGGAAACCGCATTCTGTACTTTCGTGCTGTCACGGATCGCAGGTGAAATTGCCAGTATTCTTGACGGGATCCCTCTCTCGGTACAGCGGCGTTTTCCGGAACTGGAAAACCGACATGTTGATTTCCTGAAACGGGATATCATCAAAGCCATGAACAAAGCAGCCGCGCTGGATGAACTGATACCGGGGTTGCTGAGTGAATATATCGAACAGTCAGATTGATATTCTGCGGCGTGATGTACGCGCCGGGCTGCGAGCCCTGTTCAGGCCGGAGCCACAGACTGCCGTTGAATGGGCGGATGCCAGTTACTATCTCCCGAAAGAATCCGCATACCAGGAAGGGCGCTGGGAAACACTGCCCTTTCAGCGGGCCATCATGAATGCGATGGGCAGTGACTACATCCGCGAGGTGAATGTGGTGAAGTCTGCCCGTGTTGGTTATTCCAAAATGCTGCTGGGTGTTTATGCCTACTTCATAGAGCATAAGCAGCGCAACACCCTTATCTGGTTGCCGACGGATGGTGATGCCGAGAACTTTATGAAAACCCACGTTGAGCCGACTATTCGTGATATTCCGTCGCTGCTGGCGCTGGCCCCGTGGTATGGCAAAAAGCACCGGGATAACACGCTCACCATGAAGCGTTTCACCAATGGGCGTGGCTTCTGGTGCCTGGGCGGTAAAGCGGCAAAAAACTACCGTGAAAAGTCAGTGGATGTGGCGGGTTATGATGAACTTGCTGCCTTTGATGAGGATAACCGCGTTGCTTCATCCGCGATATCGCAGTCTGCGTCACAGGTTGCCCGTGAGACAAAGGTACGCCGGAAACTGGTAAAGGAAAGGGCCAGGCTGAAAAGGGCCACGGTCAAAAATCCGCAGGCCAGAATCAAAGTTAACCGGGGGGATTTGCCCGTAATCAAGCTGGGTAATGCGCGGGTTGTCCTGTCCCGCCGCAGGCGTCGTAAAAAGGGGCAGCGTTCATCCCTGAAAGGTGGCGGCAGCGTGCTTGTGGTGGGTAACCGTCGTATTCCCGGCGCGTTTATTCAGCAACTGAAAAACGGCCGGTGGCATGTTATGCAGCGTGTGGCCGGGAAAAACCGTTACCCCATTGATGTGGTGAAAATCCCGATGGCGGTGCCGCTGACCACGGCGTTTAAACAGAATATTGAGCGGATACGGCGTGAACGTCTTCCGAAAGAGCTGGGCTATGCGCTGCAGCATCAACTGAGGATGGTAATAAAGCGATGAAACATACTGAACTCCGTGCAGCCGTACTGGATGCACTGGAGAAGCATGACACCGGGGCGACGTTTTTTGATGGTCGCCCCGCTGTTTTTGATGAGGCGGATTTTCCGGCAGTTGCCGTTTATCTCACCGGCGCTGAATACACGGGCGAAGAGCTGGACAGCGATACCTGGCAGGCGGAGCTGCATATCGAAGTTTTCCTGCCTGCTCAGGTGCCGGATTCAGAGCTGGATGCGTGGATGGAGTCCCGGATTTATCCGGTGATGAGCGATATCCCGGCACTGTCAGATTTGATCACCAGTATGGTGGTCAGTGGCTATGACTACCGGCGCGACGATGATGCGGGCCTGTGGAGTTCAGCCGATATGACTTATGTCATTACCTATGAAATGTGAGGACGCTATGCCTGTACCAAATCCTACAATGCCGGTGAAAGGTGCCGGGACCACCCTGTGGGTTTATAAGGGGAGCGGTGACCCTTATGCGAATCCGCTTTCAGACGTTGACTGGTCGCGTCTGGCAAAAGTTAAAGACCTGACGCCCGGCGAACTGACCGCTGAGTCCTATGACGACAGCTATCTCGATGATGAAGATGCAGACTGGACTGCGACCGGGCAGGGGCAGAAATCTGCCGGAGATACCAGCTTCACGCTGGCGTGGATGCCCGGAGAGCAGGGGCAGCAGGCGCTGCTGGCGTGGTTTAATGAAGGCGATACCCGTGCCTATAAAATCCGCTTCCCGAACGGCACGGTCGATGTGTTCCGTGGCTGGGTCAGCAGTATCGGTAAGGCGGTGACGGCGAAGGAAGTGATCACCCGCACGGTGAAAGTCACCAATGTGGGCCGTCCGTCGATGGCAGAAGATCGCAGCACGGTAACAGCGGCAAATCGACCTGACAGAGGTCGGTGGAGAACGTTATTTTTTCTGTAATGAGCAGAACGAAAAAGGTGAGCCGGTCACCTGGCAGGGGCGACAGTATCAGCCGTATCCCATTCAGGGGAGTGGTTTTGAACTGAATGGCAAAGGCACCAGTACGCGCCCCACGCTGACGGTTTCTAACCTGTACGGTATGGTCACCGGGATGGCGGAAGATCTGCAGAGTCTGGTCGGCGGAACGGTGGTCCGGCGTAAGGTTTACGCCTGTTTTCTGGATGCGGTGAACTTCGTCAACGGAAACAGTGACGCCGATCCGGAGCAGGAGGTGATCAGCCGCTGGCGCATTGAGCAGTGCAGCGAACTGAGCGCGGTGAGTGCCTCCTTTGTACTGTCCACGCCGACGGAAACGGATGGCGCTGTTTTTCCGGGACGTATCATGCTGGCCAACACCTGCACCTGGACCTATCGCGGTGATGAGTGCGGTTATCACGGTCCGGCAGTCGCGGATGAATATGACCAGCCGACGTCCGATATCACGAAGGATAAATGCAGCAAATGCCTGAGCGGCTGTAAGTTTCGCAATAACGTCGGCAACTTTGGCGGCTTCCTTTCCATTAACAAACTTTCGCAGTAATCCCATGACAGAGACAGAATCAGCGATTCTGGCGCACGCCCGGCGATGTGCGCCAGCGGAGTCGTGCGGCTTCGTGGTGAGAGCGCCGGAGGGGGAAAGATATTTTCCCGGCGTGAATATTTCCGGTGAGCCGGAGGATTATTTCCGGATGGCTCCGGAGGACTGGCTGCAGGCAGAAATGCAGGGTGAGATTGTGGCGCTGGTCCACAGCCACCCCGGTGGTCTGCCCTGGCTGAGTGAGGCTGACCGGCGGCTGCAGGTGCAGAGTGATTTGCCGTGGTGGCTGGTCTGCCGGGGGGCGATTCACAAGTTCCGCTGTGTGCCGCATCTCACCGGGCGTCGCTTTGAGCACGGGGTGACGGACTGTTACACGCTGTTCCGGGATGCTTATCATCTGGCGGGGATTGAGATGCCGGATTTTCATCGCGGGGATGACTGGTGGCGTAACGGTCAGAATCTCTATCTTGACAATATGGAGGCGACTGGTTTTTACCGTGTCGCACTGACAGAGGCGCAGCCTGGCGACGTGCTGCTGTGCTGCTTTGGTTCATCGGTGCCGAATCATGCCGCCATTTACTGTGGTGATGGCGAGCTGCTGCACCATATTCCTGAACAACTGAGTAAACGAGAGAGGTATACCGACAAATGGCAGCGACGCACACACTCCCTCTGGCGTCACCGGGAATGGCACGCATCTGCCTTTACGGGGATTTGCAACGATTTGGCCGCCGCATCGACCTTCGTGTGAAAACGGGGGCTGAAGCCATCCGGGCGCTGGCCACACAGCTCCCGGCGTTTCGTCAGAAACTGAGCGACGGCTGGTATCAGGTACGGATTGCCGGGCGGGACGTCAGCACGTCCAGATTAACGGCGCAGTTACATGAGACTCTGCCTGATGGCGCTGTGATTCATATTGTTCCCAGAGTCGCCGGGGCCAAGTCAGGTGGTGTATTCCAGATTGTCCTGGGAGCAGCCGCCATTGCCGGATCATTCTTTACCGCCGGAGCCACCCTTGCAGCATGGGGGGCAGCCATTGGGGCCGGTGGTATGACCGGCATCCTGTTTTCTCTCGGTGCCAGTATGGTGCTCGGTGGTGTGGCGCAGATGCTGGCACCGAAAGCCAGAACTCCCCGTACACAGACAACGGATAACGGTAAGCAGAACACGTATTTCTCCTCACTGGATAACATGGTTGCCCAGGGCAATGTTCTGCCCGTTCTGTACGGTGAAATGCGCGTGGGGTCACGCGTGATTTCTCAGGAGATCAGCACGGCAGACGAAGGGGATGGTGGTCAGGTTGTGGTGATTGGTCGATGATGCAAAATATTTTATGTGAAACCGCCTCCGGGCGGTTTTGTCGTTTATGGAGCATGACGAATGGGTAAAGGCAGCAGTAAGGGGCATACCCCGCGCGAAGCGAAGGACAACCTGAAGTCCACGCAGTTGCTGAGTGTGATCGATGCCATCAGCGAAGGGCCGGTTGAAGGTCCGGTGGATGGATTAAAAAGCGTGCTGCTGAACAGTACGCCGGTGCTGGACAGTGAGGGGAATACCAATATATCCGGCGTCACGGTGGTGTTCCGGGCCGGTGAGCAGGAGCAGTCACCGCCGGAGGGGTTTGAATCCTCCGGCTCCGAGACGGTGCTGGGTACGGAAGTGAAATATGATACGCCGATCACCCGGACCATCACGTCGGCAAACATCGACCGTCTGCGTTTTACCTTCGGTGTGCAGGCACTGGTGGAAACCACCTCAAAGGGGGACAGGAATCCATCGGAAGTCCGCCTGCTGGTTCAGATACAGCGTAACGGTGGCTGGGTGACGGAAAAAGACATCACCATTAAAGGCAAAACCACCTCGCAGTATCTGGCCTCGGTGGTGGTGGGTAACCTGCCGCCGCGCCCGTTTAATATCCGGATGCGCAGGATGACGCCGGACAGCACCACAGACCAGCTGCAGAACAAAACGCTCTGGTCGTCATACACCGAAATCATCGATGTGAAACAGTGCTACCCGAACACGGCACTGGTCGGCGTGCAGGTGGATTCGGAGCAGTTCGGCAGCCAGCAGGTGAGCCGTAATTATCATCTGCGCGGGCGCATTCTGCAGGTGCCGTCGAACTATAACCCGCAGACGCGACAATACAGCGGTATCTGGGACGGAACGTTTAAACCGGCATACAGCAACAACATGGCCTGGTGTCTGTGGGATATGCTGACCCATCCGCGCTACGGCATGGGGAAACGTCTTGGTGCAGCGGATGTGGATAAATGGGCGCTGTATGTCATCGGCCAGAATTGCGACCAGTCAGTGCCGGATGGCTTTGGCGGCACGGAGCCGCGCATTACCTGTAATGCGTACCTGACCACACAGCGCAAGGCGTGGGATGTGCTCAGTGATTTTTGCTCGGCGATGCGCTGTATGCCGGTATGGAACGGGCAGACGCTGACGTTCGTGCAGGACCGACCGTCGGATAAGGTGTGGACCTATAACCGCAGTAATGTGGTGATGCCGGATGATGGCGCGCCGTTCCGCTACAGCTTCAGCGCCCTGAAGGACCGCCATAATGCCGTTGAGGTGAACTGGATTGACCCGGATAACGGCTGGGAGACGGCGACAGAGCTTGTGGAGGACACGCAGGCCATTGCCCGTTACGGTCGTAACGTCACGAAGATGGATGCCTTTGGCTGTACCAGTCGGGGGCAGGCACACCGCGCCGGGCTGTGGCTGATTAAAACAGAACTGCTGGAAACGCAGACCGTGGATTTCAGCGTCGGCGCAGAAGGGCTTCGCCATGTACCGGGCGATGTTATTGAAATCTGTGATGATGACTATGCCGGTATCAGCACCGGTGGTCGTGTGCTGGCGGTGAACAGCCAGACCCGGACGCTGACGCTCGACCGTGAAATCACGCTGCCATCCTCCGGTACCACGCTGATAAGCCTGGTTGACGGAAGTGGCAATCCGGTCAGCGTGGAGGTTCAGTCCGTCACCGACGGCGTGAAGGTAAAAGTGAGCCGTGTTCCTGACGGTGTTGCTGAATACAGCGTATGGGGGCTGAAGCTGCCGACGCTGCGCCAGCGACTGTTCCGCTGCGTGAGTATCCGTGAGAACGACGACGGCACGTATGCCATCACCGCCGTGCAGCATGTGCCGGAAAAAGAGGCCATCGTGGATAACGGGGCGCACTTTGACGGCGAACAGAGTGGCACGGTGAATGGTGTCACGCCGCCAGCGGTGCAGCACCTGACCGCAGAAGTCACTGCAGACAGCGGGGAATATCAGGTGCTGGCGCGATGGGACACACCGAAGGTGGTGAAGGGCGTGAGCTTTATGCTTCGCCTGACCGTGGCAGCGGATGACGGCAGTGAGCGGCTGGTCAGCACGGCCCGGACGACGGAAACCACATACCGCTTCAGGCAACTGGCGCTGGGGCGTTACACGCTGACGGTCCGGGCGGTAAATGCGTGGGGGCAGCAGGGCGATCCGGCATCGGTATCGTTCCGGATTGCGGCACCGGCAGCGCCTGTCACTATTGAACTGATACCAGGGTATTTTCAGATAACAGCGGTCCCGAAACTGGCTGTATATGACCCGACGGTGCAGTTTGAGTTCTGGTTCTCGGAAAAGCGGATTATCGATATCAGGCAGGTTGAAACCAGCGCGCGTTATCTTGGTACGGCGCTGTACTGGATAGCCGCCAGTAGCAATATTAAGCCGGGTTATGATTATTACTTTTATATCCGCAGCGTGAACACCGTTGGTAAATCGGCATTTGTGGAGGCCGTTGGTCGGGCGAGCGATGATGCGGAAGGTTATCTGAATTTTTATAAAGGGTTGATCAATAAAACGCATCTCGGCAAGGAACTGCTGGAAAACTTTGAGCTGACGGAAGATAACGCCAGCAAACTGGAGGAGTTTTCGAAAGAGTGGAAGGACGCCAACGATAAATGGAATGCCATGTGGGGCGTCAAAATTGAGCAGACCAAAGACGGCAAACATTATGTCGCGGGGCTTGGCCTCAGCATGGAGGATACGGAGGAAGGCAAACTGAGCCAGTTCCTGGTTGCCGCTAACCGTATCGCGTTTATTGACCCGGCAAACGGAAATGAAACGCCGATGTTTGTGGCGCAGGGTGATCAGATATTCATGAATGACGTGTTCCTGAAACGCCTGACGGCCCCCACCATTACCAGTGGTGGCAATCCTCCGGCATTTTCCCTGACACCGGACGGGCGACTGACGGCGAGAAATGCGGATATCAGCGGTAACGTGAATGCGAACGCCGGGACGCTCAACAACGTCACGATTAACAAGAACTGCCGGGTTCTGGGAAAACTGTCCGCGAACCAGATTGAAGGCGATCTCGTTAAAACAGTGGGTAAAGCTTTCCCCCGGGACTCCCGTGCACCGGAACGGTGGCCATCAGGGACCATTACCGTCAGGATTTATGACGATCAGCCGTTTGACCGACAGATTGTTATTCCGGCGGTGGCATTCAGCGGCGCTAAGCATGAGCGAAATCATACTGATATTTACTCCTCATGCCGTCTGATAGTGCGGAAAAACGGTGCTGAAATTTATAACCGTACTGCGCTGGATAATACGCTGATTTACAGTGGCGTTATTGATATGCCTGCCGGTCACGGTCACATGAGGCTGGAATTTTCTGTGTCAGCCTGGCTGGTAAATGGCTGGTATCCCACAGCAAGTATCAGCGATTTACTGGTTGTGGTGATGAAGAAATCAACAGCAGGTATCAGTATCAGTTGAATTTTATAACCTGGATAAGGGCACCAGAAATGGTGCCTTTTTTGTTTGGGGAGTGAATATGGCAGTAAAGATTTCAGGTGTGCTGAAAGACGGTGCAGGTAAACCAATACAGAATGGCATCATTCAGCTGACGGCAAGGCGTCACAGCACCACGGTGCTGGCAAGTACTGTAGCTTCAGTCAGATCGGATGAAACCGGGCGTTACAGTATGGACGTTGAGTATGGACAGTACAGCGTCACCCTGTTGGTTGATGGTTATCCACCATCGAATATAGGGGACATCACCGTTTACGAAGATTCTCAGCCTGGGGCGCTGAATGATTTTTTACTGAAATTCACTGAGCAGAATGCCAGGCCTGAAGTGATAATCCACCTTGAGGAACTGGTGTCTCACGCCAGGGCGAATGCGGAAGCGGCAGCCGAATATGCAGAAAGTGTAAAGAAGATTTTCGACAGCATAAGAACAATGGATGCCACCACAACCCAAAAGGGGTTGGTGCAGTTGAGCAGCGATACGGATATCTGATGCTCTCGCCGTCACTGAATGCAGCACAGGCCACGTTTGGTGCGGTGGATAACAGCAACAGTGATGTTGTGGCTGTTATGGCCTCGGTCACTTACCGCGGTGCTGATGCCCCCAATAACTGCCTGGCCTGGAAAGTGAAAAATGGCAGCCATGCAGGCGCAACGATTACAGAGAATGGCGTACAAAGCGACACAAACAGCTGGACGACTGTCTCACAGAGTTTTATGGCCCTGCCAGGCGGAGAAACGCCTTTCACAAAGGGTGAACTGACTTTCACAGCGGAATTGTTTAATAAGGCAAGGACATAATTCTGATATTTCATTCACGGGAGGTTTAATACGCACAGAATTGACACTCCGACAGCAGTTAAAGATAAATTTGGCCCGGGCAAGAACGGATTTACTGACGGGAATATTCGTACAGGGCGTCATGCCACCTGGCTGAACAGTGCCATGTGGGATGCCCTTCAGGAGGAAATCGGTGGTGTCATTGAGAAGGCCGGGATAAAACTGAATAAAGAGGAACACGACCAGTTATATAAAGCCATATTATTACTTGTGGGCGGTGCGATTAACGAAGAGGCATTGCTGATAAAAAATAATCTTTCGGATGTCGAAGACAGTGATGAGGCTGTTGAAAACCTCGGATTAAAACCCACGGTGGACAAGGCAAAAAATGCCGTTCAGCGTGATGGTGACACCATGACCGGGGAGCTGAAAATCCGTGGTGTTAATGCACTGAGGATTTTCAACGAAGCCTTTGGTCTGATTTTTCGTCGTTCGGAAGAGTGTCTGCACCTCATTCCTACCCGGGAAAATCAGGGCGAGAGTGGTGATATTGGGCCGCTACGCCCCTTTACGCTTAATCTCAGGACCGGTCGCATAACTATGGGACATGGTCTGGATGTTACAGAAGATGTATTTGCAGGCCGTTTTGCGATTAACAGCAGTAACGGAACGTGGATTCAGATGCGTGACAACAACGTTATTTTCGGGAAAAACAGGATAAATACTGATGCTGCTCAGGCGCTTCTGCGTCAGGATCATGCAGACAGAAAGTATTTCCTGGCTGGTCTTGGGAATGAGCAGTTTGGCATTTACATGATAAATAATAGCCGTACGGATAATGGTACGGACGGTCAGGCGTATATGGATGATGCGGGAAACTGGCGATGCGGGCGTCAGGTTATACCGTCAGACTACGGAAACTTTGATGCCCGCTACCAGACCAAAACAGGTGGCGTACAGAATTTTCAGTATACCAGTGAGGTGTTTTACAACCCGGGCGGGAACGAGCACAGCAGGACGTTTCGAGCACCTTCTGGTTGTGTTTTGTCAGGCATTAATGTTCAGGATACTGGCCGTAACTCTGCAGACAATATCGGTGGCGTGTATTACAAACAGGCTCAGATTTATATTAATGGTGCATGGCGATCTGTATCAGGTTAATTAAGGAGAAAATAATGGAACTCTCAAACATTACGCGTTACTACCCTGAAGACATGCCTTATGGTGACGGCATTCAGTATTTCCGTAGTGAAGACGGGCAGGATTTTTATGAATCACTGGATAAATTCACGAAGAAATACAAGCTGTGCACGCATCCTGAAACCGGCGTTATTTATTCCGTGGCGGAAGATGTATCCCGTCTTTATCCCGTTGGTTTTACCATTGTGGAAGTGGATGAACTACCGGATGGTTTTTGTATAGAGGCGCGCTGGTATTATAAAGACGGTGAAGTACTACCGGTCCCTGTTGATTACAGGCAGCAGGCAGAGTCGGAGCGTGCACGTCTTACTGCGATTGCTGAACGGGAAATATCCGATAAGAAGACGGATTTACTTTTGGGAATCATCGGTGATGAAGAAAAAGAAAAGCTGACAGTCTGGCGCATTTACGCGAAATTGCTGCAGGCGATGGATTTCAGCACCATCACTGATAAAACCTCATATAACGCCATTGAATGGCCCGTCTCTCCGGAAGCCTCTTCCTGATTTAATTTATCGCGAGAAAAATTATGTCTGTAGTGATATCAGGTGCGCTGACAGATGGCGCAGGCGCAGGTCGATCGCAATGACGAGATTTATCGCCGTAGGAGGGAGATGAAGGAAGAACTGAGCAGTCTGGGGGATTTGAAGTCGATTAGGAATTTTATAGTGGAATAACAGAAGCCGCGGCACGTCGTATGCAAGAACGCACCGCGGCAGGCACCAATATTTTTTGTGAAGGTATCTTTTCCCGGAATATCTGCGCCGTTCTGGTTTTTCTGTAATGCGCCAGAAGCCTGATTTACCGTTTCCTGTAAACCGAGGTTTTTGAGAATTGCCTCCGTGTCGTCTGAACGATATTTTTTCCCGCTTTCAGCAACAATCGCGGGCCAGAAAGTATGCAATATAGTTATGTGATGATGTCAACTTTTGACCAGAATATGGAGTTACAGGCTGAGGTGCTCAGGTGGTGAGAATGTACTCCGATTTTTGAGAGTGAAAACACCGTTAACGGGCTGTTTGTATACACAATGTTAAGTGTGGATATGGAGCTGGAGTGAAATGTTCTGACATGGCAAGCGTATGAATATGCCGTGGTGGGGCGTGCCTGCGAATCTGGCAGTTGGTTAATCGCGGGTGAGAAAGGTGAGCAGTATATGCAACGAAGGAGGAAACATCATTGCTGGCGGCATGGAAGGCATGTCGGGTGTTGCTGAACCGTGTTGATACATCAACTGCACCTGATATTGAGTGGCCT
>ERZ1026901.1770-NODE-1770-length-11532-cov-10.991374_pt1 | contig 11532 bp, 9 predicted proteins | sample MGYA00380179_ERZ1026901 | MGnify/ENA primary metagenome ERZ1026901 (study PRJEB33269, sample SAMEA4719815) | human gut metagenome | biome: human-associated habitat; feature: organic feature; material: feces | place: Cameroon | collected 2013-10 ... | reverse complement strand
TTGGTGTACTATGCCTCTGAATCATAAAATCACTTATTAATTTAAGTTATGATTTAGACTGAAGGATATATTATATCAATGGAGTTTGTATGAAACGTAATATTATTGGCGGTGCAATTACGCTGGCATCTTTAATGTTAGCCGGAAATGCACTTGCAGAAGATGGCGTTGTTCACTTTGTCGGTGAAATTGTCGATAGCACATGCGAAGTGACTTCCGATACCGCCGATCAAACAGTACCTCTTGGTAAGGTCAGTAAAAGTGCGTTTTCAGGAGTAGGCAGCCTGGCGTCACCACAGCAATTTAGTATTAAACTGGAAAATTGCCCAGCAACCTATACTCAGGCAGCCGTCCGTTTCGATGGTACTGAAGCACCTGGCGGAGACGGTGACCTGAAAGTGGGTACACCGCTGACATCAGGTACACCTGGCGATTTTACCGGTACAGGACAAGCGATTGCGGCAACCGGCGTCGGTATTCGTATTTTTAACCGGGCGGATAATTCTCAGGTTAAACTTTATAACGACTCTGCTTATAGCACAATCGACGCTGACGGTAAGGCTGAAATGAAGTTTATTGCACGCTATGTTGCTACCAATGCGACCGTAACGGCGGGTACAGCAAACGCTGATTCACAATTCACCGTCGAATATAAGAAATAATTAATACAGGGCCTTTTTATTCAGTTGGCTTTGGCCAGGGAGTCGTTATGTCCAGAAAAAGTTGTTTAATTAGGCTCTTTAAAACAACAATTTCGTGTAATTTATTGAGGATTATTATTCTAAGCATCTTTTTCCTCCAGCCGACATTGACCTGTGCAGGTGTTGTCATTGGCGGTACACGGGTTGTTTATTTGAGTAATAATGCTGATAAATCTATTTCTGTATTTAGTAAGGAAGAAAAAATTCCTTATCTCATCCAGGCATGGGTGGATCCGTTTAATAAAGATGATAAAACTAAAGCGCCATTTATTGTTATTCCTCCGGTATCACGGTTAGAACCCGCGCAAGAAAAAATATTACGTATTGTCCACACTAAAGGTTTGTCATTACCAGAGGATCGAGAGTCTGTCTTCTGGCTAAATATCAAAAATATTCCACCCTCTGCGAGCAGCAAAGAAGCGAACTCGCTGGAAATCGCCGTTAAAACGCGAATTAAGCTTTTCTGGAGACCGGCATCTATCCGCATGATTCCCGAAGATGCCGCACCAAAGGTGAAGTGGCATCGGGAAGGCCGAAATCTTATTGCTGAGAACCCTAACCCGATTCATATCAGCGTGATGGATGTCATTGTTGATGGCCATGATGTACCTCTTAACATGATCCGCCCTTTCGAGACACTCACGTTACCGTTGCCTGCTAATTCTTCGGGTAGCCAAATGACCTGGCGATTTATTAATGATTACGGTGCGATAAGCGAACCATTAAAGCAAGCGTTGTAAGCATTGCATAAGGATAGGCGAATTATGGTTACGACCAGAATAGCAGTTGGTCTGACGGCAGGGACATGTCTCGTTTTCTCGCAAAGTGTGATGGCCGAGGTCAGCATATTTAATCCGGCGCTGCTGGAAATAGACCATCAATCCGGAGTCGATATTCGCCAGTTTAACAAAGCGAATCACATACCTCCCGGCGTCTACAGTGTTGATATTTTTATCAATGGCAAAATGTTCGAACGGCAGGATGTGACTTTTGTTCAGGATAACCCTGATGGCGATCTGCACGCCTGCTTTGTCGCGGTTAAAAAAACGCTGACTTCCTTTGGTGTAAAAGTTGACGCGCTGAAATCGCTCAATAAAGTGGATGACCAGGCCTGTATTGACCCTGCATCACGCATTGAAGGCTCTACATGGCAACTGGACGGCGATAAGCTGCAACTGAATATCACCATTCCCCAGATCTATATGGATGCGATGGCTTACGATTACATAAGCCCCACGCGTTGGGATGAGGGAATTAACGCACTGACTATCAACTACGATTTTTCCGGTTCACATACTCTGCGCTCGGATTACAGCTCACAGGAGACCGATACCAGTTATCTCAACCTGCGTAACGGACTCAATATTGGGCCGTGGCGACTCCGCAATTACAGCACCTTAAACACCACTGATGGTCGTGCGGAATACAACTCTATCAGCACCTGGATACAACGTGATATTGCTGCGTTAAGAAGCCAGATTATGATCGGCGATACGTGGACGGCGAGCGATATTTTCGACAGCACGCAAATCCGTGGTGCACGACTTTATACTGATAAAGATATGTTACCCGCCAGCCAGAATGGCTTCGCGCCTGTGGTTCGTGGGATTGCAAAATCCAACGCCACCGTCATCATTCGACAGAACGGCTACGTAATTTATCAGTCAGCCGTGCCACAAGGTGCCTTTGAAATCACCGACCTCAATACTGCCAGCTCAGGCGGCGACCTGGACGTGACTATCAAGGAAGAAGATGGTAGTGAACAACGATTCACCCAGCCTTATGCGTCGCTGGCAATCCTCAAACGTGAAGGTCAGACCGATGTAGATGTTAGCGTGGGGGAACTGCGCGATGAGGATGGTTTTACTCCTGACGTGCTTCAGGCACAGATCCTTCATGGCTTGCCCTACGGTTTTACCTTGTATGGCGGCGTACAGGCTGCTGAAAAGTATGGTTCTGTTGCTTTGGGGGTAGGTAAAGATCTCGGTGCTCTGGGAGCCATCTCTTTAGATGCGACACATGCCAGAGCGAAATTTGCAGATGATGATGCGGAAACGGGTCAATCATATCGTTTTCTGTATTCAAAACGTTTTGACGATACAGACACCAGCTTACGCCTGGTTGGCTATCGTTACTCTACCGAAGGCTACTATACCCTCAATGAATGGGCCTCCCGGCAAAATAGTCCCGAAGATTTCTGGCAAACCGGAAACCGTCGCAGCCGTGTGGAAGGAACGTTAACGCAATCGCTGGGCAGAGATTATGGCAACTTATACCTGACATTAAGCCGCCAGCAATATTGGCACACAGATGATGTCGAACGATTAATCCAATTTGGTTACAGCAGTAGCTGGAAGCGCCTCTCGTGGAACGTCTCATGGAGTTATTCCAATACGGCCCGGCAAGGGACGAGTAATAGTTATGCCAATGATAACACCAGCGAACAAATCTACATGCTCTCTTTATCAGTTCCATTATCGGGCTGGTGGGGAAATAGTTATGCCACCTATTCGGTTTCGCAAAATGATGATTCTGGTAGCTCGCATCAACTTGGCCTAAGCGGTACGGCGCTGGAGAAAAATAATCTCTCCTGGAATCTCATGCAGTCCTATAACAGCCGCGATGATCAAGTAGGCGGTAATATGTCGCTGACCTATGACGGTACCTACGGCACGTTAAACGGCAGTTATAACTACAGCCAAAATTCTCAGCGACTCAATTATGGTATCCGGGGTGGCATTCTGGCGCACAGTGAAGGGATAACGTTTAGCCAGGAACTGGGTGAAACCATTGCCCTTATTAAAGCACCGGGAGCCGCAGGTCTGGAAATTGATAATATGCGCGGGGCGGCAACAGACTGGCGTGGTTACACGGTTAAGACACAGCTAAATCCTTATGATGAAAACCGGGTAGCGATCAGCGACAACTATTTCTCTAAGTCGAATGTTGAACTCGATAATACCGTCGTTACGATGGTTCCTACCCGCGGCGCGGTGGTTAAAGCGGAGTTTGTGACGCATGTGGGTTACCGCGTTCTCTTCAGAGTGGTAAATGCAAATGGTAAACCGGCACCTTTTGGCGCCATTGCCTCAGTTCAAAACACAAGTACCGCCGATTCAGGAATAGTCGGTGATTCTGGTGAGCTTTATCTCTCGGGTCTGTCAGATAAAGGGCAGGTCACTTTATCCTGGGGAGGAGACGCAGTCACGAAATGTACCTTTGGCTACTCACTTTCAGTACCAGAAAATGAGAATGGTTTAATTGAGCAGAGTGTCACCTGTAATTAAAGGTTTTTTATGAGAAATAATATTCTGTTGTGGTGTTTTTCTATTGTCGCCATTTTTTACACGAGTACGACTCTTGCGGCCCCTCAAGGTATCTGTACTCCGGATAATGGCGTTTTTCATAGTGTGCTTGATTTTCCTGGATATGTTATTACGGCAACTCAGAATAAAGCGGGGTCCACATTTAATACAACAGTAACTAATGGCGGGTCTTATCCGGCACACTGTCACTGTAATACAGGAAAGGTCGGTGAATTTCCCTATATTTACTACACGGCAAAAATAAATGATGCTTTAAGTTATGCTGGGGTTCATTCTAATGTAAATTACTATAATCTTAATCCACATCTGGATGTGGGTATAGCAATTGATCTTTTGGGGGTCGGATTTGTTAATGCACCATTCGAGTATCATGCTAATGATCCTGATGTAACTACAGTATATAATTGTGGAAGAGAGGAGCCATTAGATATTTCTAGTGGTGCCAAGGCTAAGGTTTATTTTTATATTAAAAAACCCTTTGCGGGAAAGGTAACTATTCCCACAACGCTTGTTGCGAAGTTGTACGGAACTATCAGCCGTGACACACCGATTGATTATTCGCAGCCGATGGCTGATGTTTATGTTCGTGGAGACATCACTGCGCCACAAAGTTGTGAAATTAATAGTTTACAGCCTATTAATTTTGATTTTAGTACTATTCCAGCCGCAGATTTTTCATCTGTTGTCGGGAGTGCTGTGTCAGCGCATAAAATCACCAAAACTGTCACTATTGAGTGTGAGTATTTAGGAATAATGAATACGGATGATATCACTACCTCTTTTTATGCTACTGAACCCAGTAGCGATAATTCGATGGTTGTAACATCAAACCCAAATGTAGGGATAAAAATCTACGATAAAAATAACAGGGAAATCAACGTCAACGGGGGCGAACTACCAACTGATATGGGAGCAACAAGCGTTATTGGTGAGAAAGCTGGCAATGTAACTTTTTCTGCTGCCCCTGCGAGCCTCACTGGTGCACGACCCGCGCCAGGAACATTTACTGCTACGGCAACTATCACCATCGAAATTGTTCGTTAATCAAAGGACAACGGTGCTCCTCGCACCGTTGTCATCAGACACCTCTTTCTAACCTATTTGCACATGACATGACAAAAAGATGACATGGTTTTTCTTTTTGCCTGGTTATAAAAATCAATAAATTACGCATAAATCTCGTTGTGTCATAAAACTGTCATATTCCATACATATAACTGTCACCTGTTTGTCCTATTTTGCTTCTCGTAGCCAACAAACAATGCTTTATGAATCCTCCCAGGAGACATTATGAAAGTTATGCGTACCACCGTCGCAACTGTTGTCGCCGCGACCTTATCGATGAGCGCTTTCTCTGTGTTTGCAGAAGCAAGCCTGACAGGTGCAGGTGCAACCTTCCCTGCGCCGGTGTATGCCAAATGGGCTGACACTTACCAGAAAGAAACCGGTAATAAAGTTAACTACCAGGGTATCGGTTCTTCCGGCGGCGTAAAACAGATTATCGCCAACACCGTTGATTTCGGTGCTTCTGACGCGCCGCTGTCTGACGAAAAACTGGCTCAGGAAGGTCTGTTCCAGTTCCCGACCGTAATTGGCGGCGTGGTGCTGGCGGTTAACATTCCGGGGCTAAAATCTGGCGAACTGGTGCTGGATGGTAAAACCCTCGGCGACATCTACCTGGGCAAAATCAAAAAGTGGGATGATGAAGCCATCGCCAAACTGAATCCGGGTCTGAAACTGCCTTCACAGAACATTGCTGTAGTGCGCCGCGCAGATGGCTCCGGGACATCCTTCGTCTTCACCAGCTACCTGGCGAAAGTGAACGAAGAATGGAAAAACAACGTTGGTACTGGCTCTACCGTAAAATGGCCAATCGGTCTGGGCGGTAAAGGTAACGACGGTATCGCCGCGTTCGTTCAGCGTCTGCCGGGTGCAATTGGTTACGTTGAATATGCTTACGCTAAGCAGAACAACCTGGCGTACACCAAACTGATCTCCGCTGATGGTAAACCGGTTAGTCCGACCGAAGAAAACTTCGCTAATGCAGCAAAAGGCGCAGACTGGAGCAAAACATTCGCTCAGGATCTGACCAACCAGAAAGGCGAAGATGCATGGCCTATCACTTCTACCACCTTCATTCTGGTCCACAAAGATCAGAAGAAACCTGAGCAGGGTGTAGAAGTGCTGAAGTTCTTCGACTGGGCGTACAAAACAGGGGCTAAACAGGCTAACGACCTGGATTACGCCAGCCTGCCGGATAGCGTAGTTGAACAAGTTCGCGCTGCGTGGAAGACCAATATTAAAGACAGTAGCGGCAAGCCACTGTACTAATAAAACACCATGCCGGATAAGGCATTAACGGCTTATCCTGCATTACAAAATGACTTTGTAAACGCGTTTAACTGAAGAGTAACTTATGGCTGCAACCAAGCCTGCTTTTAACCCACCGGGTAAAAAGGGCGACATAATTTTCAGCGTGCTGGTAAAACTGGCGGCGCTGATTGTGCTATTGATGTTGGGTGGCATTATTGTCTCTCTGATCATCTCCTCCTGGCCGAGCATTCAGAAATTTGGTCTGGCTTTCCTGTGGACCAAAGAGTGGGATGCGCCGAACGATATCTACGGGGCGCTGGTGCCGATCTACGGTACGTTGGTGACCTCGTTTATCGCGCTGCTGATCGCCGTCCCGGTGAGTTTCGGTATCGCCCTGTTCCTGACCGAGCTTGCGCCTGGCTGGCTGAAGCGCCCGCTGGGTATCGCCATTGAGTTGCTGGCAGCCATTCCAAGTATCGTGTACGGCATGTGGGGCCTGTTTATCTTCGCGCCACTGTTCGCCGTTTACTTCCAGGAGCCGGTCGGCAATATCATGTCTAATATCCCGATTGTTGGCGCGCTGTTCTCCGGCCCGGCCTTTGGTATCGGTATCCTTGCGGCAGGCGTGATCCTCGCCATCATGATTATTCCGTACATTGCAGCGGTAATGCGCGATGTATTCGAACAAACCCCGGTGATGATGAAAGAGTCAGCCTACGGTATCGGCTGCACCACCTGGGAAGTTATCTGGCGTATCGTTCTTCCGTTCACCAAAAATGGGGTTATCGGCGGCATCATGCTGGGTCTGGGGCGCGCGCTCGGTGAAACCATGGCGGTGACCTTTATCATCGGTAACACCTACCAGCTCGACAGCGCCTCGCTGTACATGCCGGGCAACAGTATCACCTCTGCGCTGGCGAACGAATTTGCTGAAGCGGAATCCGGTCTGCACGTTGCCGCACTGATGGAACTGGGCCTGATCCTGTTTGTGATTACCTTCATCGTCCTCGCCGCATCGAAGTTTATGATTATGCGCTTGGCTAAGAATGAGGGGGCACGCTAATGGCTATGGTTGAAACGCAAACCACTGCGGCACTGGCAGAATCCCGCCGCAAAATGCAGGCGCGTCGCCGCCTCAAAAACCGTATTGCACTGACGCTCTCAATGGCGACGATGGCTTTCGGTTTGTTTTGGCTGATCTGGATTTTAATGTCCACCATCACTCGCGGTATCGATGGTATGTCGCTGGCGCTGTTCACCGAAATGACGCCGCCGCCAAATACGGAAGTCGGTGGTCTGGCGAACGCCCTGGCGGGTAGCGGCCTGTTAATTTTGTGGGCCACGGTATTCGGTACGCCACTGGGCATTATGGCGGGGATTTACCTGGCGGAATATGGACGTAAATCCTGGCTGGCAGAAGTTATTCGCTTCATTAACGACATTCTGCTCTCCGCGCCGTCGATTGTGGTTGGTCTGTTTGTTTACACCATCGTGGTGGCGCAAATGGAGCACTTCTCCGGCTGGGCGGGCGTGATTGCCCTGGCGTTGTTGCAGGTACCGATTGTTATCCGCACCACCGAGAACATGCTGAAACTGGTGCCGGACAGCCTGCGTGAAGCGGCTTATGCGCTGGGTACGCCGAAGTGGAAGATGATCTCCGCGATTACGCTAAAAGCGTCGGTGTCCGGGATCATGACCGGTATCCTGCTGGCGATTGCCCGTATTGCTGGTGAAACCGCGCCGCTGCTGTTTACCGCGCTCTCCAACCAGTTCTGGAGCACGGACATGATGCAGCCGATCGCCAACTTGCCGGTGACGATCTTTAAGTTTGCGATGAGCCCATTTGCAGAATGGCAGCAATTGGCCTGGGCCGGGGTGTTGATTATTACCCTGTGCGTCCTGCTGCTGAACATTCTGGCGCGCGTTGTTTTTGCGAAGAATAAACACGGTTAACACTTTGCCGGATGCGGTGTGAACGCCTTATCCGGCCTACGGTAAGCCTGATTAGCGAAGTGCATCAGGCACGATGAGGAAAAGATTGCAATGAGTATGGTTGAAACTGCCCCGAGTAAAATTCAGGTTCGTAATTTGAACTTCTACTACGGCAAATTCCATGCCCTGAAAAACATCAACCTGGATATCGCCAAAAACCAGGTTACGGCGTTTATCGGGCCGTCTGGCTGCGGTAAATCGACGCTGCTGCGTACTTTCAACAAAATGTTTGAACTGTATCCGGAGCAGCGTGCGGAAGGTGAGATTTTGCTCGATGGCGACAACATCCTGACTAACACTCAGGATATCGCCCTGCTGCGTGCGAAAGTGGGCATGGTGTTCCAGAAACCGACGCCGTTCCCGATGTCCATTTACGACAACATCGCCTTTGGCGTGCGTCTGTTTGAGAAGCTCTCCCGTGCCGACATGGACGAGCGCGTGCAGTGGGCATTGACCAAAGCCGCATTGTGGAACGAAACCAAAGATAAATTGCACCAGAGCGGTTACTCTCTCTCTGGTGGTCAGCAACAGCGTCTGTGCATTGCGCGTGGTATCGCCATTCGCCCGGAAGTGCTGCTACTCGACGAACCGTGTTCGGCGCTCGACCCTATCTCTACCGGGCGTATTGAAGAGCTGATCACAGAACTGAAGCAGGATTACACCGTAGTGATCGTCACCCACAACATGCAGCAGGCAGCGCGTTGTTCCGACCACACGGCGTTTATGTACCTGGGCGAATTGATTGAGTTCAGCAACACGGACGATCTGTTCACCAAACCAGCGAAGAAACAAACAGAAGACTACATCACCGGTCGTTACGGTTGATTCAGGAGTGCGTTATGGACAGTCTCAATCTTAATAAACATATTTCCGGCCAGTTCAATGCCGAACTGGAAAGCATCCGCACGCAGGTGATGACCATGGGCGGCATGGTGGAGCAGCAGCTTTCTGATGCGATCACCGCGATGCATAACCAGGACAGCGATCTGGCGAAGCGGGTGATCGAAGGCGACAAGAACGTCAACATGATGGAAGTGGCGATCGATGAAGCCTGCGTGCGCATTATCGCCAAACGTCAGCCGACGGCGAGCGACCTGCGTCTGGTGATGGTGATCAGCAAAACCATCGCCGAACTGGAGCGTATTGGTGACGTGGCGGATAAAATCTGCCGCACCGCGCTGGAGAAATTCTCCCAGCAGCATCAGCCGTTGCTGGTAAGTCTGGAGTCGCTGGGCCGTCATACCATCCAGATGCTGCACGACGTGCTCGACGCGTTCGCGCGGATGGACATTGACGAAGCGGTACGTATTTATCGTGAAGATAAAAAAGTCGATCAGGAGTACGAAGGTATTGTTCGTCAGCTGATGACCTACATGATGGAAGATTCGCGCACCATTCCAAGCGTACTTACCGCGCTGTTTTGTGCGCGTTCAATCGAACGTATCGGCGACCGCTGCCAGAATATTTGTGAGTTTATCTTCTACTACGTGAAAGGTCAGGATTTCCGTCACGTAGGCGGTGATGAGCTGGATAAACTGCTGGCCGGAAAAGACCCGAAAGAGTAACGCTAACTGTAGGTCAGATAAGGCTTTTACGCCGCATCTGGCAATCAGCCCGGTCATACATAGTTACCGGGCTGATAAACTTTCTCCTTGAAATATTGCCACACAAACTCACCTCGAAACTCTCCCCAGTGCAATGCAAATATATTATTTCATTTGAATTATTTTACTTTTAATGTAGTGCCCCGTTATAAAATTTTTTTTGTTATTCCTTTCATTTATATCGTTACCCGTACAGAAAATGGAAAAGAAAACAAAAAAACCAGGGTAAAAGCCCTATATCGGAACATAAAAAATGAGCGATTTTTTACAGTATTCATAGGTGGTTTAGTCATAATCGTATCAAAACAACACCAAAGTGTTCTTTTTTATACAAAACGGTTATGTATTGTGAGCGGGCGAATAAATATTGTGTTCAGGAGAAATGATTATGGCTATATCATCATATAGTACAGTTACAGATAAATTTGCTACTCTGACTAAAATGCCAGATGAAAATCTGAATGAAAAAAATAGAACGCAAAAATATTCAGGAAAAATTGGTTTGTCTCTTGATGATGTGGGTAAGTATTCAGTAACTCATAAAGATATAACAAATATTTTAGCTGGTGATAGTCAATCTTTTCTTAAACGAAGTCTTTGGGAGTTTATACTCGATCTTTTTCCCATGTCTCATATTAAGGAGGCTAAACAAGCCATTGTAGATTTTGTGACGAAAACTGATGATAAAGTTGAGATGTTTAATAGAGTTAAATCTCTCGCCGATCAAGATCAACAATGGCGCTTTAATACGACTACAGAATTTACTGTAGATGAAAATAAAGACATTATTGTTAGTAGAGTATTTAATATAAATATTAATGCGCAAGATTATCATAATGATGCTGAAAAAAACACAATGCGTTCTTTATTTTCTGAAGAACTCAGCTTGGATATTTATAAGCATGATATTCATTTTGATCAGAAGGCTTTTCAATCAGGGATGCTGAAAATACAGTTCCCAAATGATAATGAAAAGCTTAGCGTATATTTAAAAAATAAAATCCCCTTTGAAAATATCACAATCGATTTATCTGCGCTGGAAAAAGAAGCCCTGGCATCTCTAAAATATTGTAACTTTAAAAAAGTGACATTCACTGGTGCTATATCTTACGAAAATCTTAATGGTTCAGTATTTGGAAATTGTTTTTTTGAGGACTGTATTTTTGAGAATGTGTCACTTGTTAGCTCCAGGTATCGAGTAAAACCAAATAATGAAATACCTATTTACGGCGTGTTTAAAGAGTGTTTTCTGTATCGATGTGAAATAAAAAATTTTAACATAGATACATCAAAAATATACTCTGTAAATCAAGATCCCAATGTGGGTAAGCCAGTTGGTGCATATCTGTTTATGCAGTCATTTGTAGATGAGTGTACTCTTCAGGATGGAGTGTGTAAAAATGCAAGTGTTATTGCAAGCAGTTTGTTATGTTGTAAAATAGCAAAGCTTAATGGTGCTGAAATGGATTTCATAGGGACTTCGTTTTATCACAAATATAAATGTGAATTAAAATATGATAATCATTTTTATAATTGTGATTTTAGCTCCTGTCTCTTATACACATCTGACGCTGCCGACGACTCCTTACGTGTAGA
>ERZ1026901.1763-NODE-1763-length-11567-cov-24.297689_pt1 | contig 11567 bp, 14 predicted proteins | sample MGYA00380179_ERZ1026901 | MGnify/ENA primary metagenome ERZ1026901 (study PRJEB33269, sample SAMEA4719815) | human gut metagenome | biome: human-associated habitat; feature: organic feature; material: feces | place: Cameroon | collected 2013-10 ... | reverse complement strand
GGCGACGCATGCGGTTGCGGACATGACCATACCCATGAGCATGAAGAACATACCCATGCACATGGCGACGCATGCGGTTGCGGACATGATCATACCCACGCACACCATGTTCCCGGTCACCCCGCTGACTGCGAGTGCGAAATCTGCCATCCGCATGAGGAATACTGCGACGTTTGCGGCGAGAGCTTAGCAAACTGCACCTGCCGTATGCCGGATGCTGATAAGGTAAAGCGTGTATATATATTGAAGAATCTTGGCTGCGCTAACTGTGCGGCAAAGATGGAATACAAGATTAAAGAGCTGCCGGGTGTAACCTATGCCAACGTCAGCTTTGCTACCAAGCAGCTGCGTTTGAGCGCTGCTGACCATGAAGCGCTTTTGCCGGAGATTCAAAAAATCTGCACCTCGATTGAGTCTGACGTAGAGGTTATTCCTCGCGACCGCCGTCCGCAATTAGGCAGCAAATCCAGAGTTTATCTGGTGAAGAATCTGGACTGCGCCAACTGTGGTGCGAAGATTGAACGTGCGCTGAATGCTATGCCGGAAATCAACGAGGCGGTTTTGACCTTTACTACAAAGAAGCTGCGTGTAAGCGCAAGCAGCTATGAAGGTCTGCTGGAGAAAATGCAGGCTGTAACCGATAAGGTGGAAGAGGGCGTTGTGCTGGTAGAGTCTGAAAGCAAGCCGTCTCTGGCTCCGGAGCTGGAGGAGCGCAAGAAGTCCGGCGGTATCCTCTCCGAGCTCAGCGAAAAGCAGACGATCATTGAAATCGTACTGGGCGGTGCGGTGTTCATCATCACCGAATGGCTTGGTCTGGTGCCGGAAGCGTACCATATGTACTTCCTGATTTTCGCTTACATCCTGCTGGGTGGCCGCATTGTATTGACTGCCTTGAAGAATATTGCTAAGGGTAATGTGTTCGACGAAAACTTCCTGATGACTGTTGCTACGCTGGGTGCGTTTGCTATCCAAGCGTGGGAAGAGGCTGTTGGCGTTATGTTCTTCTACCGCGTGGGCGAATATTTTGAGCAGCGTGCCGTAGAAAAGAGCCGCGGACAGATTATGGATGCTGTCGACCTGCGTCCTGAGGTTGTCAACCTGCTGGTGGGCGAAGAGGTGAAGGTTATTCCTGCTGCCGATGCTCATGTAGGCGATATTTTGCTGGTGCGCGTAGGCGACCGTATTCCTCTGGACGGCGTTGTTATTGATGGCGTAAGCCTTGTTGATACATCTCCGGTAACCGGTGAGCCTGTACCTGTGAAGCGTCAATATGGCGATGAGGTTGTTTCCGGCTGCGTAAATACCTCGGGTATGCTGAAAATTCGCGTGGAGAAGGTGCTGGAGGAGTCCATGGTAACGCGTATTTTGGACAGCGTGGAGAACGCTGCTGCCAGCAAGCCGACCATTGACCGCTTTATTACCCGCTTTGCACGTATCTATACTCCGTTCGTTGTTGCTGCTGCAGTGCTGACTGCTGTTATCCCGTCCCTGATTACCGGCGACTGGAATAAGTGGATTTACACTGCGCTGACCTTCCTCGTTATCAGCTGTCCGTGCGCTCTGGTTCTCAGTGTGCCGCTGGCGTTCTTCTCCGGTATTGGCGCAGGCTCCAAGTATGGCATTCTCTTCAAGGGCGGCGTAGCTATGGAGGCACTGAAAAATATTGCTGCCGTAGTTATGGATAAGACCGGTACGGTTACGAAGGGTAACTTTGTGCTGCAAAAGGTTAATGCTGCTGAAGGCATGAGCGAGGACGAGCTGCTGCGTCTGTGCGCTAGTGCAGAGCTTGTTTCTACCCATCCGATTGCTGTAAGCATCGTAGAGGCGGCTAAGGCTAAAAATATTGAGCTGGTGCGTCCTGATAAATTTGAAGAAATTGCCGGCGAAGGCTTGGTAGCAAGCTTTGGCGGACGCAAGGTGCTGTGCGGCAATACGAAGCTTCTGGAACGCTTCAATGTGGAATATGGCGGCTATGTACCGACCGAAAGCGGCAGTGAGGTGCTTGTTGCAGACAATGGCCTGTATATGGGACAGCTGCTGATTAATGATACGCTGAAGGAAGATGCCAAAGAGGCTATTGCTTCCCTGAAGAAGCAAGGTCTGGTTACGGCTATGCTGACCGGCGATGCGCAGAAGGAAGCGCAGGCTGTGGCGAAGGCTGCAGGCATCGACGAGGTGCGTGCTCAGCTGCTGCCGCAGGATAAGCTTAGCGAGCTGAATATGCTGCGCAACAAGTACGGCCCGGTTATGTTCGTTGGCGACGGTATTAACGATGCGCCGGTGCTTGCCGGTGCAGATGCCGGTGCTGCTATGGGCAGCGGTGCTGACGCTGCGATTGAAGCAGCTGATGTTGTTTTCATGAATTCCGAGGTGAAGGCTATTCCGCAGGCTATTGCAATTGCGCGTGCAACCGGAGCTATCGCTTGGCAGAACGTAATCTTCGCGTTGGCAGTGAAGGTTGTCATCATGATTGCCGGCCTCATGGGTTATGCCTCCATGTGGGCAGCAGTTTTCGCGGATACCGGCGTATCGCTGCTGTGCGTACTGAATTCTATTCGTATCCTTTACAAAAAAATCTAACATAAGAGGGCGTTTTTTATCAGAGCTTGCCCTTAAAATGTTGGGGCTAATATAAAATAGTAGTTTTCTTGGGCTGACTAAATAGTCAGCCCAAAATTTTTGTAAACATAACAGCCTGCGCTAACTATTTTTGTAAATTAGCCTAGGAATTTCAAAAAAATGCTTGACAAAATTTTATAGCTGGCGTAAACTTTCTCTAGCGGTTAGAAGTACCTAACCGTTTTAAAATCGTTTAAGGTTAGTACCTGCTAACATTTTTTGGAGGAAAAAATGATGCCTTTATTGATGGCCCGTCGTGGCGAGACTAACAAAATTAGCGCTGTACATGGCAAAGACGAAACAAGACGTTTTCTGGCAAATCTGGGCTTTGTTGAAGGCTCAGCTGTAACTGTTATTTCAGAGATTGACGGTAATCTCATCGTCAATGTTAAGGATGCCCGCATTGCTTTAAGCAAGCAGATGGCAGCCAAAATATTTATCTGATGCAATTGGAGGGTATTATGAAAACATTAAAGGATGTTCCTGTTGGCGAAACTGTCACCGTTACCAAGCTCGTTGGTGAGGGTGCAGTAAAAAGACGCATTATGGATATGGGCGTGACAAAGGGTGTGAGCGTGTTTGTACGCAAGGTTGCACCGCTTGGCGACCCGGTGGAGGTTACGGTGCGCGGTTATGAGCTGACGCTGCGTAACGGCGAAGCTGAGCATATCGTTGTAGAATAAGTGGAGGACGAAGATGAAGCAAATAAAGATTGCCCTGATTGGTAACCCTAACTGTGGCAAAACAACAATGTTTAATGATTTGACCGGCTCCAACCAATATGTTGGCAACTGGCCCGGCGTAACTGTAGAGAAAAAAGAAGGCGGACTGAAGGGTCATGATGATGTAATTATCACTGACCTACCCGGTATTTACTCCCTGTCTCCGTACACTCTGGAGGAGGTTGTTTCCCGCAACTATCTGCTGGAGAATGATGTTGACGGCGTGCTGAATCTGGTCGACGGCTCTAACATCGAACGTAACCTGTATCTGACTACGCAGGTTATGGAAATGGGCTATCCTGTAACTATCGCCTTGAATATGATTGATATCGTCCGCAAGAATGGCGATAAGATTGATACCAAGAAGCTGTCTGCAGAGCTTGGCTGCGCTATCGTGGAAACCTCTGCGCTGCAGGGCGAAGGCACCGGCGAGGCTGCAGAAAAGGCTATCAGTGCTGTTGGCAGCGCTGCTCCGAAATATATGCGCTTCAGCAGTGAGGTTGAGGCTGCACTGACCGCTATCGCTCGCGAGGCTGGCAACAAGGTGCACGGCGCATGCGAACGCTGGCTGCTGGTAAAGCTGTTTGAGCGTGACCAGAAAATTGCTGCTGCCCTTGGCCTTAGTGAAGGCGAGCAGGCAAAGATTGAAGAAATCATCGCTTCCTGTGAGGAAGCTATGGACGATGATTCCGAAAGCATTATTACCAATGAGCGTTATAACTACATTGGCGAGCTGATGAGCAAAGCAGTTGTCAAAGGTCAGACCGGCCTGACAATTTCTGATAAAATCGACAGCATTGTTACGAACCGTTTCCTGGCTCTGCCGATTTTTGCTATCGTTATGTTCCTTGTTTATTACATCGCAGTTGATACTGTGGGTACTATCGTAACTGACTTCACGAATGATACGCTGTTCGGCGAATGGATTCAGCCTTGGGTGCAGGAGCACATGGAGGCCGCTGAATGTGAGGATTGGCTGGTATCCCTTGTTGTCGATGGCATCATCGGCGGCATTGGCGCACCGATTGGCTTTGCTCCGCAGATGGCAATTGTCTTCCTGATGCTGAGCTTCCTTGAGGACTGCGGCTATATGGCTCGTGTAGCCTTCATCATGGACCGTTTCTTCCGTCAGTTTGGCATGAGCGGCAAGAGCTTCATCCCTCTGCTGATTTCCTCCGGCTGCGGCGTTCCCGGTATCATGGCCAGCCGTACTATTGAAAATGAAAAGGACCGTCGTCTGACAATCATGACCACGACCTTCATTCCCTGCGGCGCTAAGCTTCCTGTTATTGCACTGCTTTCCGGCGCTATCATGGGCGGCGACTGGTATATGGCACCGATTATGTACTTCGTCGGCTTCTTCGCTGTTATCACCGCCTGCATCATTCTGAAAAAGACTGAGCTGTTCGCCGGTGACCCGGCTCCGTTCGTTATGGAGCTGCCGCCGTACCATCTGCCTGCTGCTAAAAACGTTCTGCTGCATACCTGGGAGCGTGTATCCGGCTTCTTGAAAAAAGCTGGTACCATCATCTTCCTGTGCTGCGTAGTTATGTGGTTCCTGGCAAGCTATGGTATCGACGAGGGCTCTATCGCTTTGGTTGATACAGAAAAAAGCTTTGTTGCTTACATTGGTAACGGCCTTGCTCCTATCTTTGCTCCCTTGGGCTTCGACAGCTGGCAGGCAGTGGCAGCAGCCTTCTCCGGCTTTGTTGCTAAGGAATCCATCGTCAGCACAATGGCTATTCTGGCAGGCCTTGCTGATGCGGCTGAGGATGAGCCTGACCTGTGGAATGCTGTTATGGCCTTCTTCCCGAACGCTGTGGCTGCCTTCACCTTCCTGGTCTTCAACCTGCTCGATTCTCCTTGCCTGGCAGCCATCTCCACGATGAGCCAGGAAATGAACAGCAAGAAATGGACCTGGGCAACCATCCTCTTCCAAAACCTGTATGCTTACAGCATCTGCCTCATGGTTTACCAATTCGGCAGAGTATTTGTGGGCGGCGAGGCCTTCAGCTTCGGCACTGGCGTAGCTGTTGTCTTCCTTGTTGCCTTCCTGTATTTGCTCTTCCGTCCGGCTAAGAAAGCTACTGGTGAGACTGTGCTGAGCGTTGACGCAAAATAAAAGAGGTGTATTCTATGGCAACCTGGATTATAGGTCTGATTATTGTTGGCTGTGTTTATCTGGCATCCAAGCAGGTCATCAAGGCACATAAAACTGGTGGCTGCATTGGCTGTGATGCCGGCGACAAGGGCTGCTGCCCGCATTGCAAGCACACAACAACTATTAACCTGAGAAAAAATAAATAGATAAGACTTTGATGAGTATATGAGAGGTCAGCTGCGGCTGGCCTCTTTTTTCCGTACATACAAGCATTAAAAAATTACTCGTTGCGGAAGGCGATTAAGCTCTTATTTTTCATGTAACCTTCTACACATTATATAGTATTCGAGGAAAAATAAAACCACAAGATGTTGACAAATCCGTGTAATCGTGTATAATAGACACATAACCTGATGCAGGCTGCTTCCTGACGGATGAGTGGAATTGACCACATGGAGGCAGCATAGTGCAGAGCCGACCGTCTGGGCAAATCTTGCCCAGGCGTTTTTCTTTATAAGGAGCAAAGGAAAACCCGGGTGACCAGGTAAAGCTTATAAAGAGAGGTAATGATTATGCAGCAGACAAAAAATAAGTGGCTGATTGTGCTGGCAGCTATTGGTATTCATATCAGCATTGGCAGTGTATATGCTTGGAGCGTGCTCACGAAGCCTATCATGCAGGCAATGGGCTTTTCGCTGAAGGAGGTAACGTGGACCTTCTCGCTGGCGATTTTGTTTTTGGGCACGTCCGCAGGCTTTCTTGGTACGTATGTAGAAAAATATGGCCCGCGTCGCAGCGGTCTTGTGTCGATGTGCTTTTTCGTTAGCGGTCTTTTGGGGACGGCGTATGCGCTGACGCAGCAAAGCCTGCTGCTTTTATATCTGTTCTATGGCGTTATTGGCGGTATTGGTCTGGGCACAGGCTATATCACGCCTGTGTCGACGCTCGTAAAGTGGTTTCCGAATAACCGTGGCCTGGCGACCGGCCTGGCCATTATGGGCTTTGGCTTCGCCAGCCTTGTGGCAGGTCCGCTGATGCAGATTCTGATAGCAAGGTTTGGCCTGGTGCAGAACTTTATCATTTTAGCGTGCATTTATGCTGTGGTGATGACGGCTTCTGCTCTGTATCTGGAGCCGCCGAAGAAGGTGGCTGTGGAGTCGAAGGGCGAGTTCAAAGCTAAGCTGCCGGAGCAGGGACAGTTTACGGTGCAGAAGGCTATGCATACGTGGCAGTTCTATGCTTTATGGTGGATTTTCTTCACGAATATCACCTGCGGTATCGGTCTTTTGGCAGTAGCATCGCCCATGGCGCAGGAGGTTATCGGTATGTCCCCGATTGCCGCGGCGTCTATGGTAGGTATTATCGGCCTGTTGAACGGCGGCGGCCGCATCGTCTGGTCGACAATTTCTGATTATCTGGGCAGAGCGAATACCTATATTATCTTTTTCATCATTGAAATAGCGGCGTTCTATCTTTTGGGCGGCGTGACGGACAGCTTTATGTTCCAGCTTTTGGTGTTCATTATTATCACCTGCTATGGCGGCGGCTTTTCCTGTATGCCGGCGTATTTGAGCGATTTGTTTGGCACGAAGCAGCTCAGTGCGATTCACGGACGTATTCTTACGGCATGGGGCTTGGCTGGTATCGCCGGTCCGCTGCTGCTGTCGGTGATTTATGAGCGCACGCATAGCTATAGCGTGACGCTGTACTTCTTCAGCGCATCGTTTATCATCAGCCTGGCCTTGGCGCTGGTGCTGAAGCTTAAGGGTAAAACTGCATAATTTAAAGCCAACTATGGCAGATGCAGGACATTAGTTTAAAGACTTTGTGAAGCTATATACTTTGCTTGCTGAGAGGAGTATAATTAAGGTATAAGGACTAACTGTAGTCCTGTTACGTTGGTTTATTCTAGCAAAGGAGTGAAGACAATGACGACACAAAAACTTTTTATCTGCAAACACTGCGGCAATATTGTAGCGAAGATTCATAATGGTGGCGGCGAGCTGGTGTGCTGCGGCGACCCGATGCAGGAGCTTGTGCCTAACACTGTAGATGCGGCGCAGGAAAAGCATGTTCCCGTAATTGGCGTTGCTGGCGAGAAGGTTAATGTGGCAGTCGGCAGCACGCTTCACCCGATGCTTGCGGCGCACTATATCCAGTGGATTTATCTCGCAACGACGCACGGCGGACATTTCTGGAAGCTGGGGCCGGGCGATGAGCCGAAGGCGGAGTTTGTGCTGACGGAGGGCGAGGAGCCGCTCGCGGCGTATGAATATTGCAATCTGCATGGCCTGTGGATGGCAGAAGTGAAGTAAAAATGTCGCACTGGGCGACTTATAGTGAGTAAAAAAGCAGCCGCTGCGCGTAAGCGTGGCGGCTGTTTGGCGTTAAGAAAAAGTTATCAAAAAGAGAGGTTGTGTGATATAATTTGAGTAGGGATGTATGTAAATGTGATATAGGATGGAGGTATGCATAATGACCAATTATTACAGCACGATAAACGAAGTTGTTCTTACTTTTTCTAATATTTCACGTAACAAAGATGGGTTTGCAAGTATAGTCGCTCGTTTTGAACGTCCGAATGCTACAGGATTTGATTATGCTGAATGGCAGTTGCCGTGTATTGCAAATACCAAGGCTTTTGGGTTTTCAGAGGATGATATTATGATGCAGGAGCGTTATCTGCGTAACAATATGCCTTTGATTTGGGAGATGGCGAAAGAAAAGGAGCTGCAAAAAAGTGCCTAAAGCGTTACTTGATTTTATGGGATATGTTTTTTTCTTTTGGTCACGCGAAGATGGCGAAATATTAATCTCTTCGTTTTGCTGCTTAGAACATATCTTTGGTAGTTTGGTGTGATATTCGTGCTTTAAGTGGTTGGAGATTTTGTACTTTTATATTTCGGAGAGGTGCATTATGGAGAAAATTTTATTAAATGACTTGTTACATATTAATGAAGATTCAGTGCGTATAAAATTTAATGTGTATAATGGTGAAGAAGAACCTTTGGAAAGATATAAAGCAGCTCCGGAAGAAATAAATGATGGGTGGTTTTTGTGGTACAATGGCAGAAGATATTTTCCAGACATTGATAAGTTAGCTATTTGTTTCGTTAGTCTTGGTGGAGATTTATGGTTATTGACGACAGTAAAACGCATTAAAAATATTTTATGGGATGTAGAAAATGGAGTTGGTTACGAAGCAGAAGAAATAGCAGCATATAAAAAATATTATGGACGTATAATAGTAAAATATCACAAAAGTAGTAGAACAATAGTACGTTATTTTGATAGTGTTAAGGACGAATTGGAAGTAGTGGAGATACTTAATTCGCAGTACACAGGTGATGAATTCCCTGGGTATGATAATGTTAGACTTTCTTATGAACAGTTAGCCAATATTATCAACAGGCATTCTGGCGGATGGTTTGGCGCGTTGAATAGCCAAAAAGCTGTGTATTTAATTACCGATACTAGCAATGGCAAATTGTATGTTGGTTCTGCTACAGCTGATAGTGGAATGTTATGGAACAGGTGGGCAAACTATGTTGCCGATGGTCATGGTGGCAACAAAGAACTTGTAAAAATTGCTAATGATCCAGAGAAAGGTTTTGCATATATCAAAAAGTATTTTCAGTACACGATTTTAGAGAATTTCAATTCTAAAGTAGATGACAGCTACATTTTGCAACGTGAAGCATGGTGGAAAAAAGTATTGCGCTCAAAAGAGTTTGGCTACAATGATAATTAAGTTGCATATAATTTTGTTTAAATGAACATACTATACTTTGAAAAACATAAAAATATGTAAGTGTTTATAGATGAAGAAAAATGAATTAAGGTGATGCTGGATGAAAGAGAATAACATAGCTTATTTAAGCAGTAAAGGTGGATTTACAATATTTTCCTATGGTGGTTACGACTTTCGTTTTCGCACATCGGATAGATTAGTAAAATATCTGAAGGTTAAGGAGTGGGATGCTCCATATGGATATATAGTTGTTGATTGTTTGCACGAGAAGCTTGGCGTAGTTGAGGATTATATTGATTTACTGCCTATGTTGGACAATTTGTATTTTAATGCTAAAAAATTTTTAGAGCCTATAAAAAAGGTGGAGGTGCGATATGCCTGACGTTGAGAAATTAGCTGATGCTGCTGAAGTTATAGTACAAGGATATGCTTTTATTGATAGAGGTGAGGGTGTAACTGTGATAAATTTGCATAAGCCTGATCATGCCGCTTATTTCTATAATAATGAGCTTGTAGAAACTAATATGGATGATATCGAAGCGTATAAGGTCAACAAGCTTTATCAGGCTAATGTGAAGTATATGGAGAAGGATTATGCCAAAGTACTTTGATTTTAAAGTTTGTGGATATTATCTTTATTTTACAAGTAAGTGTATTATTGAATGCATGCATGTACATGCTAGTGACAAACGGTTGACTGAAGCTGGTTCAGCAAAGTTTTTTGTAAAAGGTAACGGCGATACAGAACTGATGAAGCAAGGTACGTTAAATGATTTGGATGTACGTAAAATACAAGGATTTATCAAAGAACATTATGTAGAAATGTATGACTTGTGGTCAGCATGGAGTGATAATGGATATTATAGGGGAAAGTAAGTATAATGACTAACTATAACAATAATATAGTTATATTAACTGTTTCACGTATGTCTGAAAATAAAATTTCAGTTCCTATTAGTATAAGCGATACATTAATGACTCAAATTTCAAAACAAGAGCGTCCCAATAAATATGGATGGTGATTATAATGAAAAAAATAGTAAAAGCAATAGTGTTTTTATTAATGATTGTTTTTAGTAATGCTTGTTTTGCTAACGAGCAAACAACAAAAGAGTTTTTTGAAAAACCAGGTGCGTGTTATTTAGTTTTAGCGAATAATGTCCTTGTACGAACACATCCTACCACTAATGGTTATATTATTTGCCTATTATCTAAAGGTGATTATGTGAAAAGCTTTGACTATAATTCTAGAGGTATTCTTGATTCTAATGGAATATATTGGAAATATATTGTTATGAGAAATGGTAATATTGGTTGGGTTGCATCTAGATACTTATCTTTAAGATGCTAGTTTCAATAGAATTACAATAATATCTCTTTTACAACATCATATTTTAAACAATATTTAAAAAGGAGAGATTTATGAATATATATGAACTTTTAAATGAGCTGATTAGTAATCAAAATAAGAGACTGAGTAAATATATGTTTACAGAAGAACTGAAAGATAAATTGAAAACAGAATTAGATAGGAAAATATTTGAAATTGTAAAAAACATATGCAGTTTAGGCGTAGATATTTCAATGACTAAAATATCTTTTTTACCATTGGCTGTAATAGGTAACAAAAGGTCTTTTTCAATAGAAGATTTCAGTGAAGATGATTATAGCTTATTAGAAAGTTTAGATTTAGAAAGATTGCCTTTGAGATTACAGGTACGTATAGCTGATATTTTATGGATAGAGAAACGTATTCGTAAAAACGCTATTGTAGCTTCTAATGGGTATTTAGAATTGTTTAATTTGTCCTTAAATCAAGAAGAATGGTTTTCTGCAATAGGATTCATAAAAAGGGCAATTAGTATATCTTTGCAGGTAAAATGTGAGGAAATCTCAAATAAAGCATTTGAGATGATTTTGAGTAAAACATTTGAGATTAGCAGGTATAATGTAATATGTACTTTAAGATTGTTGGAAATAATTGTTTTTCATAAACATAATAATTTTAATGAAATTATAAATATAATTAATTATATAATAAAAAACAGTAATGATAGCATATTGAATATTGAAAAAGCATATGCATTGAAATATGATTTATGTGTTGCTTATAAAAAATCTGATTTAGCTAAAAAAACTAGATTAGAACTTGCGGATCTTTATGTTAATTATGCTGATAATGAAATAAAAAATGATGTTAGTAGCGTGATGAGTGCTGAGAATTGTCTAAAAAAAGCAGTATGCATATACAATAATTATAAGGAAAAAACTAAAGCTGAGTCAGTACATAGGAAGTTACTTATAGTACAAAAGGAAATTTTAAAATTTATTAAGCCTGTTCTGTCTCTTATACACATCTGACGCTGCCGACGAC
>ERZ1026901.1761-NODE-1761-length-11584-cov-7.561454_pt1 | contig 11584 bp, 10 predicted proteins | sample MGYA00380179_ERZ1026901 | MGnify/ENA primary metagenome ERZ1026901 (study PRJEB33269, sample SAMEA4719815) | human gut metagenome | biome: human-associated habitat; feature: organic feature; material: feces | place: Cameroon | collected 2013-10 ... | reverse complement strand
ATAATATAAATATTCATGATTATAAATATTCAGCAACTTAGAATATTTATAGGAAATAAGGAGGAACATCATGGCTTTAGACGGAATAGTCATTTCAAATATAGTTGCAGAACTGAACAGCACGATACTAAACTCAAAAATCAGTAAAATCGCAGAACCTGAGGCAGATGAACTGCTTCTTACCCTAAAGGGACCAAACGGCTCTTTCAGGCTTTCGATGTCTGCAAGTGCATCACTTCCATTCATCTACCTGACACCCACAAATAAGGTAAGCCCTCTCACTGCCCCTACATTTTGCATGGTTTTAAGAAAGCATATAGCAAACGGACGCATCACAAAGATTTACCAGCCGGGCATGGAGCGTATCATAAACTTTGAAATCGAGCACTTAAACGAGATGGGCGATCTATGCCACAAGGTGCTTATTATCGAGCTGATGGGCAAATATTCAAACATCATCTTTACCGACTCCGATGGTACGATAATAGACAGTGCCAAGCGTATTCCCGCATCCGTAAGCTCTGTGCGTGAGGTGCTTCCGGGCAGAGCCTACACCATCCCCGCGACACAGGAGGATAAATATAATCCTCTGACTGTAGATTCGAAGCAGTTTGTGGATATTATATCAGCAAAGCCGCTTACTGTTTCAAAGGCTATCTACTCATCCTTTTCCGGCATCAGCCCACTTGTGGCAAATGAGCTGGCTCACAGGGCAGGCCTTGACGCAGACTCCCCTGTAGCTGCCTACTCACACGATGAGCTTTTGCACCTGGGAAGCAACTTCACATGGATGATGGAGGACATAAAAAATAATCGTTTTACGCCGAATATCGTGCGTAACGGCAATGAACCAAAGGAATTTTCTTCAATAGAGCTGACTCAGTATAGCGATTTAACGGTCACAAAATATGAATCTATATCAGAGGTTTTAGAGCTTTACTACTCTGAGAGAAACACCTATACACGTATACGCCAGAAGTCAGCCGACCTGAGAAAACACGTAAATACCCTCCTGGAGCGAAACCAGAAGAAATATTCCCTGCAGATGAAGCAGCTTAAGGACTCCGAAAAACGCGAAAAGTACAAGGTGTACGGCGAGCTTATCAACGCATTCGGCTACGGACTTACACCGGACGACAAGTTTCTTGAAGCTGCAAACTATTATGATGACAACAAAATCATCAAAATCCCTATCGACAACACAAAAACACCTGCCGAGAACGCGCAGAAATACTTTGACAAATACGGAAAGATGAAACGTACTGCCGAAGCATTGAACGAGCTGATTCTTGAAACAAAAGGTCAGATAGACCATCTCGAATCAATTCAGAATTCACTGGATATCGCTTTAAGTGCTGACGACCTCGTCCAGATAAAGGATGAGCTGATAGAATACGGTTTTATCAAAAAAGGTAAGGGTTCAAAGAAACAGAAGGTAAAGAGCAAACCCTTCCACTATATCTCATCAGACGGCTTTGATATGTACGTTGGCAAAAACAACTACCAGAACGATGAGCTCACCTTTAAGCTTGCAACAGGAAACGACTGGTGGTTCCATGCCAAGGGCATGCCCGGCTCACATGTCATTGTAAAAGCCGAAAACAAAGAGCTGCCGGACAGCACCTTTGAGGAGGCCGGCAAGCTCGCAGGCTACTACTCAAAGGGCAAAAATGCCGACAAGGTAGAGATAGACTATCTGCAAAAGAAAAATGTCAAAAAGCCAAACGGTGCCGCAGCCGGCTTTGTCGTGTATTACACAAACTATTCTCTCACGATTCACCCGGATATATCCGATATCAGGCAGATTGAGTAAACAGATTATACTTATTTCATAACAATTTCATAACAATTCCAAAACGCTTAAAGTAAAAAGCTGATATACACATGCATAGTCCTGCGTGCTATATCAGCTTTTATTTTAGCCATTTAAGCTCATCACAGATTCATCCTCTTTAATTGTTCTTTTGCAAATTCATCCATTTTCTTTTTCAGTATTCTGTTTTCCTGTGTACAAAGCGCCGGGTCTGCTTCAAGCACCTCATCCACCATCTCAGATGCTTCCTTTAGCACATCGCTGTCCTGATACACATCCGCAAGTGCAAATGCAAGGTCTCCACTCTGCCTGATTCCAAAGAAATCCCCGGGACCTCTGAGCTTCAAATCCTCACTTGCTATATAAAAGCCATCATTTGATTTATTTAGTATCTCCAGACGTTTTTTTGATTTCTTTGAATTTGACGAATTGATGAAAATGCAATACGACTGTGCATCCCCCCTGCCTACACGGCCTCTTAGCTGATGAAGCTGTGCAAGTCCAAACCTGTCTGCATTCTCTATCATCATGACAGTTGCATTGGGCACATTTACACCAACCTCCACGACTGTTGTGGACACAAGCACCTGCGACTCATTATTTGCAAAGCGCTGCATAACCTCATCCTTTGCCTTGCTCTTCATCCTGCCGTTAAGCACATCTACAGTGATATCCTTTGGCAGTGCCGCTTTAAGCACATTTGCATAGTCTGTGACATTTTCCCCTTCCGAGTTTTCGGTTTTCTCCACAAGAGGGCATATAACATACGCCTGATGGCCGGCTCTCACCTGCTCCTCGATGAAACTGTAGGCCTTTGGCCTGAATGCCGTGCCAACCACACAGTTCTTGATCGGAAGCCTCTTTGCCGGCACCTCATTTATGACAGAGATATCCATATCACCGTATATGATTATTGCTAACGTGCGCGGTATCGGAGTGGCACTCATCACAAGTATATGTGGCTTTCTTCCCTTATCCGAGAAGCTCTCCCTCTGCTTCACTCCAAATCTGTGCTGCTCATCTGTGATAACAAGCGACAGATTGGAAAAATCCGCTTTCTCCTGTATGAGCGCATGAGTGCCTATAATAAGCGCATTTTTCTCGTTTTCAAGGCGCGCATAGGCTTCTCTTTTCTGCTTTGCCGTCATGGAGCCGGTAAGAAGCACAACAGGACTGTCAAGTCCAAACTGACTAACCAGTGAGCAAAACGTCTCATAATGCTGGTTTGCAAGCACCTCCGTCGGAGCCATTATGGCAGACTGATAGCCACATTTTGACGCCCACGCCATAAGAAGAAAAGCAACAATCGTCTTTCCTGAGCCCACATCGCCCTGAATAAGCCTCTGCATCACATAAGGGCTTTTAATATCCTGCTTTATCTCATCTATTGTCTTCTTCTGCGCGCCTGTCAGCTCATACGGAAGCTTATCAATCAGTCCGTCTATAAAAGCATCATCCGTAAACTCAAACTCATTTTTGTCCTTCTGCTGCTTTTTATTCTGATACCGCATGCCCATGATAAAGAGAAAAAACTCATCAAAAACAAGCCGTCTTCTTGCCTCCACAAGAGCGTCAAAGTCATCAGGGAAATGTATCTGCTTCATGGCATAATTATACTCGCAAAAGCCGTATCTGTGCCTTATATCCTTAGGCAGGTAATCTGACAGCAGTGTATCATGTGACAGAGTCTCCCTTATCGTCTTCACTATCAGATTGTTTGTCACACCGCTTGTCACGGAGTACACAGGCTGCAGTGTATCGCGTATAGCCTCGTACTTTTGCACCTCATACACCACAGGCTGCTCCATGACATATCTGCCGCCCTTTGGCTTAATATGTCCGTAAAATATAAGATGTCTCCCCTGCACAAGCTGTGCCTTAAGGTATGGCATACGGTACCATACCAGCTGTATCATATGCCCGGGCGAGCCGATATCCTGCAATGTAATCTGCATTCTCGCTGTATTTTTCACTACAGGTGCCTTTTTAATCACAGCATGGATGGCATAGGTGCTGCTTACGTTTACATTATTCAGTTCATCAATATCCGTTATTTCCGGAAACTTTACATAATCCCGGGGAAAATGAAGGAGTATATCACCAACGGTGTATACTCCCATTTTAGCAAATGCTTTTTGTGTTTTTTCCCCGATTCCCTTAACCGCGGTAATCGGTGAAGCTATATCCATATTTGCTCCTAAATATAATAAATGTCATTTATATTCTTTAAATGGCTTTACTCTACAGAAATAACATAATAGTAGATTGGCTGTCCGCCATCGTTGACCTCAACCTCTACATCAGGATATTTCTCTTCGATTGCTGCCGCAAGCTCATTAGCTGAGTCCTCATCAGAATCGCTTCCGAAATAGATACTGACAATCGCTGAATCCTCATCTACCATGGCATCTACCATCTCAAGTGTGGTAGCCCTTAAGTCTGTTCCAACAGAAAGGATGCTCTTGTCTCCGATTCCCATGAAGTCGTTCTGCTTGATGGTTTTTCCGTCAATCTCAGTATCGCGGACTGCATATGTCACCTGTCCTGTCTTGACATTTTCTATCTCAGCCATCATCTGCTCTTTATTCTCCTCGGCGCTGTGGTCAGGGATATAATTTACAAGCGCTGTGATACCCTGCGGGATAGTCTTTGTAGGGATAACAATAATCTGTTTATCCTCAACAAGGTCTACTGCCTGGTTTGCAGCCATGATGATATTCTTGTTGTTTGGCAGGATAAATACTGTCTTTGCATTTACATGCTCGATAGCGTTGAGCATATCCTCTGTGCTAGGGTTCATGGTCTGACCACCCTCTATGAGATAGTCCACTCCAAGGCCTCTAAACACTTCATTCATGCCTTCTCCGATTGAAACAGATACAAAGCCCATTTCCTTTGCAGGCATGTTATTTGTCTTTTCATCAGCCTGAGCAGCTTCATAAGCCTCTTCCTCAGCCTTCTGCTGTGCTGCAAGCTTCTGTGAATCCTTGATGAGCTTTTCCTGATGCTCCTCACGCATATTGTCGATCTTTATCTTGCTGAGTGAACCGAAGGTAAGTGCCTTCTGCAGTGCAAGTCCAGGGTCGTTTGTATGTACGTGAGTCTTTACGATCTCATCGTCAGCTACAACGACTATAGAGTCACCGATTGACTCGAGGAATGCCTTGTATGCGTGCTCCTCATTGTCTGACATTGGCGCATTGAGTACAATAATAAACTCTGTGCAGTAACCAAACTTAATCTCTGCCTCTGTCTCAGCCGAAATCTTTGCAGGAGCTGCTCCTGTTGGTGCGCCCTCGATTGTATAGTCAATCTCCTTGCCGATAAGGGCATCATATGCTCCCTTTAATACCTGAACAAGTCCCTGTCCGCCTGAATCCACAACACCTGCCTGCTTTAATACAGGAAGCATCTCCGGTGTCTGGTCAAGCACATACTCAGCCTGCTTTATAACCTCTTCAACAAATGTGACAACATCCTCTGTTTCGTCTGACAGCTCCAGAGCCTTTTCTGCTGCGCCCTTTGCCACTGTGAGGATAGTTCCCTCCTTAGGCTTCATAACTGCCTTGTAAGCTGTCTCAACTGCCTTCTGGCATGCCTCACAAAGAATAGTGACATCTATCTCATCGTATTCCTTTATAACCTTGCAGAAGCCTCTGAAAAGCTGTGATAAGATAACACCCGAGTTTCCTCTGGCGCCTCTTAAAGAGCCTGATGAAATAGCCTTTGCAAGCTCTGCCATGGTAGGATTTGTGAGCGAGCTGACCTCCTTGGCCGCAGACATGATTGTCATTGTCATATTTGTTCCGGTATCACCATCCGGTACCGGGAATACATTCAGCTCATTTATCCAGTCTTTCTTTGAATCAAGATTCTTGGCTCCCGCAAGAAACATCCTTGCAAGGAGCTTTGAATTAATGCTTGTGATCTCCACTTTTTGTAGTCCTCCTTAATCAATTACCCTTACGCCCTCAACGTAAATATTGATCTTTGCAATTTTCATTCCTGTAAATGACTCAACCTTGTACTTAACCGTCTCGATAAGATTGTCCGAAACAGTGCCGATCGAAATACCATACGCTACTATTACATGAAAATCAATGGTAATTTCGTTGTTCTCATCTACCTTTACATTTATTCCATGGTTCAGGTAATCTCTCTTTAAAAGCTTTACAAGACCATCCTTCATGTTGACCGCTGCCATGCCTACTATTCCAAAGCACTCTACAGCTACAGAGCCTGCATAGGTTGCAATAACATCTGTATCAATTAAAATTTGTCCATATTGGGTATCCATCTGTCCCTTCATAATATATACCTCCATCATATTGTGACGTAGCTAATGTTATTATACCTTTTTTTTCACAAAAAGCAAATATTTTTATATTTTATCCTTGCATTCTTTATTTTAATCTGATAGAATACATTTGTTGTGAGCTTAAGAGTATGGTAAGCTTAGTGAAATGCAAGGAGGTGCAATATCATGGCAAAATGTGCAATTTGTGAAAAAGGTGTTCATTATGGAAATAATGTCAGCCATTCTCATAGAAGATCAAATCATGTTTGGAAGTCAAACATTAAGAAGGTTTCTTGCAAGGTCAATGGAGTTCCACAGAAGTTATATGTATGTACTTCATGTTTAAGATCTGGCAAAGTTGAGAGAGCTTAGTCTTTATTTTTGAATCTTTTGAATTTTAAAGGACATCCGTTTGGATGTCCTTTTTATTTGCTCTCATATATGAAATTAATCCTGCTTATCGTCCTCTGCCTCGTCTACCTTTACATCGTCGAGATTAAGGTCATCATTTTTTCCCTTTGAGAAGCGGCTTACAATGTCCGGCACCATATCAAGAATCTTTGTCATGCCGTCCTGATTCTTTACATTGACAAGCTTTGTCTGTCCATTCTGGATAACGAGCACTGCACTTGGCTGAATCTTTCCCCCCATACCTCCGGCTCCGTTATTTTTCTTTTCTGCCGAAAATGCTCCTGCTGCCACTCCAAACGACACATCCACAAGCGGAAGTATGATTGTATCCCCTATATGAATCGCATCACCAACTACAGTCTTTGTAGTGATAAAACTGTCCATCCCCTTGAAAAGTGACTCTACTGTGTTATTGAAACTATTATCTGCCATAATATCTTCCTCCTATCTGCTTATCCTATTATATAATCTGCGGCAGTTTTTATCAAATAAAATTCTAAGTGTTGCCGCTAAAATACTTATTACTATCACATGCCCCTTTATGTCAAAGCTGCCCTTTGCATATGGATTTTCACTCTCGAAATCAGGTGTAATCCGCAATCTGTTTGTATAGCCGACAGGAAAGCATGCTAAAACACCTAATGAAATGCCTGTTGTATCCGGCGAGCCTGTTGAATAAACCATTGTAAGCTTAAGCCTCCTTGGGCATATTCTTTTAAGAATGATAAAAAGCTCTTTTTTCAGATGTGAAAAAGCAGCTTTATTTCTCTCATCACTATATTCTCTTTTTAGCTTATAGATACAGTTTTTTATTTTATCTGACTTATCTTTAAATTGTTTTTTATGTGGCTTTTCGCTTCGCTTTTTATACGTTTTTTGATGAGTGAGCTTAGTTTGTTGTTTTATATGCTGATTCTCATCATTTACTGTCCTTTGCTCGTTATGAGTCTGTGCTGTGCTTTCATTCTCTATCTGTTCATCTGCGACATGTTCTGACTCATCTGCCGGTATTTTAGGCTCATCTCCGGTGTTTTCACTGACTTTATCTTCTGTTTCAGTTTTAGCTGCCTCATCCATATCGTCATCATCCAAAGCCTCATAATTATCAAACAGCTTCTTCTTCACAAAAGCAAGCCTTATATATCCTTCAGTCTCCTGTGCATACTCTATATGCAGTGCAAACAAATGAAAAAGCCACGACACATGTGCTTTTGCTCTTATGTCTGTATTGTCAAAGCTTCCGACAGCCCTGTACTTGACCGGCACAAACAGTACGCAAAGCAGCGCTGTAAGTATAAGAGCAAGCACTACAAGAAGTATGATGCCTATGACCTTTAAAATCGTAAATATCATCTATCTATTTCCTCCGTTTGCTCTTTAAATAGCTCTTTACATCTGTTTTACCTGTATTTTCGTATGTCTCCTTAACAATATCACAGGCCAGCAAAAGTGCCTCATCATAATTACCCGCTACTGCGATTATGTGCAGATTCTTCTTCGGATATCCCTTTTGCAGCAATTCTCTTGTCGGAATGATATCCAAAAGATTTTCCTCATTTGACGGAAACGTGATGATGTATGTGTGAAGCATGCCGGCATTATGCTCTATCTTCCACTTGATTTTCTTTATCTTTCCGGTAACAGACTCTCCTACAAATAAATCCTCATACCATTTCATTCCAAAACCTCAAAAAGCAGTTTTTTAAACTGCTTTTTAATAATACTAATAATACTTGTGTGTCCCCCATAAATTGCTTTTCTTTAAATCCAGGTACTCATTGTAAGCCTTCTCAAGTATCTGCTTCTCATTTGCAAACTTGAGCAGATGATATGCCTCGTGATACTTGTAAAACCCTGAATCCATGAAATACTCTTCTCTTTGCGGTTTACTATAATAACTTTCGCCCATCATAAGATACCAGTGTACATCCTTTTCCACTGTATCATGTGGCACGGTAAAAGAATAGTGGCTCTTACCCACGTATTGGATTATCGTTGCACTGGCACCAGTCTCCTCTTTCACTTCACGGATTGCAGTGTCCTTGTACTCTTCATCAGATTCCACAGTTCCCTTGGGCAGTACCCACCCCTCGTACCTGTTCCTGTAGTTCTTGTATAAGAGTAATATTTTGCCACGAAAGATTACCACACCGCCACAGCTCGTTGCTTCTATCATTGCCATTCCTCCAAGTGTGGTTTAAACGCTATCTGTCAGTTCAAGCGAAATATGAACGATAACGTCTGTCATTACACTTAAGTATAACCTACTTCTAAAAAAAGTGCAACAAGCCTATTCATTGAAATATTTATCAAATACCTTTTTTGCCACCGGCACAGCATATGTGCTTCCGGCACCCGAATCCTCCACAACTACTGCGATTGCCAGATCATTGTAGCCGTCCTTTTTTCCATAGCCCACAAACCAGGCATTGGTCTGATCTGTAGAATCTGATACCTGGGCAGTTCCGGTCTTTCCAAAGGCCTCATAGCTCTGGTCGCTTAGCTTTGCGCCTGTTCCATCAGATACCACTGCTGCCATAAGATTCTGGAGAAAAGCTGCCTGATCCTTTGACATAATCTGCTTGTATGAAGCCGGTTTATTCTGCTCCACAAGCGCCCCGCTCGCATTTTCCGTATGGTCTACCAGATATGGCCTCATCAGATTTCCATCATTGCAGATTGCACCGGCAATCATGCACATATGAAGCGGTGAAACAAGCGTGTTTCCCTGACCTATCGTGGTCTGCATGGTCAGAGCTGACGAAGCATTGTTATCCAGTGCAAATTTACTCTTTTTTGAATCAAAGGCTATAGGCAGATTCTTGTTGAAAAGCATATCGTCACACAAGGTATTAAGCTTATTGTTGTCCACCAAAAGACCTATATTGGAAAAGGACGAGTTGCATGACTTTGCAAACGACTTTGTTAAATCCTCTTGCCCGTGTGATTTATTGCCGGCACAGTGGATTGTAAAGCCGTCCTTTGTAATACTGCCGTCACAATCAAAGCTGTAATCGTTGTATGTAGACGGATTTTCGTTGTAATACTCAAGTGCTGTAAAAATCTTAAACACTGAGCCCGGAGCATACTGTCCCTGTGTTGCCCTGTTGTAAAGAGAAGTGCTGCCATCACCGTTTACGCTCTCCCAGTCACTTGCGATGGTATTTGGGTCATAATCAGGCTTTGACACCATAACTGCAATCTTTCCTGTCTTAGGCTCAATTGCAATGACAGCACCTTCATAGTCGCCAAGTGCATTGTATGCAGCCGCCTGTGCTTCGTAATCCAGTGTGGTTATGACATTATCACCGGTATTTTTCTTGCCGCTTATATCATTTACTATCTGGTCAAGGAAAAACTCATGTGAGCGAAGCAATGAGAAATTTTCCTGCTTTTCAAGCCCTGCCTTACCGTTTACGGCAAAGCCCGCTACATGCGCAAACACTCTGCCGTCAGGGTATTCCCTTGTCTCAGACGCATCTGAGCCTACCTTTGTCCGTGCTATGACATGTCCATCCTTAGTCTGTATCTCGCCCCTCACTACATTCTTAGAGAAAAGATCCTGCAGCGAATTGTATGGACTGTTGATGAATTCGTCGCTTTTTACAAACTGGAAATATAAGAAATAACCTATCAATCCAACAAAAACTATAAGGAAAAAATATGTAACAACCGCATACTCTCTATTTCTGTGTCTTCGTGCTGTTTTTGCCGCCTGCTGCCGGTTTTCTCCTTCTCTGTTGACTTCCCTGCGCCCCCGGCTCTTTAGCTGTCTGCTTTTGTCTGTTTTTTGTCTCATGGTCCTTTCGTCTCTTGTCATCTATATTTCTCCTTTTTTCAGGGGCTGCCTGCATAATATACATGCCCTGTATCATTCCAAAAATAATCATCGTAGATAGAAGCGAGCTGCCACCGTAGCTCACAAGCGGCAGCGTCACACCGGTCATCGGTATAAACTTGGTTGAGCCGCCGACAGTTAAAAGCACCTGAAGCGCATACACACTGCCAAGTCCAAGCGCCACATACTTGTAAAATGCATCCTTCATCTGCATGGAAAGATTAAATATCATAAGAAAGCAGCTGACACAAACCATAATGAGGCAGACAGCAAATATACCGCCCATCTCCTCTGATATAGCCGCTATGATAAAGTCTTTAGACACAATAGGTATCTTATTCGGCAGTCCCTGCCCCAGTCCAAAGCCAAACAGTCCGCCTGTACCTATGGCAAAAAGCGACTGACACACCTGATAGCCGGCCTTGTCTATGACAGAAAGAGGATCAAGCCATGCAACAATTCTGTTTTTCACATGTGAAAACAGATGATAGCCTGCGTACATTCCAAGCCCCACAAACGCGAGTCCTCCGGCAAAAATATAAAACTTTTTTGTCGCAACATAAATCATGACCAGATATGTAAAGAAATACAAAAGCGCTCCAACTAGATCATTTGATGCAACAAGTATCAGCACAAACACGGCCGATACGCCGCTTGTTATGGCAAGCTGCTTTAAATCGGTTGATTTATACAGCATAGATGCTATAAAAAACACAAAAAGTATCTTCACAAACTCAGATGGCTGAATTGAAACAGGACCAAATGTCAAAGAGAGCTTTGCTCCCCTGCTCGCCACTCCTACCACAAGCACCGACAAGAGTCCAACTATTCCTACTCCTGCATATGTCCATGTCAATTTTCGAAACATCGTGCCTTTTTGCATGATAAGCGGTATTAAAAACGCAAATATCGTTCCGGCAAGTACAAAAACAAACTGTCTTAATGCCTTGTCGAACGAAATTCTCGTTAGAATAATCATGCTTATGCAAAGCATCATCACCATGTTGTTTAGCACAAGCTCTGAGGCATTCTTATAAAACTTATGATAAATCAAATAAATTGATTCAAAAAGCACAAGCTGTGCTATATAAAATCCTATTATCTTTGTATCCATTGTCGTGACAAAGAGCACCAAAAAACCATCTAAATGAATCAGAAACATATAAAATCTCTGCAGATTATATATATGCCTCTGCTTTTTCGGCTTGTCGGGATACTTGAATAA
>ERZ1026901.1758-NODE-1758-length-11588-cov-14.767277_pt1 | contig 11588 bp, 10 predicted proteins | sample MGYA00380179_ERZ1026901 | MGnify/ENA primary metagenome ERZ1026901 (study PRJEB33269, sample SAMEA4719815) | human gut metagenome | biome: human-associated habitat; feature: organic feature; material: feces | place: Cameroon | collected 2013-10 ... | reverse complement strand
ACAGGAGAAAATATTTGATTACAGGAAAAGAAATGGAGAAACTTAAAATCATTCCACCGGACGCACAGATCTACGCGCAGGTAAAAGCAAGCTGGGACAAAATTGCCAAACCGCTGGATGGTCTGGGGCAGTTTGAGACAATGTTTGCGCAGATCGGCGCAATCACAGGAAGCAGCAGCCTTTCCATTGAAAAAAAAGTGATCCTCACCATGTGCGCAGACAACGGTATTGTCGCAGAAGGGGTCAGCCAGTCCGGACAGGAAGTGACCGCGGTGGTTGCAGGATTCATGGGGCAGCAGGCAAGCTCAGTTGGCAAAATGGCGCGCCGCGCCGGTGTGGATGTGATCCCGGTCGATATTGGAATCAACACAAAAGAAACGCTACCGGGGGTGCGCGACTGCAAAGTGATGCAGGGCACGCGCGATTTTCTGCAGGAACCTGCAATGACAGAGGAAGAAGCGTTGCAGGCATTGTCTGTGGGAATTGATCTGGTCCGGGAGTGCAAAGACAAAGGCTATCAGCTGATTGGTACCGGAGAGATGGGAATCGGAAATACGACGACGAGCAGCATGCTTGTGGCGGCACTGACCGGACGCACAGCAGAAGAAGTGACCGGACGTGGTGCCGGATTAAACGACGCGGGGCTGTTGCGTAAGCAGCAGGTCATTGCGCAGGCACTGGAGAAATATGAAAAAGAGATCCGGTCAGAGCATGCACTTTCCATGCTGGCGGCATTCGGCGGTCTGGATATCGCGGGAATGGCAGGTGTATGCATCGGCGGAGCACTGTATCATGTGCCGGTCGTTCTGGATGGGCTGATCTCATCGGTCGCGGCACTGGTGGCGGAGCGGATCGTGCCGGGTGTGCGGGAATTTGTTCTGCCGAGCCATCTGAGCAAGGAACCCGCGGCAAAATGGATCGCGGAGGAATTGAAACTTCATCCGGTTATTGATGCAGGACTGGGGCTTGGGGAAGGCACAGGAGCCGTGATGCTGTTTTCCCTTCTGGATCTGGCACTGGCACTCTACGAGGATCAGACAACATTTGATACGATGGAAATTGCACAGTACGAGCGGTATGGGGAAACAGAATGATCACTTTGGTTTTGGGTGGAAGCGGCAGCGGAAAATCGGCTTACGCAGAGCATCTGCTGGATGGAAAAACGAATAAATATTATATCGCAACCATGCAGGTGTACGATGCGGAGGGCGAAAAAAAAGTTGCAAGACACCGGAGACTTCGCGCGGGAAAAGGATTTGTTACGATGGAACAGCCGCGGGATATCGGGGAAGTAGATTTTTCGAAAAGAGCACAGCAAGCCATGGAACCATCGGATCGCGCAGGGCAAAATGTTACGGAACGTCCTCGCTGTGCCCTGCTGGAATGTATGTCCAATCTGGTTGCAAATGAGATGTTTTCCGGTGCGGACATCGTTTCGGAAGATGTGGTTGTCGGACACATATTGCAGGGAATCAAAAACCTTTCCACAAAAGTGGACGAGTTGGTGATCGTCAGTAATAACGTGTTTGAGGATGGCATTTCCTATGATGCGACAACGCAGGCATATATCCGTGCACTCGGACGCATCAATACGGGAGTGGCGGCGTTGGCGGATACGGTGACCGAAGTCGTTGTAGGTATTCCGGTTCCGGTAAAAGAGAGAAAGGAAGCAGGTTATGCACATCATTAGAGGAATCGCGGTGGCGTTTTCCACCTATTCAAAAATTCCGATGCCACAATTTGTGTGGAAAGAAGAAGACATGCGTTACAGCATGTGCTTTTTTCCGTGGATCGGGGCAGTGATCGGTGCTATCCTCTGGGGATGGTTTCGGTTGTCTGCGTTATTGGGAATCAGTACGCTTGCATTTATTCTGATATCAGCTGCGCTCCCGCTTATTATCACCGGGGGCTTCCATGTGGATGGGTTTATGGATACCATGGATGCATTGCATTCGTATCAGCCCAGAGAGCGAAAACTGGAAATTTTAAAGGATTCCCACATTGGAGCTTTTTCCGTGATCAAGCTGGCGGAATTCGGGTTGATTTATGTGGCGGCTCTTTCCCAGATTGTGGATTACCGTGCGCTGGAAGTGTTTTGCTGTGGATTTTTCCTGTCCCGCTGCCTGAGCGGCCTGAGTGTGGTCTCCTTCCGTTCCGCAAAAACGGATGGGATGCTCTATCATTTTGCGAGTACCGCACATGAGCGTGGGGTAAAAGGGGCACTTTATGCACAGACGTTGTTGTGTGTACTGTTTATGCTCTGGCTTTCGCTTCTGGCGGGAATTCTGGCGGTGGCGGCGGCATTTGCAGTGTTCGGTTACTATCGCTGGCGCAGTTACAGGGAATTTGGCGGAATCACCGGAGATACGGCGGGATATTTTCTGACGCTGTGTGAGGGGGCAATGGCGGTGGCGGCAGCCGTGTCAGTGTTGATTTGAAAAAGTCGCGCTACTGGTGCAAAAAGGATGATGAATTGGGGTATACTTGAAATTAGTGATTGTGTATGATATAATGCAATCAACAAAGAATGAGGCGATACTTTTACAAGTACACCAAAAACGAACCCCCAGTAGTTGCCGCTACTGGGGGTTCTTCTCATTTTGTATGGTCGAGCATCCATTCAGGTTAATTGCCGCTAATATAGCATAAATAGATAAATTTGTCGAAACGTGGTAATATAAAATATCAAGCAATAGGGAGTACATTAATGGAATTATACATTGGCGGCACTGCTCAGGGGAAAAAAGCATATGTAACACAGGTGCGGGGCATCGCGGAAGCACGGATCTGGGACAATTTTGAAGAATGGTTTCGAGAGAAATTGCAGGAAAGTGCCCCGAAGTCTCCATCCCCGGAAGCAGAAAGTATGGCTTATCTGGAAAAACATCCGGATACAGTAATTATCTGCGATGAAGTAGGCAGCGGAATTGTGCCGCTTGATTCGTTCGAGCGGGAATATCGTGAGCGGCTGGGACGGCTGCTTTGTGAAATTGCAGCAAAAGCAGAAAGGGTGGAACGAATTGTATGTGGAATTGGACAGAGAATCAAATAGAACTGTATCTGATCCGGCATGGAATGACGCTGGGAAATGTAGAACACCGGTATATTGGCAGACAGACGGATGAACCGCTTTCGGAGGACGGCAGACAGCAGCTGGAGAAAAGAAAAGACCAATGGGCACAGGTATGCAGGACATGGGATATGCCGTATGTATTTGTAAGTCCCATGCTTCGCTGCCGGCAGACCGCAGAAATTTTATTTCCGCAAATTCCACAGATCGAAATTGATCCATGGCGTGAAATGGATTTTGGAGAATTTGAAGGAAAGAATTATGCACAGCTGAATGGAGATCCGCGCTATCAGGCATGGATTGACAGTGGTGGAACGCTGGCATTTCTGGGAGGTGAGAGCCGGGAGGCTTTTATCGCAAGATGTGTGGATGGGATGGAGCTGGTTATGGAACAGATCCGGCAGCAGCTGGCATACAGAGCGTGTCCAAAGTGCCGGGAAACGGAAGACAACGGTATGATACAGGAGCCGCTTCCGGTGGCGGCTGTGGTTCACGGGGGTACGATCATGGCGCTGCTTTCGCACTACTGTGGCGGTGATTATTTTTCGTATCAGGTAAAAAATGCCGAGGGCTATCATCTGCGCCTGTCCTTACAAGAGAATAAAATGGAGTTAAAAGAAAAAGTATGAGTTATCATTTCTTTGCGATGTTTCTTGGGTTTGTGCTGGATCTGTTGTTTGGCGATCCGCACTGGCTGCCCCATCCGATCCGTCTGATTGGTAATCTGATCGCATCACTGGAAAAACTGAATAAAAAGGAACTGTCAGACACAAAAAAATTTCTGCGCGGGTTTGCGATGGTTGTGGTTGTTATCGCATGGACAACCGGTGTGGCCGCCGTTATCCTTGAGGGGGCATACGGGCTGCATCCGGCGATTGGCTGTGCCATGGAAGCCATTATGACCTATCAGATTCTTGCTACAAAGTGTCTGAAAGTGGAAAGCATGAAGGTATATGAGCAGCTGCAAAAGCAGGATCTGCCGGCAGCGCGAAAGGCAGTCTCCATGATCGTTGGGCGTGATACGGAACAACTGGATGAAACAGGTGTGGCAAAGGCAGCAATTGAGACCGTTGCGGAAAATGCATCCGACGGTGTGATTGCGCCGATGATTTATCTGGCAATCGGTGGACCGGTGCTCGGCTTTGCCTATAAAGCGGTGAATACCATGGATTCCATGGTGGGATATAAGAATGAAAAGAACCTGTATTTTGGAAGGTTTGCGGCAAAATTGGATGATGTGGTAAATTTCATTCCGTCCCGCGTGGCGGCACTGCTTATGATCGTGGCAAGCTTCCTTCCAGGGAAGCGTTTTAGCGGGACCGGGGCATGGAAGATCTGGAGAAGGGACAGCCGGAAACATGCCAGCCCGAATTCTGCGCAGACCGAGAGTGCCTGTGCGGGAAGCCTTGGCATTCAGCTGGCAGGGGATGCCAGTTATTTTGGAAAAACTGTAAAGAAACCGACGATAGGGGATGCCCTGCGTCCGGTGGAACCGGAAGATATCCGGTGTGCGAATGTGCTGTTGTACCGGATGGCATTCCTTGGCATGGCCGTTTGCCTGTCACTTTTGTATTTTCTGTAAACAATAAAAAGCCGGACGTTGTGTAAACGGCGTCCGGCTTTTTGGCAGACAGAGTTATCCGAGTTCTTTATGCTCTACGGAATCTTTCATATCTTCCGCAAGCATGTAAATATTCTCCAGAACTTTTTTACAGCCCTTCATATTGTCCACCGTGGAATCTGCCATACGCAGCCCTTCGGTGGAAGAGGCAGCCACTTCCTCACCGGTGGCGGAGAGGTGGGTAATATTATCGGAAATAACATTCGTGGCATCAAGGATTTTCTGGATATTTTCTTCTGCCGTATGGATATCTTCCATCAGGCGTTCAACGGTTTCACCGACATTGCCGAATTTCTCCCGTGTATTCTCAATCAGTTCGTTCTGCTTTTCTACGGAAGCAACTGAGTTTTCGATACTTTCGTTGGCACGTTTTGTGTCATCGTTTAATTTGTCGATAATTTCTGTAATGTTGGCAGAGGCATTTTTTGTCTGTTCGGAAAGCTGGCGGATTTCATCGGCCACCACAGCAAACCCTTTTCCGGCTTCCCCGGCACGCGCAGCCTCAATGGAAGCATTTAAGGCAAGCAGATTTGTCTGGTTGGAAATTTCAATAATGGATCCGACAAAGCTCTGGACATCCTCGACTTTTGAAGTCAGGCTCTGGATGACCTGTACCGTGATATTGCTGGCTTCTTCCACGTTCTGTGCCTGTTCCTTTAATTCCAGGACGACCTGTGCACCGGATTTTACAGTAGCATCCGTTTCATGTGCGGCTTCAATCATCTGGTGGATGCCGGCTTCTGCCGCATCGGTGTTGCCCTGAATATTGGAACACATAACCGCCTGTTTCTGGATGGCTTCAGCGGTGCTTTCGGTGCTGTCTGCAATTTCCTGAATAGAACTGTGGCTGACCTCAATACTGTTTTCCAAACTGTCAAGCACAGTCATTGCTTCTTCAAAATGCCGGGAAATATTTTCGGCAACGAGAAGCATCTGATCGTGGTTTTTCTTCTGCTTATCCGCAGCTTCTGTAATTTCCGTCATGTTTTCATCAAAGAAAAGCACAAGCATCCGTGTAATACTGATAGAAGCGTATGCAACAAGAAGCAGGACAAACAGTGCCAGCACCTTGTTGGCCAGTGCAGCAGATGCGTGTGGGGCAAAACTGAGCATCAGACGAACGATATTTACCAGCAGAAATACGCTGTTTATTATTTTCATAAGCCGTTCATTCAGATAAACCATGGCGGCAATAATGAGGGGAAGCGCGTAAGCCCATGTCCCTTCCGTGGTATTTAGTAAAGCAACAGCTGCATAACCGACCATCATGGCGGTTGTCAGGATGATGGCACAGGTGTGCGTTTTCTTTCGGGTCAGATAGCCCAATGCGGAAATGATAATCACACCGACCGAAACCAGACACTGGATCATAATCCGGACAAAGTGGTCCCCGTGGCTGGCCGCCAGTGCAGCAAGCATGGTCAGCGTGATATAGGCAAAGATAATGGTGACAGCGAGAAATACCCGCTTGTTGGCTCGTAAATACTGTTTTTCGTTCATGTAATGTTCTCCTTCTGCCAAATATGCAAAATCGTTAAATTGTATAATAATCATACCTCTCATAAATACCGTTTGTCAAAGGAAAACAGACAAAAAACAGACTTTGTGGATTATTTGCCAAAAAACAGTTTTAAATCATCTTCTACGGTACCAATTCCGGCAATGCCAAACGTGTCCGTGAGGATCTTTGCCACATTCGGGGAAAGGAATGCCGGAAGGGTCGGTCCCAGGTGGATATTTTTTACACCCAGTGCCAACAGTGCCAGCAGCACAATCACTGCTTTTTGCTCATACCATGCAATGTTGTAGACGATCGGCAGATCGTTGATATCATCGAGACCGAATACTTCCTTCAGTTTCAGGGCAATCACAGCCAGAGAGTAGGAATCGTTACACTGTCCGGCATCAAGGACACGCGGTATTCCGTTGATATCGCCGAGATTCAGTTTATTATATTTGTATTTGGCACAGCCGGCAGTCAAAATAACCGCATCTTTTGGAAGTGCTCTGGCAAAATCCGTATAGTAATTGCGGGAGTTTGCCCGTCCATCGCATCCTGCCATGACGACAAATTTTTTGATCGCGCCAGAGTTGACGGCCTCAACAATCTGACTGGCAAGTGCAAGTACCTGATTGTGGGCAAAGCCACCAATGATTTCACCGTGCTCGAGTTCTTCCGGAGCAGAACAGTGTTTCGCCTGTTCGATCAGTGCCGAGAAATCCTTCTGTGCACCGATTTCGCCATCAATGTGTGTGCATCCCGGATAGCCGGCAGCACCGGTGGTGTACAGCCGGTCTTTGTAGCTGTCCTTTGGTGGAACAATACAGTTGGTCGTCATCAGAATTGGTCCGTGGAAACGTTCAAATTCTTCTTTTTGTTTCCACCATGCATTTCCGTAATTTCCGACAAAGTTCGGATATTTTTTGAATGCCGGGTAGTAGTGGGCAGGAAGCATTTCTGAGTGTGTATACACATCTACACCGGTTCCCTGTGTCTGTTCCAGAAGCATTTCCAGATCTTTTAAATCATGACCGGAGACAAGAATTCCCGGATTTTTTCCAACACCGATATTCACTCTGGTAATTTCAGGATTGCCATAGGCACTGGTATTTGCAGTATCGAGCATCGCCATGCCTCTGACACCATAGTTTCCGGTTTCCAGTGTGAGTGCGACCAGGTCATCGGCTGTGAGGGAATCATCCAGTGTTGCAGCGAGTGCCCGCTGCAGGAAGGCATCAATTTCCGGATCATCCGAAAGCAGTACATTGGCGTGCTTGGAGTAAGCGGACAAACCTTTTAATCCGTAAGTGATCAGTTCACGCAGACTGCGGATGTCCTCGTCTTTTGTGGAGAGAACCCCTGCCTCTTTTGCCTTGGCAAAGAGCACATCATCCGATGCGTCAGAGCCATCTTTTGTTTTTATATCCCAGAAAGCAGCTTCCGGCAGACCTGAGGTATCTTTTACCTGTAAAATGAGTGTGCGGCGCACGGACAGAGTGTTATGAATCCGTGCGATGATCGCCTCATTGTCGAAGTTGGCATTTGTGATGGTGGTAAACAGATTCCAGGTGATCAAGTGGTTGGTTTCTTCTGAAACCTTTGTTCCTTCTTTGCGCAGCTGGGTTGTGACCGCGGATAATCCCTTGCTCACATAGACGAGCAGATCCTGCATAGCTGCTACTTCCGGCTTTTTGCCGCAGACACCCATCTGGGTACAGCCGCTGCATCCTGCGGTTTCCTGACACTGATAGCAAAACATTTTATGTTCCATAATAAGATACTCCTTTGATTTTATTTTGTAAGCAAGAAGTAATTTATCAGAAAGCAAATGGAAAATATGTTGTTAAAACCACAATTGACGAGAAAATGAACTGGTGATAAATGGGAATATGCAGTAAAATAGAAAAAAGAAAAGCTACAGGAAAATCATATGGGGGATTACAGATGATGAAAGAATATATTATGGCACTGGATCAGGGAACGACAAGTTCCCGCTGTATCCTGTTTGATCATGCAGGAAAAATCGTCACGATGGCACAGAAAGAATTTACACAGATTTACCCGCAGCCGGGCTGGGTAGAGCAGAATCCGAGGGAAATCTGGTCCTCCCAGATGTCGGTTGCCATAGAGGCAATGGCGAATATCGGGGCATCATCCAAAAATATCCGTGCCATTGGCATCACAAACCAGCGCGAAACCACAATCGTCTGGGATAAAAAGACCGGGGAACCCGTATACAATGCGATCGTCTGGCAGTGCCGGCGCACGGCAGAACAGATTGATGAACTGAAAGAAAAAGGATATGGACCGATGCTGCAGAAGCGGACAGGCCTGGTGCCGGATGCTTATTTTTCCGCAAGCAAGATCGCATGGATTCTTGATCATGTGAAAGGCGCGCGTGAGGCGGCAGAAAAAGGGGAACTTTTGTTTGGCACGGTGGATACATGGCTGATCTGGAATCTGACCAAAGGGGCGGTGCATGTCACGGATTATACGAATGCGGCAAGAACCATGTTGTTTGACATACACAGATGCTGCTGGGAGGAAGAGATATTAGAGCTGTTTCGCATTCCCAAAGAAATGCTGCCGGAAGTGCGGCCGTCGAGTGGTTTCTTCGGAGAGACACAGGAGCAGATTTTTGGCGGTAAAATTCCTGTGATGGGTGTGGCAGGAGACCAGCAGGCGGCATTGTTCGGACAGTGCTGTTTTGAAAAAGGGGATGTAAAAAATACCTATGGAACCGGTTGTTTTCTTTTGATGCATACCGGAAAGGAACCAATCATTTCCAGACATGGACTGCTTACGACCATTGCTGCGGGTACTGCAGGGGAAGTGGAATATGCACTTGAGGGAAGTGTTTTTGTGGCAGGGGCGGCCATCCAGTGGCTGAGGGACGGGATGCGTATGATCCGTACCGCAGGACAGTCCGAGGAATATGCCAAGAGAGTCCCGGATTCCAATGGTGTTTATATTGTTCCTGCATTTGCCGGCATGGGGGCACCGTATTGGAATCCGTATGCGCGCGGAACGATTGTCGGGCTGACACGGGGATGCAAAAAGGAACATTTTATCCGTGCGACATTAGAGTCTATTGCCTATCAGGCGAAAGATGTCATTCACGCCATGGAAGAGGATGCCGGCGTGACGCTGAACGGTCTGCGTGTGGACGGAGGAGCCAGTGCAAATAACATGCTTGTACAGTTTCAGGCAGATATCATTGATGCGGCAGTACTTCGACCGGAATGTATTGAGACAACAGCACTCGGAGCGGCATATCTGGCAGGACTTGCGGCAGGTTACTGGAAAGACAGGGATGAAATCCGGGAAAACTGGCAGCTGGGACGAAGGTTTGAACCGGTAATGGACTCAGGGGAGCGCAAAAAGCTGCTCAGGGGATGGCAGAGAGCCGTGCGGTGCGCACGGCTCTGGGCAGAAGATGGGGAATAATGAGATTTATTTGTTTAATTCCGTTTTGATATTTTCGATCAATGGATCAGCCTGTTCCATCATATTGGAAATGTCCTCATAGATAAATCCCTTTTCTGTCATCAGGCTCTTTAAGCCGTCAATATCGGACTGAACCTGGGCATAACGGGTTTCATGGGCTTCCATGTCTTCCCGGAGCTGATCCACCTGTCCGCTGCAGTTTTCCACAACCTCATTGATGCCGCGGTGAACATTTTCTACGCCGGACACAGAATCATTGATATGGGAAAAGATATTTTCGGTTGTGTCCATCTGTGTGCGGGAAGCATCCAGTGCATCCTGTACATCCAGCAGAGAATGCGTCAGATTTTCGGAGCTTGTCTGCAAACCTTCCATACTTTTGTTTACATCACCCACCAGTTCTTTGATGCCAATGGAAAGTTTTGTGACTTCATCTGCAACAACGGCAAATCCTTTTCCGTGTTCACCGGCACGGGCCGCTTCGATGGAAGCATTTAATGCCAGCAGGTTGGTCTGGTTTGCAATGCCGACAATGTTTTGCATGGTTGCATGGATTTCATCAAAGCGGGCCTGAAATTCATCGTAGATTTTATGAATCTCTGCGAACTGCGTTTCCACTTTGGCAGAGCTTTCTTTCAGATCACGGATATCCTGCATGGCATCATCGGATACGCTGGTCACACCGGTGATTACATCTGTAAATTGTCTGGAAATTTCTCCGATTTTCCCGAATTCTTTTTGCAGGGAATCAACAGCTTCGCGGATCGAGGCATTGTGTTCAATCACGTCGGTGTAAGAGTCTTTTACTTTATCAATCTCACGCACGGTCTTGATTTCTTCTTCAACGAGAGATTCCTTTTTGTCAATGACAAAATGGCTGAGAAAAGACATGGATGTCAGACAGTCTTCTATTTTCTTTTTATTGGAAACCTGTGGAACAGGTGTTGCGGTTCCTGTGGTTTTCTTTTTTCCAAACATAAAAGGTTCCTCCTATTCAAATACCACGCAGACCATCGTCTGGTTTACATGCTGGTTATTATACTGTTCGCCACCGCCGACAATGCCAAGGTGTGGTCCGAGAGAGGCCATGTCTTTTGCATATGTAGAAAAATATCCCTCTTTTTCGTAGAGCAGATACCGGTAGATACAGTCAATGGATAAAACCAGGGAAATATGGGATGCGTCCTGCTGGATCTGCTGGCGTGTCTGCTGTTCTGTTGCTTTGTAGTCACCGAGGCTTAAGAAATAAATGCAGTCGTTTTTATTGATTCGTTTGTAGTTGGTCAGTGTGCCGTCTGTATCCATTCCGTTCATGGAAGAGATAAAAACCTGATTGCCCACCGCACGTCCCATAGGATTGACCAGTACGTTGTCAACGATTTTATCACGGGGAATGCCAAGTTCTGCGCTGTATACGTCTGCGGCGGGTCTGCCGTCAAGTTCGATGAGTGCTTTACGGGACACATCGACTTTTGTGGCAAAGTGACTCTGAGCCGATGTTTTTTCATAGATGTTTTCTTTGTATACACGTATTTTTCCGGTTGTATTTTTGATCAGTGCATAGACGCAGGCATCTTCATATAATTCTCCGTTATATGCAACGACCGGAGGTTTGCCGTCCGGGACACCGAAAACGGTGCCTCCTGCCAGATGGATGCCCTTTGTTTCCAGACAGGATGTAAACGTGGTTACCAGCTTTTCTTCGGAGCCGGTACAATATTCCACGCATACCGTATCGTCTGTGCCGGGAGAAATCTCTGCAATCTGCTTCAGAAGCTGCGTTGTGCCCGCAACCGGACAACGGCTGGCTTCGGTGATGATACCACAGCGGATCTTCACATCAGAAAAAAATCCAAGAACCGCAAGACCGGAATCATTCACCTGTCCGTTTACGAGTCTGGTTCCGATCGTTCCGATACACGGAGTATCCGGAAAAAGTTCTTTTAAGC
>ERZ1026901.1756-NODE-1756-length-11601-cov-11.391737_pt1 | contig 11601 bp, 7 predicted proteins | sample MGYA00380179_ERZ1026901 | MGnify/ENA primary metagenome ERZ1026901 (study PRJEB33269, sample SAMEA4719815) | human gut metagenome | biome: human-associated habitat; feature: organic feature; material: feces | place: Cameroon | collected 2013-10 ... | reverse complement strand
AAATAGACGTATATTCTATGCAATTACAATATTTATACATTATTTTGGTCGCAATATGCATTTACGGATGCAGCGAAAAAAAGAACAAGGAGATGACACCATGGGGCGAACCTATCGATGACGACACCGCAGCCATCAGCTCCAATCTCTCAATGGACGACATGATGCAGAACGGCGAACTCATCATGCTTACCATGACCGGCCCCGACACCTATTTCGACTATCACGGACGTGGTATGGGCACACAGTTCCTACTATGCGAGAAGTTCGCCCAACACATAGGCGTATCGCTTAGAGTAGAGGTATGCAAGAGCACAGACGAAATGCTCAGACGACTAAAGGACGGCGAGGCCGACATCATCGCTTATCAGATGCCAAAAGTCACAAAAGGTACCATACCATGCGGATATGGCGTAGACTCGCTCAAGACATCGTGGCTGACCGGCAAGGACTCAAGAGAACTGGCTGACTCAATAAACAACTGGTATACACCGAAGCTAATTGCCCAAATACAGAACGAGGAACGACTCAGATACTCCACACAGAGCATACACCGACACACTTACGCTCCGATGCTCAATGCCAAGTCTGGCATTATTTCGCAATACGACCATCTGTTCATAAAGTATTCGCCCATAGCCCGATGGGACTGGCGACTTCTTGCAGCACAATGCTATCAAGAATCTTGTTTCGACCCCAAGGCTTACTCATGGGCAGGAGCCTGCGGACTGATGCAGATAATGCCGTCTACAGCAGCCCAACTCGGACTGCCCATGTCAAAGATTTACGACCCTGAAGAAAACATCTATGCCTCAGCACGTTACATTAATAAACTAAACTCTTCCTTTCAAGACGTAAGAGATCCATTAGAGCGCCTATCATTTGTACTCGGCAGTTACAATGGAGGCTCGCTACACATACGCGACGCTATGGCATTGGCAAGAAAATACGGCAAGAACCAATACAGATGGTCTGATGTGGCAGAGTTTGTACTGAAACTCAGCACGCCACAATACTACAACGACCCTGTAGTGAAATACGGATATATGCGCGGACACGAAACCGTAACGTACGTGGCACGCATTCACGACAGATGGCGTCAGTATCGCGGAGCTGCTCGTGGAAGCAGCGCTACACCATTCATGCCAGGCATAACACCCGGAGGCGACACACCTCATAAGGCATCAAGAAAACATAGGTTTAAATTATAGTATTTGCAGGGGAAAAGATGGTCTGACCAATTTAATATGGGATAACCTTTGCCCGATTAACAAAAAAGATGTAATTTTGTACATCGTTTAAAACAAATTATACATAAAAGCGCCACAAGCCAAGTTGTGGCAATATAATGAAACAAACAAAAACAACATGTCTGGATATTTAAGCACAAGCAAGAAGAAGATTACAGCCCCCCTGTTTTTTGAGATGAAACGCAACGGCGAGAAGATTAGCTGGCTCACCGCTTACGACTACACTACAGCATCGATAATTGACGCTGGCGGAGTGGACGCAATCCTTATTGGCGATTCAGCTTCTAACGTGATGGACGGCAATATGACTACTTTGCCCATCACTGTCGACGAAATGATCTACCATGCACGCTCGGTAGTCCGCGCCGTGAGCCATGCTCTTGTAATATGCGATATGCCATTCGGTAGCTATCAGGTTTCGGAAGAAGACGGTCTGCGCAACGCAATACGCATAATGAAGGAGACAGGAGCAGATGCAGTCAAGATTGAAGGCGGAGCCGAGATTGCACCTATGATAAAGCGAATGGTAGACGCTGGAATCCCCGTAAGTGGGCATTTAGGACTTACACCTCAGAGTGTACATAAATTCGGAGGTTACGGACTGCGCGCCAAGGACGAGGCCGAGGCAGAGAAGCTCATAGCCGATGCCAAGGCTCTTGATGAGGCAGGATGCTTCTGCATTGTACTTGAGAAAGTTCCAGCTGCACTTGCACAGAAAGTAACCGAAAGCGTAAGCTGTGCCACTATAGGCATAGGCGCAGGAAACTGTTGCGACGGGCAGGTGCTTGTTTATGCCGACATGCTCGGTATGAACCCAAGCTTCAAGCCAAAGTTTGTAAGAAAATACGCCGATCTGTACAACGTCATGACTTCTGCCATAGCACAGTATGTCAGCGATGTCAAGTCGACCGACTTCCCTAACGAAACAGAATCATATTAATGGACAATACGTGCACGCCGACATACCACAAGATGTGGAACCGCGACTTCTCGCTGCTTATAATAGCCGAGTTGCTGCTGTGTGTAGCCTGCTACATGACAATACCGTTCCTGCCATGCAGACTATACTGGAATAATTATGTAGACGCAGAATGGGCCTGTCTGACAATGGGCGCATTCGTTGCCGGAATAGGTATCTCTGGATTGTTCGGCAGCTGGCTCATACAACGCTACCGCCGCAATAAGGTGTTTCTGGTATCTACATTCTGCCTTAGCGCCACAATCCTCGCCATGTCTACATTCGACGTGTCGGCCAACAGGCGCATCGACACTACACAGATAACATGGCTTATGGCAGCGTGCATTTGGGGAGGCTTCGTTTTCGGTCACGCCAAGCGAGTACTCTCATGCACATTACTTATTGACAAGACAGAGTCGTGCCACCGCACCGAGGCCAACTATGCCGCAATATGGATATCACGACTGGCTGTAGCTGCCGGTCCGATAGCTGCCATACTTATACGTCAGGAGACGCAAGGCACAGCATATTACGCCATCGGAGCTGCTACAGCACTCATAGCCGCAATACTGGTGATGATGGTGAAGTTCCCGTTCCGCGCACCCGAAGAAGGTACCCATGTGCTGTCCATCGACCGCTTCTTTCTGCCACAAGGATGGAATGTCGCTATCGTGATAGCACTTATGGGCGCTGCACTTGGAATAGTAATGGCCACACACATGAGCATCGAGTTCCTTTCGGCAATAGCCGTAGGATTTGTCATAGCCATAATCCTGTTGAAATACAAGGCTGTACGTACTGGCAAGTTCACATCGGCCATAGGCAACGTCTGCATTCTTGCGGCTATAGCAGCAATGGCTATGCACAACGGAATGCTCGACGACACACTCAAACCTATGGTACTGGGCTTGGGCTACGGTATGACTAGTTCCGAACAGCTCTACAAACTGCTCGACCACAGCAGCCATTGCCAGCGAAGCACAGTAGAAAGCACATACTTTATGGCCAGCGACGGCGGTCTGTTTGTAGGCATAGCCATAGGATGGGCAGGCGAATACGGACTGGGAAGCCAGGCTGCATACGGAGCACATCTGGCACTCATTCTGTTTGCCGTTGCCACATTGACGTGCTCTGTCAACGCCATCATAAAGAAAGGCCATAAGGACTATCATGCATAACACAGGTGTGTCACACTACTGTAGGCACACAAAAACACATTATAAAAAGGAGGAAATATCATGATTATCAATTTCAAAGAGATTGAAGCCAAGCACGTAGATGGCTTCAAGGGTGGCGAAGGCGACTTCATAACCAAGCTCGCTGACGACGGAAAGGTAAAGATTATGCTCAATACACTGCCCGCAGGCAGCTCTATAGGCACACATACACACATCGGCAACTGCGAGGTGATGTACATATTAAAAGGTGAAATAACATTCGTATACGACGGAAAGGAAGAGACAGCACACGCAGGCGACGTACATTACTGTCCGTGCGACCACACCCACAGAGCCGAGAACCGTACCAGTGAGGACGCGGAGTTCTTTGCCATTGTACCCGAGACGAAGTAGAGCCCCGTACTTCACATAAACATGGATAAATCGCAAAGACATGGCTAAATCCAATGAAATAGACATGCTTCACGGACCGCTGTTCATGAAGATTCTGATGTTCTCGCTACCGCTTGCAGCAAGCAGCGTTCTGCAGCAGATATTCAACTCGGTGGACGTGGCAGTTGTCGGACACTTTGCCAGCAAGCAGGCTTTGGCTGCTGTAGGAAGCAACGGGCCTGTAATAAGTCTGCTCATCAATCTGTTTCTCGGAGTGTCAATGGGAGCCAATGTGATAATATCCAACCACATCGGACAAAACGATGCTGACAGCATACGAAAGTCAATCAGGACTATCGAGATGGTGTCGGTATTGAGCGGACTTGTACTGATGGTCATTGGAATTGCGGCAGCCAGACCCATACTCACACTTATGGGCACTCCTGACGACGTGCTTCCAATGGCCATCAGCTATCTGCAGATATATTTCCTTAGCATCCCTTTCTTCCTCATCTTCAACTTCGGAGCCGCCATACTGCGCAGCATGGGTGATACCAAACGCCCCTTATACATTCTTGTAGTAGCAGGAGTGGCCAATGCCATACTCAACCTATTCTTCGTCATAGTGCTGAAAATGGGAGTAGAAGGAGTGGCTATAGCCACCGGCATAGCCAATGCAATAAGCGCCCTGCTAATCATACTTCTGCTGCGAAAGGAGAACGAACCATATAGAATACACATAAAAGAAGCTAAAATATACTGGAGCGAACTCAAGAGAATGCTGATCATCGGCATTCCTGCCGGACTGCAAGGCATGGTATTCTCCATATCAAACGTTCTGCTTCAGTCGGCAATAAACAGCCATGGTGCTGACGCAATAGCCGGGTCGGCAGCAGCATTGAACTTCGAATACTATTGCTATTTCGTAATATGCGCATTCAACGGAGCCGCTATAACATTCATCGGACAGAACTATGGAGCAGGAAACAAGGAGCGCGTGAAACGCATATTCTGGATCTGCATGGGAATGAGCCTGGTGTGCTGTGGCTTTCTGAACGGATTGTTTACATGGCAACACGAGTTCTTCCTGTCATTCTTCAGTAATGATGCCAACGTGCAGGCTTACGGAAAAATCCGCATGGAGATAGTTCTGGCATGCCAGTTTATGGCCAGCAGCTATGAGATATCAGCCTCTGCCCTGCGTGGTATGGGCAAATCAATGCTGCCGACAATACTTACCGTGTTCGGCACCTGCCTGCTACGCATAGTCTGGGTGTACGCAGTATGTCCGGTATGGACCAGCTTCAGTACAATTATGCTCGTTTATCCCGTGTCATGGGTAGCTACCGGCACTATGGTAAGCATGGCTTTTTATCTCACGGCAAGAAAACGGCTGTCAACAAGCACATCATAGCAACAGCCTTTGACTCTACGTAGAAATAGTCCTCTGCAACCCCTAAAAAACCACCCTCAACTACTCCCCCACTTGGTTAATGACATGAAAACAAACGAGTTCGGACAATGAATATAGCGTTTGAAGTCAAAAAAGTGGGCAATATATTTTCATATCACACGAAAAACTAGTATCTTTGCACGTCCTTAGAGTAAAGGGCTGAATTATATACGTAAAATATAAAAACATATACATTCAAATGACTAAAGCAGATATCATTAACAAAATTGCTGAAAGCACAGGATTACAGAAAAAGGACGTTTCGGTTGTCGTAGAAAGTTTCATGGAGAACATCAAGGACAGCTTGTTGTCAAACAAGGAAAATGTTTACCTGCGTGGATTTGGAAGTTTTATCATTAAGCATCGCGCCGCCAAAACAGCACGTAATATCTTGAAGAAGACTACAATGAAAATTGGCGCACACGACCAGCCAAGCTTCAAGCCTGCAAAGTGCTTTGTTGAAGAGATGAAGAACGCAACAATGGAATAAGAGAAAAGAAAAACATTATTCAGTAATATATTAACAATAAAAAAATTTAAGTTATGCCAAACGGAAAGAAAAAAAAGGGACACAAGATGGCTACTCACAAGCGTAAGAAGAGATTACGTAAGAACAGACATAAGAGCAAGTAAGTAAGCCTGCCCATAAAGGGTAAGTTCCGAAAACAATGGGGGCGCGTCAATCACAATGCATACGCAGTGGACTTTGGCGCGCCCCCAAACTTTTAAATTAAAGTCACCTAAATAATAAGAAGAGAAATGACTAGCGAAGTTGTAATTGACGTTCAACAGAAAGAGATATCCATAGCCCTGCTTGAAGACAAGCGACTGGTGGAATATCAGACAGAACCACGCTCTGCCTCCTTCTCTGTTGGCAACATCTACATTGCAAAAGTGAAGAAACTTATGCCCGGACTGAATGCCAGTTTCGTAGACGTAGGTTACGAACGTGACGCTTTTCTCCACTATCTTGATTTAGGCAATCAATTCAACTCTTACGAGAAATATCTCAAGCAAGTACAGAGCGACCGCAAGAAACTCTATCCTTTTGCCAAAGCCACACGCCAGCCCGACCTTAAGAAAGAAGGAAGCGTGCAAAACACATTGAAGGTTGGCGAAGAGGTACTGGTACAAATAGTCAAAGAACCTATTTCTACCAAAGGACCACGACTCACTGGCGAACTGAGTTTTGCCGGACGCTATCTCGTACTTATGCCTTTCGGCGACAAAGTTTCTGTATCATCAAAAATCAAAAGCGGCGAAGAACGAGCACGACTGAAACAACTCATCAACAGCATAAAACCAAAGAATTGCGGAGTAATTGTACGCACTGTTGCTGAGGGAAAGCGTGTGGCAGAACTCGACGCTGAAATGAAAATACTCACCAAACGGTGGGAAGACGCACTCGTAAAAGTGCAGAAAACACAGAAGCGCCCACAACTGATATTCGAAGAGACCGGACGTGCCGTAGCAATGCTACGCGACTTATTCAACCCCACATACGAGAACATATACGTCAATGACGAGGATGTCTTTCATGAAGTAAAACACTATGTGTCACTCATCGCCCCAGAGAAAGCCAACATAGTGAAATTATACACGGGCACGGTTCCTATCTTCGACAATTTTAATGTTACCAAACAGATCAAGTCAAGCTTTGGTAAGACAGTAAATTATAAACATGGCGCTTATCTGATTATAGAACATACAGAAGCCCTTCACGTAGTAGATGTCAACAGTGGCAACCGCTCACACTCGGACAACGGACAGGAAGCCAACGCACTTGATGTGAACCTTGGCGCTGCCGATGAATTGGCAAGACAGTTGCGACTGCGTGATATGGGAGGCATTATCGTTGTTGACTTTATCGACATGAACCTGGCTGAGGACCGTCAACTTCTCTACGAACGCATGTGCAAGAACATGCAGAAGGACAGGGCCCGCCACAACATTCTGCCATTAAGCAAATTCGGCTTGATGCAGATTACACGCCAGCGTGTACGTCCGGCAATGGATGTAAATGTCGAAGAGGTCTGCCCAACATGTTTCGGCAAGGGAAAAATCAAGTCGAGCATTATCTTTACAGATCAGCTTGAGAGTAAGATTGACAGACTTGTCAAGAAGATTGGAGTCAAGACATTCTACCTGCACGTTCATCCCTATGTAGCGGCATACATCAACAAGGGAGTATGGTCGCTCAAGAGAAAATGGCAGCTGAGATATGGTCTTGGTGTTCACATTGTTCCTTCACAGAAGCTCGCTTTCCTGCAGTACGAATTCTACGACAGCAAGCGACAGTTTATTGACATGAAGGAAGAGATTGAAACAAAATAGTTCAATCATCAATACTACAGAATACAATAAAGCCCTGGACTTAAACCATCCAGGGCTTTATTGTTTGTATATGAGCTGCAAGCCGAAAACCTTCGTATCATGCCATGATACAATCATTTCAAGGCATGAAACAGTCATATCATGGCATGATACGACCATTTCAAGACACGCAACATATCTTTATATCACTATCCTGACATCGTTATTTCGCCTCCTTTGTCCTACTATTGCGCTTTCTCCAGAAGAACAAGTCAGAGATACGCTTGAAGTCCTTCTTCATTATTATACCCAAGCCTTGAGTATTGAGACTGTTGCGCGTGAAGTAGCGGTCATTTGTCTTGTTGTAGACATTAATGGCAAGATTACCATTGGGGAAGAGTAGATACTTGATGTCGAAGTCGCCAATGAAACTGGTTGTGGCATTATCGTTGTCACGATAGCCGAACTGACCGTTTATGAGCAGACGGTTGTTAAGCAGACGACCCGAAAGCAATCCTTCGTATTCAGCATTATTGAAGCCCTCAGTTCCAGTAGAAATATTGGCACCGAAATTCCAGTTGTTGTTATTAATCACATTGCTCAATACGGTATTTATCTGCTGACTTATAGTACCGCTAAGGAAACTCTGCATTGCAAGCGAAGTCTGGCTGTACTGCGGCGTACTGCCGTCAGCATTGTTGTTGTTTTGAGCATAGAAGCGTCCTACGGCAAGCAGATACAACACCTGTTGCTTCTTCTCCTCCTCAGCATTGAGCAGACTATACACCATCTGCTTCACATCATTGCTAAGCGACGGCATGTCAAGATCAAAGTCCACCTTAGGTGCGTATGGATTGCCCGTTATGTTCATCACACAGTTGACACGAACATTATTGTTAGTGAACGACCTGCCTATATTAAGGTCGGCAAGGCTCACGCTGTTCAACACATACTGTGCCTTAAGGTCGAGCACAGCGTTGTACGGATCACCGCCAAACGCTATGGTGCCTCCCTTGACAAAGTCGAAGTCTTTCTTCAGAATATTCTGAATTGTCAGCTTATACACGCCATGGTCGACAGTATAATTGCCAAACATCTGGAATGCGCCCTTATTGAAATACGAGGCTCTGAGCATTCCGTCACCATTGAGTGTAATGTAGTCGCCGGTCTGCTGGTCCATCAGCAACTTCAAGGTTACGTCAGGATTGCAGTTGATAAGGAAGTTCAGACGAATGTTGGTAGAGATATCATCCGTTTCCGTCTTCTTCTCATCATTTGCCACATAAGAGGAGTCAGAAACATCATAGCCCTTCTTACTCCATTTGACGAAATCATTAGACCCGATAGACCCTTGATCGCTAACATTGTACACCAATATACTGTTCTTCTCAGGCGTGCCTTCTACATCTATTACCACTTCACCGCTCCTGCCCTTAATGCTACAGTCGCCAGTAATATAAGCTGTACCATAGAAGGTATTGTCGCCGAATGTCTTAGTATCATAAGCCAGAAGATTCCGCGCTTTTATATTAAGGTCGTACGACAGGTTGGTAAGGTGCTGATGGTGAAGGCTTCCGGTAAGTATGCCGGTGTTGCCGTTATGGTCGTATATTGTATTGCCATTGAATATTATCTCATCAGGAATGAAAGTCACAGAGTCGCCACGTAGCCAGTACGTGGTATTGAGGGCTGTCATACGCATAGAACCGTTCACAGAAGCCTTTCCTACAAGGTTGATGTTACTCAGAGGTCCTACAACGTTCACCTTGCCATTTATGTCGGCATCAACGTTGTCCATAAACGAGCCGCAGAAACTTTCCATAAATTCAGCACGTGTGCGATGTGCGTCAATGCCAAGGTCGATGTAGTTGTGCTTGGGCGATACATAGCCGTTTATGTCTGTATGACGGCCGTCTTCGTCCTGTGCCACAGCGTCTATATTGATGCGCCCCTCGTCAAAGTCGTAGTCAACATTGGCAAACAGCGTACCCATACGTCCTGATTCAAACTTAAACTCTTTTACCTTAAGGTTGGCAGCCAACTGAGGTTTGCCGCTGAACACTCCTGCCACACGGGCATTACCAGAAGCCATACCGAAGAAGTCGACCGAATGAAAGTTGACAAGATTAAGAACATAGCTCACATCTATGTCATTTAGTGTTACAAGCAACGAGTCTTCATAGCTCTTCGTCGCAGCCCCATCAATCGCAAGTTTCTGATTGTCATGGCTTATAGAGAAGCCGTTCACCTCCAAATGGTTCTTGCTGTACACAATAGTAGACGGAGCTACATGCCACGTTGTGTCGCCAATAGTGGCACGCGAAGGCAGAACGTCGACATAAGCAGTCGACACACCATCGTCGTTCTTGGCGAATACTGTACTGGCATTTATAATTCCCTTAAGCGGGTGACGTTCGTTGTTGCCGAAACTGAGCGAGGTATTCAGATGGTTGTCTGAAGCACCTGCGCTAAGTTGCAGAGCCATATATTTGCCTTTGTCGGCAAGTTTCTTAATACGTATATCCGCCTTTAGGGTGTCACTCGGCGACTCGATGTTAATAAAAGCATCGCTGAAACGATGGCCGTCGTATGCAAACGATGGCACGTCACACCACAGGTCAATCTTCTCTTGCTTGTCGTTCAGCTCACCGCTGATATTAAGCGGACGATATATCTCAAGCGGAATGCCGAGCAGATGCTTCATCCAATCAGTATTTGATATGGAAGCATTTATTGTAAAATCATTATATTCCTTCTGTGGCTGGCGTGTCAGTCCGGGAATTGTAGGCAACTTTGCAGCCACCATGTTCAGCACGCTGCGAGCAATAGTGTTGTAATTGAAGTGTCCGTTAATGTCCACCTGTCCAAAGTCGCTGTCAAGATTGAGATAGTGATTATCACCCTCAAATCCCGTCTTTACAGTTACATTTCGCAATCCATACTCACTTTGCGACGAAAGCATGGAGAAGTCACTTATCTCCACTGTTCCGTCAGCATCATTAACGCTGCTGCCCTTTATGTCGCAGGCAATATTTGCAGCAAATGCCGTCGACTGCCACTTCGGTGTGAGATGCAACGCATTAGGAGCAAAACGGGCTACTGCCACATTAGCCTTCAGCAACGGAGTCTTTCCTGCAATGTTCAGCAATCCTGAAGCCGATATTTGCGCATTAGGATCGTCAATGTCTATTCTTCCGTCTACTACCTTGTGACGATAGGAAGCATCAATATTGATGTCATGATATTTATATCCGTTATAGTCAAAGTTATAGACACGACCGGTAGCAGCCATATTGTCTTCAGACTGTCCATGTAAGTTGAGATTGGCCGATAGATGACCGAGTTTGTTGTCATCAGCCAGTTTGCCAACATTAAAATCAACAGTTTCAATATGCCCCGTAATATTATTCTTGCGCTTGTCTACAGCAAGCTTTATACTGCCGAGCGAAGTAGAGACACGAGCGTTGGCAGCCAACTTGTTACTTTCACCTCCTACAAAACCTGTCATACTGACATCGCCTATACGTGTAAGTATGGCAGGAACTTCCTTACCTGTTGCGGCAGACACAATAGAAGCTATGGCAGCATGATTGGCAGCAAATCTGTTTACATTTGCATACCAAGCAGCATCAGCAGGATAGTTCTTTATTCCACCGTCAGCCAACAGATGCAAATCGCCATTGTCTGTACCGAGTTCCAATCGTGTCACATTTAACGACGAGGCCGTACCATAGAAATCAGCTGCCAGCATCATGCGTTGTTTAATACCCGAAAGTTTAGGCACAAAGCCTGCGAAATCTGCAAGACTGATGATTGGAGCATTTATGCTACCTTTAAATTGCACGGTAGGCATCTCTATCTTGCCGTTCTTCATGCTGTATGAGCATGTAATATTCTCAGAATGAACGATTGTAGACGGTAGCTCAAGTCTGAAATTGTTTACACTTACTCCCGTATGACCATATACAGCATGCAACGAAAGCGACTTCAATCTGAATCCGCATCGTTCGTCAAACGCAATGCGCTTCACCTTCACATTGAGCGAGTCGTCAGTTATACGGTTCACAATAATATGAG
>ERZ1026901.1755-NODE-1755-length-11605-cov-8.606753_pt1 | contig 11605 bp, 13 predicted proteins | sample MGYA00380179_ERZ1026901 | MGnify/ENA primary metagenome ERZ1026901 (study PRJEB33269, sample SAMEA4719815) | human gut metagenome | biome: human-associated habitat; feature: organic feature; material: feces | place: Cameroon | collected 2013-10 ... | reverse complement strand
AAATCGAAATATTCTAAAATGATCTGAGATGACGATATATGTATTTTTGCCTGGATGGTCACAGGGAAGATATTTTTAGCACAACAACATCTAAATAATTTATAGCAGGTTATCAATATATTTAAGTTATTGATTAATTACAAATTGTTATTTATACTACTTATGTGATTTAGGTTATAGCATTTATTTGCTTTCTGACGTGGAGACTGCGCAACTTCATACTTATATAAGTTATATTTCGTGTGAAAAAAATTTAGTGACCACTGAGGGCTGATCACGCTTCATTAGTTGTCGTGGAAAAGATTTTATCGATTAGTAGAAAGCGGGGCCATCGTGTCATTTTTCAGAAAAAAACCAGTAGAACAATTTTTAAAGGAACGGGAAAAATCAACTTTAAACAAAAACTTAGGTGTTAAAGATCTCACCTTTTTAGGTGTAGGGGGAATTATTGGTGCTGGAATATTTGTATTAACCGGAATAGCCGCTGCTCATTATGCAGGACCAGCTATTGCGGTTTCATTTGCGATTGCCGGTTTTCTCTGCATACTTGTTGGACTTTCCTACAGTGAATTTGCGTCCATGATTCCGGCTTCAGGTAGTGTATATTCTTATACATTGGCTTCACTTGGGGAAGGATTTGCATTTCTCTGCGGCTGGTCACTTCTTCTGGCATATACTGTCACAGGTAGTGCTGTGGCTGTTGGATTTTCTGGATATCTGGCAGGCGTATTAAAATCATATGGATGGATCATTCCGGATATTCTGCTTAAGACTCCTGCTGAAGGTGGACTGATTAATCTTCCGGCTGTTTTAATTGTACTGGTTGTTGCGGCAGTCCTGATTCGAGGAACTGAGCAGAGTGCCAAATTAAATTTTGCTTTGGTATTAGTTACACTTTCAGCCATTATTACATTTGTATGTATTGCAGCTCCGCATGCACAGACTGCTAATCTGGAACCATTTGCCCCTTTTGGTGTTAAAGGGATTTTGAGTGGGGCAGCTATAGTATTCTTCTCTTATATGGGATTTGATGCAGTGGCATCATCTGCAGAAGAATGTAAGGATCCGGAACACAGTCTTCCGATAGGAATAATTCTTTCTGTTATGATTTGCATGTGTCTTTACATTGCGATGGCCTTATCACTGACAGCAGCTGTCAATTATACACAGCTGGATACGCCGGAACCAGTTGCCTATGTGCTTCGCCTGTTGGGATGGGGAAAGGTTGCTAATCTGATTGCGGTAGGAGCTATTGCAGGTATTATTACGACACTCATTGTTTATCTTTTTGGGCAGTCCCGCGTGTTTTTTGCTATATCACGTGATGGAATGCTTCCAAAGAAAATGGGAAAGATTCATCCGAAATATCATACTCCATACCTGGTTACTGCGGCCGGGGCTCTTATGATAGCGGGTATTGCAGGATTTGTTCCTCTTATGCATATTGTTGAACTATCTAACACAGGAACACTTGCTGTATTTCTTGTTAACTTTATTAATCTGATTGTTATGCGCCGTAAACATCCGGAAGTACCTCGTAAATTCCGCTGCCCGGCTTTGTATATTGTGGCTCCTTTGGGAATCGCAGTATGTTTTTATCTGATTTATGAACTTTCTACTTTGACACATATCCTGTTTGCCGCATGGATACTGTTGGGACTTGTGGTATATGAAACATATGGAGTAAAATATAGCTCTCTGAATACAGAACCTGAATAGGCTGACTATTCTGATGCGATATATAAAATGGAAGCCATTCTTAATGACAGTCTATGCAGTCAAACTGGCGTTTGACAGTTTAATAAAATCAGTGTATTATTCTGACAATTGAATTAAATCAATCTTTTCTGAACACCGGTCAGAAAAGACAGAGGCATTTACAATAAGCTGTAGGTATAGCGATTACTCGCTTAAGGCTTATTGTAAATGCCTTTTTTGTTAAGGAGGTATGTTATGTCATCTTTTAAAGTCTTTGATGAAAAGAGCATTCAGTCATTGCTGGATCTGCTGGCAGTAATACGGAGCGTAGAATCTGCCTATAAAGCCAAGGCGGAGAACCAGGCAGAAGTCTGGCCAATGATTTACAGAAAACTTGGACAGGCTGCAGATATGGACATCCGTTCAGGGTGGATGAAAAATAAAAAGTTTTTTGGCTGCAAGATTCTTCAGTGGTCAGGAAATAATGTTACAAGGAAGTTACCTGCAGTGCATGCGGTTTTGACAATAATGGATAGCGAAACCGGGGAAGTAAAAGGAATCTTGAATGCATCGGCATTGACTGGATATCGTACAGGAGCAGCTGGCGCGGTGGGAAGTAAGTTTTTAGCTAACCAGGATTCACAGACACTCTTAATCATAGGAACAGGGAATGAAGCTCCTTATCAGATAATGGGCCAGATCTGTGTTATGCCATGCTTAAAAAACATTATTGTTGTAAATCCAAGGCATCCTGAACATGCTGCGATATTTGTAAATGAGATAAAAGAAAAATTGAAAATGCTCTTTGTCAGCACGATAAGAAAAACATACCCCGAAATGGCTGGTCATATGCAGCAATTAATAGATGGTGTGAAGTTTATTGCCAAATCAGATATTCAGGATGCGGTATTTCAGGCAGACATTATTGTTACGGTAACGCCTTCAGCAGCATTAATACAGGCAGACTGGGTTAAACCGGGAACACATATTAATGCAATGGGAGCAGATATGCCATGGAAGCAGGAATTGGATGAAAATCTCTATAAAACAGCCGTAGCTGTTGCGGATGACAGAGAACAATCGGCTGTATCAGGAGAAACACAAGTTGCCGTGCAGAAGAATATTCTCAGGAAAGAATGTATTGCAGAAATCGGGGATATCCTTATCGGGAAAGCTGAAGGATGGACAGGCAATCAGGATATTACGATTTTTGATAGCACAGGACTTGCACTCCGGGATTTGGAAACGGCAGCCCTTGTTATTGAACGTTCGAATAATACAGAATCTGGAATTTTGGTAAAACTTTAATAGTAGATTTTAGAAAGGATAGAAAAATGAAGATTAAAGATTTTGGTGTGGAACAGTGGATGAATGCATATGAAACAAAGGCAGTATATAATCTGGGAGAAACCTGTGTATCTCCATTTAGCATAAAAACATTAATAGACACAACGGGAGGGGATGTTAGAATCTTTTTGTAATAAACTATTAAATACGCGGCTTACTTACGGGGCTATTGAAGGGGGCAGTCACTTTGAAAAAAGAAATTTCATCATTGTATAAAGACATTTCCCCAGCAGAAATTGTTACAAATCATGGTGCGATTGGTTCAAATAGTCTGGTGATAAATACTATAGTAGAACCAGGAGATGAAATTATTGTGGTGACGCCCACTTATCAGCAGATGCAGTCGATCTCGGAAGCATTAGGTGCGGTTACAAAATTTCTCCATTTAAAACTGGAAAACAAATATCTTCCTGACGTAGAAGAGTTAAAATCACTCGTTAACGAAAAAACAAAATTAATCGTGGTGAATAACCCTAATAATCCATCCGGCTCACTTATGGACAAAAATGGGCTGATAAATATTGCAAAGGTGGCCGGAGCATACATTCTTTGTGACGAAGTGTACCGCAATCTGACACAGCAAGATGGATATAATTATTCTATTGTTGATTTATATGAGAAAGGAATTTCCACAAGCAGTTTCTCGAAAGTATTTTCACTGGCAGGTATTCGACTGGGCTGGGTAGCAACACATGACCAGAAGCTGATGAAGCAGTTTTTATCACATAGGGATTATTCTACAATAAGCTGTGGTGTTATTGATGAAATGATAGGGACATATGTATTGCAGCATAAGGATATTATTCTCGAAAGAAACAAGGCAATTATCCGCAAAAATTTAAAAATACTGGAGCAATGGGTAGAGGCAGAGCCACATATTTCATGGTATAACCCGCAGGCAGGTACAACAACTCTTTGGTATTATGATTTTGATATTGGCAGTCGTGAATTTTGTGACAGACTGATGAATGAGTACAAAACACTTCTTGTTCCAGGGAGTTGCTTCGACATTGAATATTCCTTACGTCTGGGATATGCATTTGAAAGTGAACATTTAAAAAATGGACTCGCCTGTGTAAGTCAGTTTTTAAAGAAACTAGACGAAGAAAAGACAGCAATTCGCTGATGGAAATATCTGAGAAAAGCCGAAGTAATATATTCTGAAATTGGAAGTTTGTGAAAATTATGAGGTATATATGAAAGCATTAGTGATAGGGGCCACAGGTGCGCTGGGACGTGATCTGGTCAGCGAGTTACTGCAGCATGACTGCTGGGAAGAAATATATATCTTTGTGAGGCGGTCCTGTGGGCTAAGGGATAGCCGGATTAAGGAACATATCATAGATTTCCATAGATTTCGAAAACCCGAAGGCATGGGAAGGTTTGGTAAAAGGAGATGTCCTGTTTTCCGCGCTGGGAACATCCAGAAAGCAAGCGGGCAGCAAGGATGCGCAATGGCGTGTGGATTATGATTAGCAGTATGAATTTGCCAGAGCAGCCAGACGAAACGGAGTGCGGGAGCTGGTTCTGGTATCGTCGTTGGGAGCAGATGCAAAAAGCAGTTACTTTTATATGTCCATATCATCAGAGGCCAGGATATAAGGACATATGGGAAGTAATAATCATCTGATGATTTCCAGGGAAAACCGGAATATAAATTTTCTGTTTCCGCAGCACCGGGGAAGTGAGTCCCAGATACAGATTTACTGTATTTACTATTGACAGTTTTCTTTGTTTGAACAAAGCTGGATACTTTTTATGTGTGAAAAAGAAATAGACTGACCGCACAGATGGAGAATCTGGTGAACAGTATTTATGCCCTGCAGGTAACCCTGCAGGGTTTTGTATTGATTCAGATGATAGTAACGGATGTGGATAAGGCTGCCTCGGGTAAGCCGGGGGACTATATGGTTTAAAGATTCTGCTTCATCATCGGTAAGGGGCAGTTCTTCTTCGAAATGTTCTTCCTGCTTTTTCAACGGTTCTGTAAAACCTCGCAGTCCGTTGAAAGGAAGAAATTGTCTGGCTCGATTATTTTTCAAAGGATTCACCTCACTTTCTTATGTTATGGCTTGCATAGCCCCGCATTATGACCGCCTATCAGAGTATTTCGTTTTCTTGCGGTGGACTGGGGGAGTAAGTCTGTACCGCGCAGGATGGCATTTTTTCCAAAGCGTCTTTTTATGGAAATTATAGCCTTTTCCCTTATCCGTTCCTTATCCTCCTGCTCTGTGTTTTCAAATAAACTTAACTGGACAGGCACACTGGCGGCGGGTATGACCTGATCCAGAGAAAGGCTTAGCCGGCGTATGGGGAACAGACGCCGGACCTTATCATGGTAAAGCTGAGTAAAGGCGCTGGTGATGATGCTGGGAACATCGGTATAGGAGGCAAGTCTTCTGGTGCCTCCGGAAGAGAGAGCTTCGTCGTGGCTGTAACCTATGTGAAGGGATATAGCCTGGGTGGCCAGTTCTTTTTCCAGCAGCTCATCGATAAGTACACGGCTCATTTCATGGACAATCAGGCCGGCATCTTCCGCGGTATAGTCTGAAAATAAAATCTGACTGTTGGACAGGGAGTGGGATTCCGGCTGATAGGAATGAATATCGGCCAGCGTGCAGGATTCTCGGCCCCAGGCATGGTCAATGAGGAACTGGGCATTACATCCAAATTCCTTATAGAGCAGGGGTTTGGGGAGGAGGGTGACACCGTACAGATCAAAAACACCATATTTTTCCAGACGACGGGCAATTCCTTTACCAATATTCCATATATCGGTGATAGGGCGGTGATGCCACAGGGTTTTCTGGAAACTTTTCTCTGTAAGCAGACCAATATGGCTGTCCACATGCTTCGCAATAATATCCATGGCCACTTTAGCCAGAAATAGATTAGTGCCTATTCCTGCAGTAGCACAGATTCCCGTTTTTCTGCGGACAGTATCCATGAGGAAGACGGCCATTTCCCTGGGGATCTTCTTGTACAGATGGAGATAGGGAGCCATGTTGATAAAACATTCATCGATGGAATATACGTAGATATCTTCCGGGGCAATCATCTGCAGATATATACCATAAATCTCAGCGGATACATCGATATAATGCTGTATTCTGGGTATGGCGGTGATGTAGCGCATATGGGCGGGAATTTCAAACAGGCGGCAGCGGTTGCGTACCCCCAGCGCTTTCATAGCAGGGGAAATGGCAAGACAGAGCGCGCCTTTTCCTCGTGACGGATCAGCTACTACCAGATTGGTGGAAAAGGGGTCCAGTCCTCTGTCCACACATTCCACGGAGGCATAAAAACTCTTTAAATCAATACAGACATAGGTACATAAGGGCAATCCTGACCCCACCTTTTACTACGAACAAAAGTTCTAAATGAAAACATTCTACCACACAAAGAACATTTGTTCCAATACGAACCATAATTTTCTTAGACTCCGGTGTGTTAAAATAAGAAATAGAATATAAACGTATGAAGGAGGAACAGTTATGCCATGTACAACCATTCTTGTAGGTAAAAATGCTTCCTATGACGGATCCACTATGATGGCCCGCAATGAGGACTCTCCGTCGGGGGTATTTACTTCTAAAAAATTTACGGTAATTAATCCGAAAGATCAGCCGAGACATTATGTGTCTAAAATTTCCAAAGTGGAAATAGAACTTCCGGACAACCCTATGCGGTATACGTCCATGCCGGATGCTCCGTCCACCCAGGGGGTGTGGGGCGAAGCCGGTATCAATGAAGTCAATGTGGCTATGTCAGAAACAGAAACGATAACCTCTAATCCGAGAGTGCTGGGTGCTGACCCGCTGGTAAAAGGAGGAATCGGTGAAGAAGATTATCTGACCATTGTGCTGCCGTACATTCATTCCGCACGGGAAGGGGTAATCCGCCTTGGTAAGCTGCATGAACAGTTCGGCACCTATGAAATGAACGGCATCGGATTCCAGGATAAAGATGAAGTCTGGTGGTTTGAGTCCATTGGAGGACATCACTGGATGGCCAAAAAGGTACCGGATAACAGCTATGTAGTAGTTCCTAATCAGCTGGGCATTGATTCCTTCGATTTCACCGATGCACAGGGAGAGCAGAACGAGCATATGTGTTCAGCTGATCTGGTGGAATTTATTACGGAAAATCATCTGAATCTGACACCGCATGAGGAAGGGTATTCCCTGGCCGATGAACAACATTTTGATACCCGGGCCGCTTTTGGCAGCCATGATGATTCGGATCATACTTATAACACCTGCCGCGCCTGGTTTATGCTGCGCACGCTGAATCCACAGCTCTGCAGAAAAGAAAAAGAAACCGGCTTTACTCCGGAATCAGATACCCTGCCATGGAGCATGGTGCCGGAAAAACTGATTACCGTGGAAGATGTAAAATATGTACTTTCCGCCCATTATCAGGGAACCTCTTATGATCCATATGGCAAACATGGGGAAAACAGCGAAAGAAATAAATATCGCGCCATCGGTATCAATCGAACCAATTTCGTGGCACTGACACAGCTCCGTCCATATATGCCGGAAGAAATCATGGCGGTAGAATGGATTGCCGAAGGCTCTAATGTGTTTAATGCCTTCGTGCCATTTTATGCCAATGTAACCAGAACTCCGGACTATCTGGCCAATACCACAGAAAAGGTTACCACCGATAATTTCTACTGGGCTAACCGTCTGATCGGCGCACTGGCCGATGCGCATTTTAATACCAGTGCTATTCATATCGAAAGATATCAGAATACTATGCATAGTAAAGGTCATGAATTCATTATTCGAACTGACAGAAGATTTGCGGCAGAACATCCAACAGATGTTCACGCATTCCTGGAAGCGGCTAATGAGGAAATGGCCTCCATTGCCAGAGAAGAAACCACCCGGACCCTGGGCAATGTTCTTTATACCGCCAGCAATGGTATGAAGAACTCCTTCGCAAGAAGCGATGCCTGAGTAGGGGAAGATTTTTAAGAATCGAATGAATTAAACAGCCACACAGTGGATTATCAGCAGTAGATAATCCACTATGTGGCTGTTTTTTTAGCATGAGCATAATGTGAGTTTTTTTACTCATGTTAGGTTGTATCATAGAGATAGAAAATAAATTACAAAAATCATTATATATAGTTTATAATAATAAACAAAAGCTGCAATAAAAAAGTAACAATTCCGAAGAATTGTTACTTAGTTCCATACACATGGAGGTCATCGAAATGACGGTTTGAATAAATTTTTATTTGAACTTGTGATGTGATTCATGAATTGAAAATTCCGATGTGTTATTCAGAGGGATAAACAATAAAGAGGTCATGATATACATGGCATCTTTATTGCTTATCTCTTTTCTTTTTCCAGAATCAGCAGCATCTTGAATGGGGTTACCGCCTTAACGGTATGGCGGCCGCCTTTGGCCATGCGGAAGGATTCTCCGGCGTGGATTGGATGGTCGGTTCCTTCGTACATCATGACATCTTCTCCGTCCAGCACGGTAATCAGCGCTTCTCCCGGCGCCGCGTGGGCAGGAAGCGCACAGCCGGCGTCCATGGACAGGGCGGCCATCATGATGGTGTCGCTGTCGACAAGGTCACGATTTATAATCTTACCTTTTCCGGAAGGAATCAGGTCTTTCAGAGACTTTATTTCCCCATCCTGGATAACATTTTTCATGAAAGTTCCCTGGGGAAGGATAATTTCTTCATACACGCTGTCTTCTCCTGCCTGGATGCTGACTGGTGTACTCAGCGGTACTGCATACAGGCTTCCTGCAGGCAGTGATTTTCCATTGACTTCCAGCGAGCCATGGAAGGAAATCCAGAGCCGGGGAATGTCATAAATGGTATCGCTGATTCCAGTCCCTTCACCCCAGGCCAGGGAAACTACGGAAAATCGGATCCGTTCATAAGTGTTTCTGAAGTGGTGCATCCTGAAATCGGTGGATTTTCCTCCACCAGGGAAAACACCTTTCCGTATATTGTTGTCATATTATTTTACCTCCTCAATCTGCAGGTTTGATTTGTATTTTCATTATATGGAGATAGGGAGTTATTTACTGTTGCATGGGCAACAATAATCAGGTATGGTATAAGAACATAAGCCAGTTGAATTGAGCAGTGGATGGTGATATATATGCTGGTGGATATGGATAAATACCGGGGTATTCCACTTTTCCGTGGAATACCGGAGCATCGGATTTGTTCTCTTCTACAGGCGATAGGGGCGTATGGCAGAGAATATAAGAAGGGAAAAACCCTTATTTCCGCTGGTGAGACCACGGGAGCTATAGGTGTTATCCTGTCGGGCAGTGTGCATATACTGAAATATGATGTATGGGGGCGTAAGACGTTGATTGCCTATATGTCCCGCGGGGATCTGTTTAGAGAATCCTTTGCGGTCCGGCAGGAGAAGAGCTCATATACTTTTTTTGAGGCAGCCGCAGATACAGAGGTTGTCTTTATCCGTTTTGAGCAGATTGTGCATGACTGCTGCGGCGATGAGGAACATCACCGGCTGCTGAGCAATCTGTTTGAGTGTATGGGAAAGAAAAACTTTCAGCTTATGGAAAAGATAGAAATCATGTCCAGACCCACACTTCGGGAAAAGATTATGTCATATATTTCCATGATTGCGCAGCATCAGAAATCAAGGTATATTCATTTGCCGTTATCCCGTACAGAAATGGCGGAGTTTATAGGGGCTAACCGCAGCGCTATGACAAGGGAACTTACTCGGATGAAGGAAGAACAAATCATTGATTTTGATGGAAATGTTTTTATTATCAGATAGTGACGGTTTTATCGGCGGCATGTACAGGTTCTGCTGCTCCGGGAAAGGAACCGGAAACCCGGTGGGAACGTACAGGGGACTATATTAAGGAGAAATACATGAGACTGGATAAATTTTTAGCGGATATGAATCAGGGAACCCGTAAAGAGCTGAAGCAGCTGATACGTAAAGGGCTGGTTACGGTGGACGGCGTTACGGTGAAGGATCCGGGAACCGCTGTGACAAAGACATCAGATATTGTCCTGGCCGGAATTCCCGTTGTATACAATGAATATGAATATTACATGATGAACAAGCCGCGGGGAGTTATCACGGCGACGGAAGATGCACGGCAGGAAACCGTGCTGGATTTAATGGCTGGGGAACATCGAAAGGATATTTCTCCGGTGGGCCGTCTGGATAAGGATACGGTGGGTCTGCTGCTCATAACCAACGATGGGCAGCTGAACCATCAGCTGCTGTCACCGAAACATCATGTGGATAAGGAATACTTGGCCAGGGTCAGCGGCAAAGTAACTGAAAATGATGTGAAGGCCTTTGCCAGAGGATTGTTTATAGAAGAGGGGTTCCGGGCACTTCCGGCCCAACTGAAAATTCAGGCATACCGGGAGATACCTGCGGAAGCAGACTTCCGGGATCTGGCGATGAGTAACGCGCCGGGACAGGATTTGCCCGATGGGGTCACTGAAATTACTGTAGTGATTCAGGAAGGAAAATATCATCAGATTAAGAAGATGTTTCATGCCATAGGCAAGGAAGTCATCTATTTGCAGCGTATCCGGATGGGTTCTCTGGAACTGGATCCGAACCTGCAGGAGGGACAGTACAGGAAACTGACAGATGAGGAAATCCATTTATTGAAACAGAGCAGGGAATAAAGACTAAAAGAAGCGGCAGTGAACGGGAAGTATATTCTCAGTTCACTGCCGCTTCTTCTGGTATGGCCGGTTACTGGGAGATTGCCCGACCCAGCCTGTCAGGCAGAGTAATGAAATGCGGTGGAAAAGTCTGTGCCTGTTACCAGCTCAGGATATAGTCAAGGACATCATTGGCATTCTGGGCGGCCTGCTGTGCCTTTTTAAGGTTCTGGCGGGCTTCAGCGGCTTCGTCCTGCGCATTCTGAGCCTGTGTCTGTGCATCGGATAAATCATCCTTCAGGTTTTTTGTATCTTCTTTCAATGTGGCAATATCAGCAGCCTGCTGTATATTCTGCTGACGGAGAAGAGTTACTTCTGATGCAAGAGATTTATTGCACATCATCTGATAAACGATGAACCCGGCGGTGAGGAACACATAGATTCCCATTAGTATGGCGCCGATTTTCATATGTTTCCGAAGTGTAATAAGTTCATCGTCAGCATCTGAGATTTCCGTGTATGGTGCTTCCTGCGCTTCCGGTGATTCATCTGCCCACTGGGAAGATGGAGTGGGGACCGGCTGGCGGATCTGGGTTTGATCATCGGCGACGAACAGTGAATCTTCCAGCTTTTTTCCACAGTAAATACAAAAACGGCTTCCTTCCGGAATTTCAGCTCCACAATGTTTACAAATCATGAATATGCCCTCCCTTATGTCACTTGGCTTTCCTCTTATTATAATATGTCTTTGGAAAAACAGGAAAAACAGGAAAAACAAGAAAAACAAAATAAAAAAACCATCCTATCTCCATTTAGGATGGTTTTTTCATGGGAGATATCTGAAAATGGAAAACTCTTCCCACAAAGAATTATATCACAAAAATAAATAAAAACAAACAAAAGGATATA
>ERZ1026901.1753-NODE-1753-length-11614-cov-6.622286_pt1 | contig 11614 bp, 10 predicted proteins | sample MGYA00380179_ERZ1026901 | MGnify/ENA primary metagenome ERZ1026901 (study PRJEB33269, sample SAMEA4719815) | human gut metagenome | biome: human-associated habitat; feature: organic feature; material: feces | place: Cameroon | collected 2013-10 ... | reverse complement strand
TGCCTGTTGCGGGAAAGCCTGCACTGTGTCAGGAAACCCCGCGCTTTCAAGCGCGGGTTGTTTAGGTGCCGATGGCCGAACTCGATGACGAAGATGCAATTGACGATGCAGACGATGTGTCTGCAACTGAAGCCGGCGGCGGCCGTGGTTCCGCACTTCCGGCAGGAGGTGGAAAATGACCGCTGATATGCCGGCAGCCCGGATTCTCATTGTGGAAGCCGAAACGACGATTGCGCGTTTCGTGTCGGATGCCTTAAAGGAAGAGGGCTTTACCGTCTTTATCGAGGGGACGTTGAAGGAGGGCCTCACCGCCTGCTCAACGCGCCAGCCCGATCTCGTGGTGGTGGATCTGGGGCTTCCGGACGGCGACGGCCTGGATCTCATCGGGTCGTTCCGCACCTTTTCTACGGCCCCGGTGATTGTTCTGTCGGCCCGAACCGATGAGAAAAACAAGATTCAGGCCCTGGACCTCGGTGCGGACGATTACATCGCAAAGCCCTTCGGGATGGGTGAGTTGCTCGCGTGTGTGCGGGCGCAGCTGCGGCGCCGCGCGCTCATTAATCCGGAGACACCGGAACCGGCGGTGGATATCGGGGATGTGCATGTGGACCTCGGGGCCCGTACGGTGACGAAAAACGGGGAGCCCGTGCATCTCACAAAGCTCGAATACCGGTTGTTGCAGATCCTCATTGAGTCGCGCGGCAAGGTTCTGACGCAGCGGCAGCTGTTGCAGCGTGTCTGGGGGCCTGCTTACGTCGAGCGCCCCCACTATCTGAGAATTTACATGTCGCGGCTTCGCGCCAAGCTCGAGGACGACCCCGCACGCCCGAAGTGGCTTTTAACCGAAGTGGGCGTGGGGTGCCGGCTCGCACTCTGAGGTATTAACCGCGTGCCGCGAGGGCTTTGGCCTTTGCGGCGTTAATGGCGTCGCGTGTGGCCTTGGCGGCAGCAGCGGAAGCCTGGGCAAACATTTCGTCCTTGCCCGCGTAAAGAATTGCGCGGCTTGAATTGACGGCAATGCCAAAGCCTGCGGCATCAAGCCCTGCAGCCACGGCGGCGTTCACGTCACCGCCCTGAGCGCCGATTCCGGGGATTAAAAGCGGCAGTGTCGGAGCAAGGCTTCGGATACGGGCAAGTTCCGAGGGCTGTGTGGCGCCCGCAACGAGCCCGAGCTCACCGTTCTTGTTCCATTCCTTCTGCGCTTTTTCCGCGACGATTTCAAACACCGTGCGACCGTCGGCGGTCTTGAGTTCCTCAATGTCGCGCCCGCCGGGATTGGAGGTGCGGCACAAAAGGAAAATGCCTTTTTCCGGGAAGTTCTCCATGTAGGGCTCAACCGTGTCAAAACCCATGTAGGGCGAAAGCGTCACGGCATCGGCCTTGTAGCGCTCAAACGCTTCCCGGGCGTACTGTTTGGCGGTTGACCCGATGTCGCCCCGTTTCGCGTCCAAAATCACCGGAATGCCGGGATGGTTGGTGTGGATGTAATCGATGAGGGCTTCCAGAACGCTCTCAGCGCGCAGTGCGGCAAAGTAGGCAATCTGCGGCTTAAAGGCGCAGGCGTACTGAGCCGTTGCATCAATCACGGCGCGGCAGAAGGTGCCGACGGGATCGGGGCCGTTTTTGATGTGCTCAGGAAAGCGGCTGATGTCGGGGTCAAGTCCCACGCAGAGCAACGTCTCGGCGGAACGGGAGCGGGCGGAAAGCGACTCGGTAAAGGTCATGATTATTCTCTTGAGTCCGTGAGGTTGGGCGCGTCAGAGCGCCTGAAGTGACTGTAATTCTAAAGAGGTTGATATGACAGGCGGTCTTTTTACCTTCCTCAGCTGAGAAGAGGCAGACGCGTGACAGATGGCCTGGAAAAATTGTTGTAAAAGTTACGACAAAAAAGGAAATTGTCATTTTATTTATGACGCCGTGGAGAACGACGTAAGTTTTGCGACAAAATTTTTCGTCTGAAAACATTGAATTAGGGCTGTTTTGCAGAAATAGGTATCCGGGCTCAAGGTCGAATCATGAGGAAAATACGGAGAAGTTAGCCTTCTCCTGCACGACATCAGTGCTTTTCATGGCACGCACGCGTTTCTTTGCCGTTCCGAGAACAGCATTGAAGAGCTGGCGTGCATCGGAGAAGTAGGTCTCCAGTGCACTTTCCTGATCCTCTCCGGTTTTCAGGCCCAGCTCGATGACAAAGGACGGTGTGCGCGATTTCATAGCGGCTGAATATACCTTAAGCGAAAACTATGTGCATGGTTTGGCTGCGTTTGGGCCAAGATTAAAAACTTTCGAAAGCCCGCATTCCTCCCGGGGCCAAGCCCCGGGCTTCCTGCGGGAAATTCTGTGAAAGGCGCCGGTCTCGCAGATGCCCCTTGGTTTCAGCCCCAGGCGATTGCCCGTGTTGTAAACTGGCTCAAACTGAAACTCGGCGGCGAAAAAGCCCGCGAGAGCAAGTAAGCGCCGCACTCATCAAACCTTTGATTCTTTTCAATGGCTCAGTACAAACGTTCTGACTTTGAACTCATGGCGCCCGCAGGGAGCCGCGAGTCCCTAGCCGCTGCCATTGCCGGAGGCGCCGACAGCGTCTATTTCGGTGTGGGGCGGCTTAACATGCGGGCGCACGCCGCAGGGAACCTCATGGCCGAAGAAGTCCCCGAAATCATGGGGATCGTTCACGGGGCGGGGAAAAAAGGGTATCTCACCGTCAACACCGTTATTTACGATGAAGAAATCGGGGAGATGGAAAGCTTGATCGACGCAGCCGTCACTGCGGGCGTTGATGCGGTTATAGCGTCCGATATGGCCGTCGTGCTTGCGTGCGGCAAACGCGGCATGCCCGTGCATCTTTCAACGCAGCTCAATATCTCCAACGCCGCAGCATTGGCCTTTTACGCGCAGTGGGCGGACGTGGCGGTGCTCGCGCGAGAGCTCACCCTCACGCAGACCGCGGCCATTGCCCGGGCTGTTCAAATGCAGCCCATTACGGGGCCCTCGGGCGCGCCCGTGCGGCTAGAGATGTTCTGCCACGGGGCGCTTTGTATGGCCGTGAGCGGCAAGTGCTACATGAGCCTTCACACACGCGGCAAAAGCGCAAACCGCGGGGAGTGTTTGCAAAACTGCCGCCGAACCTATGATCTCGTTGACCGTGAACGGGGCACGCAGTTAAGGCTTGAGAACGGCTACGTGATGAGCCCGCAGGACTTAAAGACGATCGGTTTTTTGGACAAGATGGTTGCCTCGGGCGTTAGAGTCTTCAAAATTGAGGGGCGCGCCAGGGGCGGCGACTATGTGCGTACGGCCTGTGAGTGCTATGACGAGGCACTTAAAGCCATTGCCGACGGGACTTACACGGAAGCGTCACGCACGGCCTGGGACGATCGTCTTGCAACCGTTTTTAACCGCGGCTTTTGGTCTGGCTACTACCTGGGTGAAGAAACGGCAAAGCTTGTTTCCTCCTACGGGTCATGCGCCACGGAAAAGAAAGTTTTTGTCGGCCGCTGCATCAACTTTTTTGCGAAGAAATCAATCGGGCAGTTTGAGCTTTTAGCCGGCAGCATCCGCCCCGGCGAGAAGCTCCTTGTCACCGGTCCCACGACGGGCGCGGTGTATGTAACGCCCGCACTCATCATGGATGATGCGGGTGAAGTGAAGGAAGCCGGCAAGGGCGTGTCTGTGACGTTTGCGGTCCCTGAGACCGTGCGGGCTAACGATAAGCTCTATCGGATTGACGCGACGCCGCACCGGGCTAAGGAACTGTAAATGAAGAATATTCTCGTCATCGGCGCAGCCGGTCAGATCGGCAGCGAACTCGTGCCGGCCCTCAGAAAACTCGGCTTTATGACGGTCGCAGGCTTTTCCAGAACGCCATTGACGCCAGAGCTGGCCGCAGGCGGCCCTTCGGAGAGAATCGATATTCTCGACGGCACGGGGCTCGTTGACGTCATCCGCCGTCACCGCATCGACACGGTCTTTAACCTCGCGGCGATGCTCTCGGCAAAAGCCGAAGCCCAGCCTTTGTCAGCCTGGAACGTGGGTGTAAACGGCCTGTTAAACGTCCTTGAAGCCGCCCGTATCGAGCATTGTGCGGTCTTTACGCCGAGTTCAATCGGCGTCTTCGGGGACTCGACCCCGCACGCGAAAACGCCCCAGGACACGGTGTGCCGTCCCAAAACCGTCTACGGCATCACGAAAGTCACCGGAGAGCTTCTTTCTGACTACTATTTTCTGAAGTACGGTGTGGATACGCGCTCGGTGCGTTATCCCGGGCTTATCAGTTCCGTGACCCCGCCCGGGGGCGGCACCACGGACTACGCGGTCGACATTTTTTACAGCGCCGTGCGCGGTGAAACGTATGTGTGCCCGATTGCGGCGGGGACCTTCATGCCCATGATGTACATGGATGACGCCGTTGATGCGGCCGTCAACCTCATGACCGCGGATCCCGCCGGACTCATCCACCGCAACAGCTTTAACGTGACCGCGTATTCCTTTGATCCCGAGGGGATCGCGGCTGAAATCCGCCGCGTCATACCGGACTTTTCGATGCGCTATGAAGTCGATACGCTGAGACAGGGTATTGCCGAAAGTTGGCCGGATTCGCTCGATGACACCGCGGCCCGCAGCGAGTGGGGATGGGCGCCGAAGGTGACGCTCTCCGACATGACTGAACGGATGATTGCCGCTTTAAGGCAGCGCCTGTAAGACAGCAGAGAGGCGTTGGCCTCAGTTATTTTTGGTGGCACAAAAAAGCCGCGGATCCCGAAAGATCCGCGGCTTGGAACTACTTGGATTCGTCAGAGACGATGGGTGATTACATCATCCCCATGCCGTCCATGCCGCCCATGCCGGCCGGAGCCGCAGCGGGCTTATCTTCCGGATAGTCGGCGACCATGCAGTCGGTGGTGAGGATGAGGCCGGCGACGGAAGCCGCGTTCTGCAGCGCCGTGCGGGTCACCTTCGTGGGATCAAGCACGCCCATGGCGACCATGTCACCGTATTCGCCGGTCTGAGCATTGAAGCCGTAGTTGCCTTCGCCCTTGCTGACGTTGTTCACGACAACGCTGGGTTCGTCACCGGCGTTGGCAACGATCTGGCGCATCGGTTCTTCCATGGCGCGCAGCACGATCTTGATGCCGGCGGTCTGTTCGTCGTTGTCGCCCTTCATATCCTTGATGGCGAGCTTGGCGCGCACGAGAGCCGTGCCGCCCCCGGGGACGATGCCTTCTTCAACGGCAGCGCGGGTGGCGTGCAGAGCATCTTCAACGCGGGCCTTCTTTTCCTTCATTTCGACTTCGGTCGCGGCACCAACCTTCACAAGGGCCACGCCGCCGGCGAGCTTGGCAACGCGTTCCTGAAGCTTTTCACGGTCGTAATCGCTCGTGCTTGCTTCAATCTGCTGACGGATGTTGGCAACGCGGGCAGCGATGGCATCGGCCTTGCCGGCGCCGTCGATGATCGTGGTGTTTTCCTTCGTGACTTCGATGCGCTTGGCGGAACCCAACTGCTCAAGCGTCGTCTTATCGAGCGACAGGCCGAGGTCAGAGGTGATGACCGTAGCGCCCGTGAGCACTGCGATATCTTCGAGCATGGCCTTGCGGCGGTCGCCGAAGCCCGGGGCCTTCACAGCCACAACCTTCAGAATGCCGCGGATGGAGTTCACAACGAGCGTGGCAAGGGCTTCACCGTCAACGTCTTCAGCGATGATGAGAAGCGGGCGGCTCGCCTTGGCGACCTGTTCCAGAACCGGGAGCAGATCACGGATGTTGCTCACCTTCTTGTCGTGCAGCAGCACGAAGGGATTCTCGAGCACGGCGGCCTGACGTTCCGGCGTGTTGATGAAGTAGGGCGAGAGATAGCCGCGGTCAAACTGCATGCCTTCCACGACTTCGAGTTCGTTGTTGAGGCTCTTGCCGTCTTCGATCGTGATGACGCCTTCCTTGCCGACCTTTTCCATGGCCTTGGCAATGATGTCGCCGATTTCAGTGTCGGAGTTCGCGCTGATGGCGCCGACCTGAGCCACTTCCTTGTTGGTCGTGGTGGGCTTGGAGAGCTTCTTGAGTTCAGCAATCGCGGCGGCCACGGCCTTGTCGATGCCGCGCTTGAGATCCATCGGATTCATGCCGGCGGCAACGTACTTCATGCCTTCGTCAACGATGGCCTGCGCGAGAACCGTGGCGGTCGTCGTGCCGTCACCGGCGTTGTCGTTGGTTTTGCTCGCGACTTCGCGGACCATCTGAGCGCCCATGCTCTCGTACTTGTCCTTGAGATCGATTTCCTTGGCAACGGTCACACCGTCCTTGGTAACGAGCGGACCGCCGAAGGCGCGTTCAAGCACCACGTTGCGGCCCTTGGGACCCAACGTAACCTTAACGGCGTTGGCAAGGGTATTGATGCCGCGGACCATGCGCACGCGGGCGTCATCACCGAAAAGAACCTGTTTTGCAGCCATTTTGACTACTTCTCCAAAAAATGATTTGTGTTCAGAAAATTCCGTGCGGTGTCAGAGGCAATCAGCCTTCCACAACACCCATGATGTCTTCTTCGCGCATCACGAGGAATTCCTCGCCGCCGACCTTCACGGTCTGGCCGGAATACTTGCCGAAGAGCACGCGGTCACCGACCTTCACATCCATCGGCAGAAGCTTGCCGGCTTCATCGCGCTTACCCGGGCCCACGGCGACCACTTCACCCTGATCGGGCTTTTCACCGGCGTTGTCGGGAATAACGATGCCGCTGGCGGTGGTGCGCTCAACTTCCAGGCGCTTGACAATAACGCGATCGTGCAACGGACGAATCTGCATTTTTTGAACTCCAAACTGATATTGAAATCTTCATGCGGACGGGTTTTTGATCTCCGCCCGCAACTTTGATTGGTTGGGAGCCGGTACCCGTGAGGGCCCCCGGCTCAGGCTTTTGGCTATATGGGGACTGGGCCTGTTTTTTTCAAGGGGCGCACCCGCTAAACTGTTAAAAATCCTCTAACGGCCTTCGTCTTGTCCCGATGTTTTCTTCGAAATTTATTAAAAATCAGACCTGTGCGTTGGTTCTGTCTGCCGCAGCGGCCGCGGCCTGCGCATCGCAGCTTCCGCCGGAACTTGCGGCCGCCGCCAAAAAAGCGGGGATTACGGAGACCTCTCTCGGGCTTTGGGTGTCGAAAGCCGGGGCGGATAAACCGGTATTGTCCGTCAACAGCCGGCGTCCGATGAATCCGGCAAGCGTGATGAAGGTCGTGACCACGTATGCGGCGCTTGACCTTCTGGGCCCGGCGCACCGCGAAACCACCACGCTTTATTCCGCAGCCGGGATTGATGAAAAGGGCGTTCTGCGTGAAGCGTTTTTAAAGGGGACCGGGGACGCGCATTTTGTCGCTGAAGACGTCTGGCTTTTTGCCGAGCGCCTCGCGGGCCTGGGCGTAAAGCGCATCGCCGGCAACATCGCTGCCGACCGCACGGCCTTCGATGCGGCAAGCCGTGTGGAGGACCAGGGGAGTTTTGACGGGGCAGCCTCGCGGCCCTACAACGTGGGGCCCGACCCATTGGCTGCCAACTTTAAGACGGTGTCGCTCACCTTTACGCCGCAAACTCAGGGCCGCGTGCGGGTTTCGGCGCTGCCGCGCCTTTCCGGCATCACGGTTCCGGAAACTATCCGGGGAGTTAAAGGCTTCTGCGGGGACGTGAAAGCCAAGGTGGGTGTGACGCTAGAGGGCAGCACGATCCGCTTTTCCGGGTCGTATCCGGTTTCCTGCGGCGTAAAGACCGTGCACTATGCGCTTTTTGACGAAAACGTCTATCTCACGGGGATTTTGAGGGACGCTTTGGCGCGCGCGGGGATCACCTGGAGCGGCCGTATCGTCGACGGGGAGGTGCCCGCAAGCGCCAAAGCAGTTGCTTCGGCTGAGTCGGCGCCCCTTTCTCAGACCGTCACCTGGATCAATAAGTTTTCCAATAACGCGATGGCGCGGCAGCTTTTTATGACGCTTTCCTTTGCGGACGCGGACGGCATGACGCGCCCCGCAACTCTGGCAAGAAGCCGCGCGGTCGTTACCCAGTGGCTTCAAACGAAGGGCATCAACCCCAAGAGCGTTACGATCGATAACGGCTCGGGCCTTTCGCGCACCGCCCGGATTTCAGCTGAGACACTCGGGCGTGTGTTAAACCGCGCATGGGTGAGCCCCGTGATGCCTGAGATGATGGCGAGTCTTCCTGCCGCGGGCGTTGACGGCACGATGAAAAAGCGGGGCCTAAAGACGGGCTCAGCGCACATCAAAACGGGCTATCTGAAAGACTCGCGCTCGGTGGCGGGGTGGGTGACAACACCCGCGGGTGACCGCTACACCGTTGTGATGATGGTTAACAGTAAGCGCCCTGATGGCGCCAAGGCGTTTTCTGACGCCGTTCTTGCCTGGTGCGCCGGGCGCCGCTAAGCAGCGTGTAAAGAAAAGGCCCGGTTTGTTTTCCCGGGCCTTGTCGCGACTAGTTCGCGTTTTCTTCAAGCGCCTTAATGAACGCGTCTTCGGTTAAGAGTTCCGGCAGGATCGTGGCCTTCCCCTTCGTGTTGTAGAGAAGGTAAAGGGGAACGCCCGTGCGGCCGAAGCTGTTTAAGGTCTTTGTGATCGTTTCATCGCGGCTTGTCCAGTCGGCGGAAAACCGTTTGTAGCCCAAGCGCGACATCACGGCTTCGCTCTTGTCGGTCCGGATGGCGGTTGCCTTGTTGTACTGACAGGTCACGCACCAGGCGGCGGTGAAGTCAACCATCACGGGTGACCCGCTGTTTACCGCTTCGCTTACCGCTTCCGGAGACCACGGCTGCCAGCCGTCTTCTGCGTCCCCTGACGCTGTTGACCGGGCATCAAAAAGGCCCGCGGCAATCAGCCCCACGCACACGAGCGTGAGAATGCCGCCGAAGTACTTCAGAACCGTTGCTTCACCCCGGCCGTACTGCTCACGGCCCACGGCCCAGAGGCACGCGGCAAGTGCCCCTGCCGCAAGAAGCACGGCCACCAGGCCGTAGCCGTTCACCTGGCGCGACAAAACCCACACAAGCCAGAGGGCGGCCGCAGCCATGGGAATTGCCATGATCTGCTTAAAGCGCACCATCCAAGGGCCGGGCTTCGGAAGCCAGCGCGTCCACACGGGCACAAGCGTCAGGATGAGCCAGGGCAGAGCCATGCCAAGGCCCAGCGCAAGGAATACGGCCGAGGCCGTCACCGTGCTCTGCGTCACGGCGTACCCGAGTGCCGCACCCATAAAGGGCGCCGTGCAGGGCGACGCAACAACCACGGCAAGCACACCGGTCCAGAAACTTCCGGCCGGCCCCGTTTTAGGCAGTTCCCGCGCCGCGCGGCTGTCCGCGAGATGGCTTGCCGCCGTAAATTCAAAGGTGCCGATGAGGTTCATCGTAATTGCGGTGAAAAGGAGCGCCAAAACGGCCACCACCCACGGGCTTTGCAGCTGAAAGCCCCAGCCCACGGCGCTCCCCACTCCCCGAAGCACCATCAGGGCGCCGGACAGAAGGAGCATGCACACCAAAACGCCTGCGGTAAACATCGCTCCGTGCAGCGCCAGAGACCCTTTGCGGCGGCTGCCGTCCACAAGCTGCAGAATCTTGAGGCTTAAGACCGGAAAGACGCAGGGCATGAGGTTCAGAATGAGGCCGCCTAAAAACGCAAAGGCAACGGCGGCTTTCACCGACATCGAAACCGAAGACGTACCCTCAGCCCCGGCCTGCACCGTGATGCGGGTGTCCGCAACAGGCGTAGAGGTGCCTGAGACAGCGGCGGGCGCAATGCCCGCGACTTCACCGGAAGCGTCGTCTGAATCGCCCAGCCGCCGGCTAACGGCCCGTCGTCCGCGACAATCACACCGGTGAGAGCCTTCGTTTCCTTACTTCCCACAAACTTTTTGTGGGCGGTGAGGTAAAGCGACGTGCTTCCGCCCGACTTTTCAATGCGCGTGGGCTCTTTGAGGTCAATGACGTTACGCTCAACGGGATAAAACGCGACCGTCTTATCGATCTTTCCGGCTAACTGCGTGAAGTCAATGCGGATGCGGTTTTCTTCCATCACCGCCTTAATGCGGTCTGTCTGCACCGTTTCCGGGGTGTTGCGTTTGGTTTTCTCAAAAAGGGGCGCTGCGTCAGAAGGTTCAGAGGCAACGCGCACCGGCACGGAGAATTTGAGCTCGGCTTCGCCCGGAATGCAGACGTCCTTGCAGGCAAGCCACTCGACCTTGGCGCTGATGCGGCCTGAGGTGCCGTGGGGCGTGCCCCAGGGGATATCAAGATTAAAAGGCAGAAGCGCTTCGCCCGAATACACAAAACTTGTGAGGTGTCCTGTCTTCTGTACTGAGGGAAGCGGCCAGTCCAAGGGCGTTATCTGCCAGTTTCTCGGCAGTTTCCACTTTATTTCCGTGGGGTAGCCGGTGTCCCCGGGAAACTTCCAGTAGGTGTGCCACCCCGGTTCGTGCTTTAAGCGGATGCCGACATGGTAGGCCGCCTTGGGGGTGCCTGCCGTGCGGTCGGCAACAATTTCCGCCGTGATCGTTTTGGGAGCGGCCGAGGGCCCGAAGGGCGAAGACTGAGCCAGAGCCGGAAGAGCGGTAAGGCCCAGTGCCGCAGCGCCAAAGGCGCAGGCGGCACTTTGAAGACGGGATAAAAACGTCATGCAGGTTTACAGCAGTTTGAAGGATTCACGGGCCGCGGCAATCGTGGCGTCAATGTCGGCATCAGTATGCGCCGCCGACACGAACCCGGCTTCGAAAATTGACGGAGCGAGGTAAACGCCTCTTTCAAGCATCGCGTGAAAGAACGTGCCGAAGACCTTGGCGTCGGCCTTCATCACATCGTTAAAGCCCTGCGGCAGCGCCGGGAGGAAAAAGAGCCCCATCATGCCGCCGATGCTTCTTGCGCAGAAGTCAACGCCCGCGTCTTTGGCGGCTGCCGTGAGCCCGTCGGTGAGTTTCTTCGTCTTGGCGCCGAGAGTTTCATAGAACCCGGGCTTCTGGATTTCCTTAAGCGTTGCCAAACCGCAGGCGACCGCGACGGGGTTGCCGGAGAGGGTGCCTGCCTGATAAACGGGGCCCAAGGGAGCGATTTTGCTCATGATTTCGCGGCTTGCACCGAAGGCTGCAACGGGCATGCCGCCGCCGATCACCTTACCCATCATCGTGATGTCGGGAACGACGTTGTAGATGGACTGCGCACCGTGCAGCGCCACGCGGAACCCCGTCATCACTTCGTCGACAATCAAAAGCGCACCGTACTGTGTGCAGAGTTCCCGCATCGTGTTGATGAATTCCTGCGTGGCAGGGACCATATTCATGTTGCCCGCGACGGCTTCAACGATTACGCAGGCAATGTCTTTGCCGTGAGCCTTAAAGCAGTCAACAAGCGCCTGCGGGTTGTTGTATTCGAGAACGAGCGTGTGTTCGGTAAAGCTGGCGGGCACACCGGCAGAAGAGGGGTTTCCGAACGTGAGCATGCCCGAACCCGCTTTCACGAGCAGGCTGTCGGAGTGACCGTGGTAGCACCCCTCAAACTTCACGATCTTGTTGCGGCCCGTGTAGCCGCGCGCAAGGCGAATCGCGCTCATGCCGGCTTCGGTGCCGGAACTCCTGTCTCT
>ERZ1026901.1752-NODE-1752-length-11620-cov-4.390143_pt1 | contig 11620 bp, 28 predicted proteins | sample MGYA00380179_ERZ1026901 | MGnify/ENA primary metagenome ERZ1026901 (study PRJEB33269, sample SAMEA4719815) | human gut metagenome | biome: human-associated habitat; feature: organic feature; material: feces | place: Cameroon | collected 2013-10 ... | reverse complement strand
ATCCGCATAATCCGGTCTATCTGTATACACCCGGCTTCTAAATTCTTCTTTCATTTCTTTTTGGGAGCAAAGAACTCTTTTACGCTGGCCAGCAAATCTCTTACTCCTTTCTGATTATTTTTTAATTTTTCCCAAATCATGTTCGCAACAATCCTAGCCAAAATGCTGATTAAAAAATCTACCACATAATGCATATATGTACACCTCGCTTTCATATTTTTTCTTGCGCACATATATAATATGGAATGGGATTTTTGCAAACTAATTCTGCCAATCATTTATTTATTCAAGATGCTATATATTTCTCACACTCCTTCCGGCTTCTCGCACCGTTCGAACTCGATAACCCAAACCCACGGCGATGCATCCCAACCGTAACGGTCTATGTCGGATTTCTTGATGGTTGATTCCCACAACCAAGCAAATTGTTCCTTTGCAATCCCATACTCTGGATCTACTTCTGTTCCATAATTTTTTTCACTGTACCCTATATCTTCGTAGAAAAGATTTCCAACACCTTCATTTTCAGCGTCCTTTGGTGTTATGTCCTTCAACCGTTCCACTCTTACATCCGTAACCTTAAGCCAGATACGTGCCGCTTCTTTCGGCATGTGGATTGATGGTTTCCAGGAAAATTCTGCAAGTTTGAGGCTTTCAAGTCTGTATTTATCGCAATCAGCTCTATACATTGTTCTTCCTGCATAATCCATCCATGTTTCCCGTACATACAGGATATCCCCAACTTGATACGGAGATTTAGCAGTTGTTTTCTCCGTTTTAATTTGAACATCTTTGCGAGTAAATACCACCGTGTACTCGTTATCTTTAGGCTGTATCTTTACAAGCCGCCGAGTGCAACTCTTTCTTCCGTCCAGAATTGATCAAACCATCTCGGTATTAAATAAAATCGGTTTAATTGCCATCAACTCCACCGCCTTTCACGATTTCAACTGCTTCATTCCAAGCGTTATGCACCCATTCAGACGCACGCCCAAATGCTGTTCCTTTGTTCTCTCTAAGACTCCTCAATGCATCCATTCTTCTCTTTTCCAGTTTTTCCACAACCTTGTCCGGGTCGTAGGCGGTCGGGATCTCTGCAATAAGACGTTCCAGTTCTTTTCTATCTTGGTGTTGTATGGCGTATTCAAATGCCAGATCATGTTCTACGAAATAATCAGTCAGTATTTCCGTGTCAATCACTCTCATCGTCCACCCTCCTGTTCCATGCTTCTATAGCTTTATTTTTGCATCTCTCAATGTTTTCCAACGAGTTATCTTCATTGCTGGTGTCAGGACAATATCCAGCAGTTCTTGCCCCACAATTTCCATCTTTGCATTGGCACCAAATAGTAAAACCGTAATTTTTATCAACCGCCTTGATTATTGCTTTCCCTCCACAGAACGGGCATGGCTTAAGTTTTTCGCTCATTCTTTCTCCTTTCTTTTGTCCTTCGAATAAATATGTACGGCTAGTGCCACATCACCCAAAATAATCAAGATTCCTATAAGTTCACTTGGAAGGATTTGCATATAGTCGCACATAAAAACAAGCATCATGTAATTCATGTATACGAGATATGTCATTCTTCATCGCTCCAATCTAATTTCTGACCGCATCCAGAGCAATATAAGCTGTGCATATAATTGCATTTTCTTTCACATATCGGGCAAAAATATCTCTTCGCTTTTTCATTGTGCAACACTTTCTTTTCCGCCTGTTTCTCCACAGCCGCCCGACATTCTTCCGGTGTTCCGATTGCGCGGTACTTCTGTACCTCTTCAATGGCATCAATCGCAGCATCTATAGTTTCGATGTTCTCTTCACTTGAAACAACTTCTACATCAGCTCTAAGCAATCCAGCTCTGATTACTTCCAACCTTGTACTCACTTCATGCTCCGTCATAGTTACACCTCCAACAGTTCCGAATTGTCAAACTTTGTACCGATAACTTCACAATCTTTCGATTCTTGAGATTCTCCGAAAAAGTGATGATACATCCAACCTTTTTTGGTTAAACACCAACTTGCAAAATGTTCATTCCAGACAACAACTGTCGTATTTCCACATTTTACAATGTCCTTCTCCCAAATCAGCTTCCCGGCATTCCGCCCCTTTACACAGGTGTTCCAAAATATACAGCCGGGATCACAGGCTTTCGTCTTGTTCCCATAACTGCAAGTCCTGCCACTGCCGTAGTAAGTAGGCTCTGCCTTAAATTTCTTGTATGCTTTCGGGTCCCGATGTTCCGGCTTGGAATCTTCGTATCCTTGGATCTGCCCGATCAGCTTTATATTTTCGCGCTCCAGACGTTTGTCCTTATTGCTTTTATGTATTTCTCTCACCCCTTTTGGTAACGGGGCTGCAATCGCCCCGGTGTCGGCAAGTTAAGAACATGGCTTTTGTGATAACTATAATTCCGCACTTGCAAGAGTTTCTTTCGCTTTCGCTGGTGTTTCAACCTACCGGACGTGTATTGAGCAATGTTCTTTCCAGATCCGCATAATCACATTCACGCTGTTCGAAATCATTGAATTGATTTTTTGCACCCGCAGGCTTCTGTTCCTTCCCCGGTACATAGTTTTCATCCAGATAATCAACATAGCCACTGTTAAAAAATGTGCTCCCGTACTGTGCTTTCCTCCAGTCGGCGTCCTTCTGCAATTCCAGACTGTAGCGATCAATCGCTTTAACAAGCCTATCTTCTCCGATTGCGAGTAGCCGCTTCTTTTGGGTATCCGATACCTGTCCTTTGCCTTTTTTGTTCGGATACAGTTTCCACAGACGTTCAAACATTGCTTTGGCATCCGCCAAAGTATTTATTTTTTTATCAGTATCATTATCACTATCATGTTCATTATCAGTATCAGGGTTATTTTGCTTTCCAGAAAAACCATTTGCTTTTTTTGCTTTTACTTGGTTTTCATCAGAAGCATTTGCTTTCGGTCTGCCGCCAAGCTTACCGGCTTCACTACGTTTCCTGCACTTCTCCAAATATACCTCATGATCTCGGTCCATTCGATCTTGGATAAAGCTGAATGCCATATCTGCCGCCGCATCAAGTTCCGGTATCTCTTCCCCTGCCGCATAACAGAGGATGGCAGTGAACAGCTTCCCCCGCTGCTCCATGTCCATCTTCTGGATATGCTTTAAATACTCTGTATACATGACGAAGCTGTTCTTTTCTGCCGCCACCCCATCACCCCGTTTCCAGCTCGGTGATTGTGACTTCAGTTCGTGGCCCCCATTTATCCACATCCACATAACTGCCATCCGTGGAGACGATGATCCTGCAGTTATCATCTGCCAGTACCTTGTAATGCACCAGAATATCGTGCAGGGCTTCATGCAGGTTTACGAGGTCTACCCGGCGGCGGTTCGGCATGTAATACACAGCCTTTACATTCACCGGACAGTCAATGGTTTCCACTTGTGGCACGTATGATGCACACTGCTTTTCATACTTCTTATAGGCTGCTGACGGAATGATCCGGGATCTCCCCGATCCATCCTTTATGATCCGCTGGCTGTTCTTCTTGGTGATCGGCCGCAGCGGGATTGTAAATTTATACTCCATCCGCACCACCCATCCCGGCATTACACTGCCGTATTTCGATCATCGTGTTATTGCTTGCATTCCAGTCCTCGACATACTGCAACGCCTCCCGGAAGCGCGATACCGGCACATTATTCCTTGAATTTACGGCAAAATAGTCCTGAATGTCATGGTTGCATTCCGAAAATACCTTCTTACTGATTTCTTTATAGGCAGGTGCACGCTTTCCACCAAGTACATCCATAACCCTTTTGTTCACTGCTTTTTTCAGTTCCTGCTGTTGTCTGTAATCAATGGTCATGGTGTTTTCAAGATGTGTGATCCGTTCCTCATGGCCGTCAATCATTCCAAGTTGTACCCGCATCATTTCCTGCGGAGTCATTGGTTTCTGATATATTCCGGTCTTTCTGATCTGCGGCAGCACTTCCGATGTCACCCAGTGCTTGAAACGCTTTGCAGATGGAAGCTTACTTGATAAGATCAAACCATAAAGTCCTGATTCATTGATTATGATCGGATTCTGTTCTCTTCCGATGGAGTCACGAATCGTTACCCCATCGTTTTTGTCCTCATCGTCAACATGGTCAAGTAACGCCTTGCGGCTGTTGGTGTAACCAAGAACCTCTGCCACATCCTTTCCCACAAACCACGGCTCTCCGTCAACCGTTACTGTCCGGATTTCTCCGAATTCTCTATTTCTAAAAATTTCCAACTGATTCACTCTCTTCTCCTTCCTGTAAATCTTTGACTACTATTCCATACACCTTATACATCTGCCGGAACCGGATCACTCCCATCTGGTGAGCAATCGTATGGTGCTCCCTGCACAGGCAGATCTTCTTATAACCCGAATCATCCACCTTCCGGCGGTTATTTCCCATACCGATTGCATCTTCATGATGGATTTCCCCATCCTTGCCGCAGATGGCACACTTTTTATGCATTAGGCAGTAATACAGATACCGCCCGATATCATCCGTCCGGTCAATCGCATTGTCTGAAAGTGGGATTCCCCACTCTAAAGCAAATTCCAAGATCGTATTGATAAACTCCCGCGCGGTATCCATCGAACAGTTAGAAAGGCTGAAATAAGGATCTCCTGTACGGATCATATGCTCATACTTCATCCGTTCCTTCATTTCTTCCGGTGGATAGCCTGTCCAGTCTGCAATATCCCGGATCGTTGCATATGCTTTCTTCCTCTGCTCCGCAGAGATATGCCGCCCATCATCAAAGCGGATCTCTGCATTCTTGATCTTCTTTCTCTGGAGCAGACCACCAAGTTTCATTCCCGGAACGGAAACAACAAGATCTGTTCCATCACTGTTTTCCCGGTACTGCTTCACATCTACCATCGTATACATCAGTCATCACCATACTTCGATTTCAGACTGTTCAGCATTGTACCAACATCTTCTGCTGATAAACTGTCCCAAGTCTTTCCGTTGCTCGTGATCCAGTATTCAAGATTCACCTTATGTTTGATGCACAGGTCTTTCAGTATCTTAATATTTGCCGGGCTCGGCTTCTCCTCATTCCGAGGAATGATGTTGTTAAAAGGCTGCATTTCTTCTTTGAGCCACAGGTTAAATCCAAGCCCCGTATGAATTGCCACACACTTTACAAAGGACCGGCACATACTGTTCCATACCCTCTGCTGGCTCATGGAATTATCCTTGACCGGATTGGAGCCATTCATCACCGGCGACTGCATTTCATACTCATTTTCATCAATTACAACCTTAATTCGTGTCTCATAACATCGATTTGTATTTCCTTTACTATCTGTGAAATCTTTTGAAACCATGCGCAAAGAACTTCCCGTTCCCTCATCCGGAATCGGCACCCAGTAAACTTTCTTTGCACCATTCTCATGCAGCAGATCAATACATTTCGCCCAATTGAGATACGTCATTCCATCCCGTTCCTGGCAATATGGAGTTACGTCAATTTTGCGCATTTCTTCCCACGATTTAAGTGCCATACATCATATCCTCCAACTTCATTTCCATCTGTCCATCCCTGCCACTTCTATATGCTGCAAGGATGTTTTTATTGTTCTCCTTTTTCTTTTCCAGGCAGTCACATGATTCACCCGGATCAAGATGTGCCCCACAATAGGGGCAGGGTCTGTAATACATCACACCACCTTCCGGAAGCATGAAACCATACAATCTTCACAGTAGATTTCTCCGCCAACGTCATAACAATAATCATCCTGAATATGATCCCCACAGCAGACGCACACCGGCCGTTGTTCCAGCCATTCGTCCTGCTCATCCTCATGCATCCGGAAGAAATCATAATTATCCGGGATCGTTTCCATTGTCGGCTCCTTCCTGCAGCAGATCATAAATTGCCTTTGCTTCACCTTTTTGCAGCAGGTCATAGATCCAGTCCGCTGTCTCATCATCCTGTCCGTCTATCAGTGCCGCATAGATCTGCTCCATCGGCTCGTCCATAAGCGGACACGCTGCTTCGGTGTAAATAAATGATCCTGCATTGTTCAGAATCTTTTCTGCGTCCTTGCAGTGCAAATACGCACTTACAAGCGATTCGATTTGACGTAAATTCATATTTTTCACTTGCACATTAAATATATTTCTTGTAAAATAAAGGCATAGCATTTTTAATGCTTATTTTTCTTTTGTTTCCCGAGAGAAACAACCCCCCAATTAGATGGAATCATTGCTTTGGTCGGCTGACTCCATCTTTTTTATTTCCACATCCAACACTTCCTTGAAATCCCCATCATTTTTCTTTTCCTTTCGCGGGTACGTGAGATTCGAAGCTTTATTCGGATATTGCGGATACATACGCTTTATTCCACTGATGTGCATTTTTCTCCTTTCAACTGGCTTTCCGTAGCTGCTGTATGCGACGCTCGGTTTCCTTCCGCTCTCTTTCCACTCTCTCGAGTGTGTATGCCACATGTGCGATCACCGCGCCAGCAATTACCATTCCTGCGGCAATTATCCAGCCAACTCCTTCCGAGTCCATCGCAGTTGCACCAAACATCATAATTGCGACTCCTATTTCAAAAGCTCTTTGTTTCATGTTTTCTCCTTTATAGCTTGTCCGCACAGCCACCACAGTGGCTACTCTACGCGCTTATAACCTGCGCCAAGCGCAAACTTGTCACACAACTCATCAATTTTGTTCTGAGGTATATCCTTGGGATCAATTTGTTTCCATTCACCGGTTTTAGAATCGATCACAAAGGTTCTGTATGTAGCTTTCTTTGGATATCTTGCCATAAGCCCACCTCCTGTTAATAGGTTATTAACTGTGCCTGTACGCGGTTCTTAATTTTCTGAATCTTCCATTTGTGATATAATCTCCTTACAGGACGTTGCCGCGTCCGAGTATTATGAAAGGAGCTATTCCAGATGATCAAAATAATTGATGTAAATTGTCCTTACACCAAACGATCCCAACAGATATCGGTCGACTATTGTTATGTACCTGTTATGGGAACTCTACAGAAAAACTACAAGAAAATGTCGTATGAATGTCCCATGTATGATGAATGTCCACCTGATTTAAAAGATCAATATGGTGGATGTTCCGCGTATAACAGTCTTCCTGTTGCTATCCACGATTAGTGTCCCCGGCATTGCACACCGATATTTTTACGCTTGACTGGCTTATGATCGGATCAAGGTTTTTGAGCCAGTCAAAATCTTTACATCTTCCTGCTTCCCATATCTCACAGTTACTCCCGCACACTTTTCCCAGATCCGCGATCTCTCCGTTTGTCGATTGTGCCAAAAACTCTCTAATGTGCTGTGTTGTGCAATCCATAGCTAACTGGATCTCATTCGTTGATGGCGATTTCAATTTACTCATCTCCTTATGTTTAATATGAAATATTATTTTTGTAGCCTAATTTTCTACCCTTGTTGTCCTCCATAATCCGTGCTATTCTTTCCTTACAGGACATTGCCGCGTCCGAGTATTATGAAAGGAAATTTTCATATGAATAATTTTATTGAACCAATTACCATTCGTAATTATGACTTGGCTGACTGGAAATACGAAAAAATTCTTGAGCAAATTCATAATTTTGAAGCATCCCTTGATGATGATCATGAAATTGCGCTCCGTTTAACTTCATTCGGGACATCAGTCACCATGATTGTCACAAGTCTCGGTTATCAAAACCCTGATATCCTCTATTTTTATGGTTTAGTAAATGGAAAAAAGTCCCAATTAATTCAGCACGCCAGCCAACTCAATTTCTTACTCACATCTGTTGAACGTGAAGATAAAACTAAACCCGCAAGAAGAATAGGTTTTGCTAATCCCAATGATGCTTCGGACCAGCTTTAGAAAGCAATTTTTGTCTTTCTAGCCAGAAATCACAAATGGCATCTACTTTTTTCTGCTGGCTTTGAGCTTGCTTTTCAAGGTCAGCAATTCTTTTTTCAAGCACCTTCCATCTTTTTCTTGAAATCCACATTCTCTCATCTCCTTTCCGTTATTAAAAATCAAGCCACATATTCCCTCTCTATCAGTGGTAAAATACCTTCTTGCTTAAGAAGATCATAAAGGAACAGCCTTCCCTTCTGCGTCCAATATGCATGTTCTTTCGAATGTTGCACTCCATTTCCATCTGCATAGTTGTGCGTTTTTGCTTTCAAATATCCCTGTCCCTGATATTTGGAATACAGTACCCATATATCTCCCTGTTTATATTGAATTCCCATATCATGAAGCATAGAATTAAACTTCTTTGCTGACATGCCATAATCTTTAGCAATAACAGTTGTCGCAATAAGGTCTTTACACTGGAGAATCAGATCGTAATATGATGCTTTAGGCTCTAACTGTTCAATAACCTTCTGCTGTTCCACAACCTGTCCACCGAGAAATTTGCATCTATCTTTTAAGCTGCTGATTGTCTGATCTGCCATCCTTAACGCTCTAGCAAATACCTGTTCCGGTGTATTCCATGCCTTCTCTAAATCGATAAGATACTGACGCACGGCTTTGCCTTCTGGTGTTCTTTGAATCATGCAAATCTGTTTTGCCATGTCTACAGAGATTTCGTAATCTGTGGATGGTCTGCCACCATTTACAGTTTTACTCATTTTTGAGTAAAAGTCTGTTCCCTCGACAAATCCATATTCTGTCATACGTGGGAACCAATCATTAAATCTTGTTCCAATATTCAATTTTTGATATAACTCTCTTGCTGACACTGTCTGTGTGTCCATGTTGATATTAATTAAATCGTTCATTTTACTCGCCTTTCTCTGTAAAAATCTTTCTCAGTTCAATAGCTTCTTTGCTGTTCTGAAGAATACTCTCGCTAAACTCTCGCGTATCTTGTGCCATCAGCGCAATAAGCATTGAGGCTTTTCTAAGCCCTTCCCGTCTCCCACTCGAAAATCCTGCACGATACGCTTCTCTTTCCTGCTGTGTCATAAATTCTGATTTGTTCATATTCCCGCCATTATGATTGGCATTTTCTCACTCTCCCTTCTTATGCAATTTGTTCGCATCCTTATTCAATCCTTATTCTTCTCGTTGCTGCTGTTCACTTTTTCCAACCGACATGATATAATTCCTTTATCAAATCTTTGGAGGCTTAGTATGGATAACAGCTTACATAACCTAATCATGGACTCTTGTATGGATGAATCCGTAAAAATAAATCAGCATCTCGACTTACTTGCCGAAGAAAATAGCGCGTCTTTGCGCCGCCAGATAGCAGCATTAGAAGATATTTCTAACCATACAAAAGATCAAGCAAATTCTTTAAAAGAGCATGTTGACCTATTAACTGAACAAGTCAACATCGCACACCAAAACGCTATTGATGCTAAAAAAGATGCTATTTTCTCTCGTGTAATATCTATCATCTCCTTGCTTATTAGTTTTCTGGCATTTATTTTTTCAATAATATAGCCACTACAAATGCAATCATAGAAACTACTAAGGATAGATATGATAAGAACCAAGTTGGAATATTATCAAACCACTTGATAACAGACTCTATAACTTTTTTGATGATCTTCACATTCTCACTCTCCTTTCTGTTACTAATAAACTGTCTAAAAATTTCTGTTTCTTGAATTTTCATTTCGATTATGCTAAAATATCTCTTACCCAAATCGGGCAAGAAAGGTGGAATACATAATGCCTACATACACTACCATTGAAAAAACTATTACCTGTCCTTGCTATAACGAAACCGTAACTTTAACCGGAAAATATTATCTTACTTCTAATCCGTCAAATCCTTATGAAGCAAAATTTCGTTATGCGACATGTCCTATCATTGAGAATAGTCACCTTCCTATATACGAGCAGAGTGAAGAAATTAAATATTTTCGTTGCACCCACCAAGGGGGACATTGTGATTTTTCATCCGCTTTTCCAGATACAATTTCACTCAATGACATATAGTTGTTCTTCTCTCTACACAAAATTCAAAATTGTAAGCCTTTTCCAAAAGCTTGTCCACTTCTTCTAAATGATCTGCAATTTCAAGAACTCTAGGCATTTTCCCATCCCGAATTCCACAAATTATGGCTGCAATGGATAAATGCGCCTGTTCAATGTATTTTTCCAAAACACCTATATTTACAACTCTTTCTGTAACATAAGTTCCTTGTTTTACATTCTCAGGTAATTTTGAGCCACAGTTAGGGCAAAAATTATCTTTCTCTTTTATGCCAGTACATTTTCCACAGACTAAGCACTGTTTTGCCACTTAATCACTCTCCCTTCCTATTTTTTATCCGGCATGCGCGGCTTCAGAAAATAATCTGTATTTAAACCTAACACATAGCAAATCGCCGAATACTCTTCAAATGTCATTCTCCTTTTTCCATTTAACGCCATGTTCAACTTGACTAAATTTATATCAGCCTCTCTTCCAACATGTGCTTGAGAAATTCCATTTGTGTCCAAATACTCTTTGATCTTCATTCCAACTTCCAAGTTCGAAGCCCCTCCTTCCTTGTCGATATTTTCGAAGTTGCTATTATACTACTACGGTTATTTCGAAGTGTCAATATGTTTTTTCGATTTTCTCGGAATTTTTATTTACAAATTCGAAATGCAATGATATACTTGCTTATATAAATGAAGGAGGTGATTTTAGTGACATTTGGAGAAAAATTACGACAATCGCGAAATGCCAAAGGAATGACTCAAAAGGAATTAGCTACACAAGTTGGTGCAAAGCACAACTCCATCAGTGATTGGGAAAATGACAAAAACAGACCCGATCCAGATACAATTGAATTGCTATGTGGAGTATTGGGAATCACGCCAAATTATCTTTTAAACGCATCAGATGATGACTTCTCTTTACCAGAAAAGAACATGATCAAAAAGTATCGCGCTCTTAATAGTGATAGTCAAAAATATGTAACTGAAGTTATTGACAGAGAATACCGTCGAGATTCCAGACTTGTAGAAGGGCAAATATCACTTATTCCAGAAAATGGATATATTCAAATTTATAAGAATGGTAAGTGGCAAGATTATATGAAAACAGATGATTTTTTTGCACTTCCTAACGCAGCTCATCACATTGCTAATTCATCCAGCGATGATGAAAAGCACGATGACGGAATTATGAATGGGGATAAATTCTAACAGCCCTTTTTATAGGACATTATTTTCCGTAAGATTACTTTGAGGTGATGTATTTGCTTACATAAAATGATTTACTAATAGAAGCAGACAATAATTGCTTAATCACAAAAGAAAAACCACTCCGAGCCAATAAAGGACGGATAAAAGGTAATCGTATTGCAATCAAAGAAGATATGATCGAAACTGAAAAAAAATGTGTCCTTGCGGAGGAATTGGGACATCACTATACCACTGTCGGGAACATTATGGATCAGACCGATGTGTCCAATCGCAAACAGGAACGGCACGCCCGGATCTGGGCATACCACAAACTGCTCTCTCTTAATGATCTAATCGATTCGTATAAATGTGGATGCCAGAACCAATTCGAGATTGCTGAACAATTAAATGTCACGGAAGAATTTCTTATAGATTGTCTAAACTACTATAAGGAAAAGTATGGATTATGTAC
>ERZ1026901.1747-NODE-1747-length-11646-cov-7.584764_pt1 | contig 11646 bp, 11 predicted proteins | sample MGYA00380179_ERZ1026901 | MGnify/ENA primary metagenome ERZ1026901 (study PRJEB33269, sample SAMEA4719815) | human gut metagenome | biome: human-associated habitat; feature: organic feature; material: feces | place: Cameroon | collected 2013-10 ... | reverse complement strand
CGAACCGAATCATTTCGTGGCATGCCATCTGACGGAAGGCAAATAAGGAGACATTCGTATGCCCCCGCCGGTATCTGGCGGGGGTATACTGTTTTAAATGATTGTTTGCTCTGCAATCGGAACTGCCGACAGAATTGACGCGATTTATGCTGTGCAGGGCTGTGGGGGCAGCTTCTTTTGTAAGTATAATAAATTTGGCAGGGTAATGATCCTGCGATAAAACTACATATATAAAAAGGAAAGAGAGGACCTGGAACCATGAAACAGATCGATATCAGAGACTTTACAAATTATCATTATCCCACGATCTTTACCCCGGCACCGGATGGAAAGCATGCGGTGATGGCGGTGGTGGATGCCAGCGAGAAGGACAACTGCTATGAGTCCTGCTTATGGCTCTATGATATGGAGACAAAGAAAACGTCCAGACTGACAAGCGGAAAGAAAGAGCGCACATTTATCTGGATGGATTCCGAGACGGTCCTTTTTATTGCGGACCGCGAGAAGACATATCAGGAAAAAGCGAAGAACGAGGAAGACTGGACTTGCTTCTATACCTTAAATATCCACGGCGGTGAAGCGCAGTTTGCGTTCGCTGTTCCATATAAGGCAGTGAAGATGAAAAAGGCCGGAAAGAAACTTGTCCTCACGGTAAAATATGATTACAATAAGCCGGATCTCTCTCATATGGAAGAGGGCGAGGAGAAGAAGGCTGCTCTCAAGGCCTGGAAGGAAGAGAAAGATTACGAAGTATTCGATGAGCTTCCGTTCTGGGCGAACGGTCAGGGAATCGTAAACAAGAAGAGAACGAGATTGGCGGTTTATGATCCGGATAATGGTTCCTGCGAGATCGTGACACCGGATTATGAAAATGTGGAGAATTCCTGGGTAGAGGGAGATGATACGATCCTCTATGTCTCCAGCCTTTATACCGATAAAAAGGACGTATATCAGGGCTTAAAGCAGTATACGATCTCCACAGGTGAGCTTGAGACCCTTGTGGAGCAGAAGGACATGAGCATCGACTATGCGTGCATCCTGAAAGGAAAAGTTACCTTCTTCGGTTCCTACATGAAGGAATACGGGTTCAATGAGAATGACAAACTGTATACAGTAGAGGACGGCAAAGTGGAGCTTCTTTCCGATTACGATGACAGCATCCGCAACACGATCTGCTGTGACTGCAAGTTTGCAGACGGAGCTTCTGCGATCCATGATGAGGATAAGATCTACTTTATCGCAACTTTAAGGAAACAGAGCGTGATCCGGACCTTTGATGCCAAGGGACATATGGAGACAATCCTGGATCGTCAGGGTAGTGTCCACACCCTGGCGAAGTCCGGCGATACCATTTACTTTACAGGCATGCGTGATATGGGACTTACCGAGTGCTACGCCTTTGATGGAAAAGAGGAGACGAAGCTCACTTCCTTCAACGACGCGGTGATGGCAGAGAGAAGCGTATGCCCGGTAGAGGAGTTTACCTTTACATACAAGGATCTTGAACTGGACGGATATGTGATCAAACCGGTAAACTTTGATCCTGATAAGACGTACCCCGGTATCTTAACGATCCACGGCGGTCCGCGCGCGACCTTCGGTCCGACCTTCTTCCACGAGAGCGAGGTATTCGCGAATGCCGGATACTTTGTATTCTTTACAAACCCGTTAGGAAGCGACGGACGTGGAAATGAGTTCGCTGACATTACCGGAAAGCACGGCGGAATCGACTTTGAATGCTGCATGGCACTCACAGATGAGGTATTGAAGCGCTATCCGCAGGTTGACGAGAAGCACCTGGGCGTTATGGGCGGAAGCTACGGCGGATTTATGACAAACTGGGTGATCGGAAACACCACACGATTCGCAGCGGCCTGCTCCCAGAGAAGTATCTCCAACTGGGTCTCCAAGTGCATGACCACCGATATCGGCTACTACTTCAATATGGATCAGATCAAGGCAGACCCATGGAACAGCCCGGAAAAGATGTGGCAGCATTCCCCGTTAAAGTACGCTAACATGGCAAAGACTCCGACCCTCTTTATCCAGTCGGACGAAGATTACCGCTGCTGGATGGGCGACGCGATCCAGATGTTCTCCGCGTTAAAATACTTCGGCGTTGAAGCCCGCATGTGCCTCTTCCATGGCGAGAACCACGAACTCTCAAGAAGCGGTAAACCGAAACACAGAATCCGCAGAATGACGGAGATGATGGAGTGGTTTGATAAGTATCTGAAGTAAGATGGTGTAACGTAACTCTTCATAAATGCTCGTAAAAAATTGAAATTTGGAGTAAATTATGGAGTAAGGGGATATATTTATAAGATGTTATGTAAACCTAAAATGAAGCTTACTCCAAAACCATAAATGGCATTTTCCATAGGAAATATGCGGGTTTGCGGACTTTTTAAGCTCAAAAAAAGGTTCAAAATTGACGGTAATAAATAAGCAGCTTACGCCAAAAATCTTACGCCAAACGTAAATTTACGCCAAAATCGGCAAAACTTACTCCAAAACGTACACCAGAGAGTACCTTTGGACATCTAAATAAGTCCTTTATTCATTGAGTTTTTATTGGTTTCCCAGTAAAAAATCTCGGTGGATAGAGGGCTTATTTTAATGCCTAAAATTACAACAACAAAGTCTGCATGAGCGATGTGAAAATCTTCTCACGGGGCGCATAGAAGCTCAGAGAGGGATTCTACACGCAGCACATCTTATGCCAGACAAGAAAGGAGTTCTATGTTTGGAACAGTGACAAGATATTATGATGATAAGGGGTATGGATTCATTCGCGGCGAGGACGGTAATACATATTTTATCCATGCATCGAACTTATACGGGGAGAAGATCGCCAGAGGGTATTATGTGCATTTCAAGACGTTTGTGACGGATCGGAGCGATTACAATGCGAAGAATGTGAATGTTATTGAAGTGCCGGAGAGCGGAAGAGGTAAGAAGAAATAAATATAAGTATTTATAAGCAGATCTAATTATATATAACTGTAACTTATAATATATGGCATATTTATAAATATATATATATATATATTATATGTCGAGCAAATGCCAGTAAACCAAGGCATATATTCAAATTATTACAAAAATGTTACAAATCGAACGATGCGAATTTTAATGGTAAAAGTAGAGAAATGCCGGAAAAACAGGGGATTTCTCGATATTGTGTCCGATAAGGTATTTTTGAGGTGAGAAGTGGTGAAAACACTGGAAAATACGGGGTTAGAAGGAGATATTGAGGTTCACTACGGAGAGCATTATAGTTTACTAATAAACCCACTAAAATAGTAGGATATATATAGATTGGTTTAAAATTTTGAACAATAAAAATATCGAAAGCATGGCGGAGTTTTTAGGTGAGAGTGGCATAATTCCATCATAGGGAAAATCAGAAATCACTTCCACAATTATTACAGTGCCATTGATGCTTCACCTTCTGTGAGAAAATTCCAAACAAGAATACACTTCCGGCTTTTGATGCGGCTGAGATCTTTGTTGTATTGGTCGAATGACAGTATGGACAAGTGACAACTGGTGCGGATGGGGTTGGGTTGAGTGTGTGATCTTTTATTCTTTGAAAATCCACGCTATCATTTTGAGGTCCAAGATCTATACTAAAATTGTCTTTAGGTTTGTTTATTATTTTTTCATATATAGATTTTATTGTATCGTCTTGCAGCATTGTTCTTTTCTTGAATTTTGATGTAGCCGAAAATTCTTTTATAATTTTATCAACCCTGTCACCGTCCATCAAATTTTTGTTTCCGCATTTATCACACTGTATATCTCTATCAAACAATTCTCGTCCGCATTTAATACAGTATTTCAATATAACACCACCAATCTCTGCATTCTAAAACATACTCTGCACAAACACCTTGTAAAACTTGTCATCAAGACAGATCAGAGACTTCTCACCGTTTTTCCATTCTACTGCGATCAGATACTCAGAAGTCTTTTTGCCACCAATTCCGGCAACAGCACCAACGCCGCCAAGTAAAGCCACACCTAATACTCCCTTCCAGAACGAATACTGACTTTTGTTGTTTTCATTGATGAGGGTGTAAGAAGTTACGTAGGGTTTTTGCAACGAATATACGTCTGTAAGCAAATATGATTTATATTGTGAAATATTACTGCCTTTTCCTGAACCTTCAAGAATCACGTTTACACTTTTCATATTAATCGCCTCATAATATTGGTTTAAAATTTTATGAGCATTGATTTTATAAGTGTTTCGTAGTTATCCTTATCGATGCAGATTACAGAATCATAACCGTTTTTCCAGTTTATTGCGATTAGGTACGTCGTTTTTTTCTTTCCGTCAATACCTGCAACCGCACCAAGACCACCTAAAAAAGCTACTCCCAACGCTCCTTTTAAAAAAGAATACTCTTTTTTATCTTCTTCCGTTAATACCGTATACGATTTTACCGTTTTGGTATAGATCGTATCCATATCTAATCCACTTTTGCTATGAATACTTAAAAAATTTCCTCTTTTGATTTTGCATCCGTTATATAATCCTTGAACAACCGTATTTATTTCTGACATATTCGTCCTCGCTTTCATTTTTATATACAGTTATTATAACAAATATTCATTTCACATTCAATTACATAAACAGAAAATCAAAAGCGGAATAAAGGATATAGAAAGTTTAGCAAGCACACTTAAGCATTTAAGTGAGTCACAACTAAACACGGCTGATTTGGCGGCGGGACAACTTTCAATTTTAGGATCAATGATTCCAATTTCTGGGGATATCTCCGCTCTCGAAGATTATATCTCCAAAATCCAACAGATTCGTGATATGCAGAATGTCACCAACTCTCCTGACGAAGCGTTTAATGCTGCGAAAATAGAATCCTACTCCAATGCCCTTAAGAACCTCACATCCGAGCAGCAAGCACTAATCCTCTCAACCCAAGGATTATCTACTGCACAGATTCAACAGGTTCTTGCGGCAAAGAAAGCGGAGGACGGATCGGCAGCACTAACGGCACAGGCACAGTATCAAGCAATGGCTGAAGCCGGACTTCTTACATCAAAGAGGACGTTGACGGAAGCACTTTGAGTTTTCGTCCTCAATGACGAAAACCTCCCCCATATCCCACACTTCCGTTCTTCATCCAGAACGAACGCCCTATTCGCCCTCTATGGCGAAAACCTCACCTCATCCATTCCTAAAATCGTTCCCGCACGATAAATCGAAGTAATCCCCACCAAAAGAGAGAAGAATATCATTGAGCAGTTCCGGAACTGGTGCAGCATTGTCATGGACCAGCGGAAAACTCTCAAATTCATGTGACTTTTAAGACTTAGGACAGGATTGCAGGACAGAATGTAAGACATAAACTTTCCTGTTCCAAGGAGATCTCATCAAACAATGCAATGTTCCAAAATAAAAATTGTCATAAGATGTTACATTTTGAGCTGTCTGCCCTAACGGGCATCCAGAGTAACCCCATTCACTACTTTTAAAATTACGGTCCACAGATGCACATTTTGAGGAATGCAAAAAGTTGTCACCTTTAGAATGCACATATTAAGTATTACTTCGTAATATGTATGTTCTGAAAGTGACAACTTTTGAAACGTGAATGGGAGAATAGTAAATGAGGGCGTAAGCGGTTACACTCGGTTGCCGCAAGGCAAGCGCTCAATATGTAAAATGATGTGAAAACAAAGGAGACGAACATTTATGGAAAGAAAAATCGTTAAAATCATCAATCCGGTACAGGCAGGATTCTATTACAAGAATGGTTTGAAGCCATTAGAAATTACATTTACGGATCGTTGGGTATGGATCTTCGATAAAGATGCAAGCAATCCATTATATACTCAATGGCTGAGAAACGCGAACTAACCAGATAACCATTAAATGAAGGGATTAAAATATTAAATGAAGAAGATTAACAACGGACAAAAATTTAAAAATTACAAGACTCTTTGCGAGTTTCTGGAAGAGCCAGTTAAGACAGGAAAATCAAAACAATTGCAGATGAAGGACTGGGAACGGTATTTCCAGTATCATAAGGAAGGAAATGCAATCGTCATTGATATGGTGTATGAAAATCCAAAGCAAAAATATGATGCCAGAACGAGTAACAACATCAAGAACATCGAACCAATGATAAAATACCTCATGAGTTATTGGAACGAAGATATAAGCTGTTTCACGATCACACAATGGCTGTGCGAACAGTTGGATCTATTAAATGAAAGACCTTGCAGGATTCTATACTCAGACCAAGCTACCATAGAGGAGTATTGCCGGAATAATTTGATTCGGAATACGAGATTGTTCTGTGAGTATGTTTCAGCCGCCAAGTCGATCATGGGTAAGATATTCTGTACGGCATTAAATTACATGTGGCAGAAAGATCTCTGCGAATACAGTGACGGGTATTACTTTACATATCAGTTGGGAAAACGGTCTATGGGACATTTCTTCACAACAGAGCTGAATGAGGAAATCATGGAGAACGAGACTAAGATCTGTAATCAGATGAATGCGGAGCATGGTCTGAGTGAGAAATTATCTGGCAGACAGAATCTTTTGCTTATATATGGAAGTAAAGCGTTGGTCGATGAGTTCAACGGGAAAAAAGTGTCCGCTATAATGAACGATGAGTATTCGGTGAGCATATGCAATGAATGTATTGATAATTTAGATTCGAGCATTCCGGAAGGGCGTAGATGTTATATTGGTGAAACTTACCCACTGCTGTCGTATTACAGATCAATTTCCATAGATAGTATGGAAGTCATCAAAGAAAATTCAGAAGCGTATGCGAGGAAACTATGTAGTACAGTGTTGCAGAAAACGCGAAAGATGATTTTCAGCAAACACTATCGGAACAAGTATACCGGGAGGATGATATTCCCGTATGATAGATTCGAATGCATGGATGATATCTTGAGCGTAGAGAAGATTCTCTTTAGGTATGTGGAGAGAGGAACGCAGGAAGATTCAGATACCGACTTGGATGATCTTTTCTCTGATTCACCTGCAGCTTAATAACGAAAATATCCGGTAACACGGATCATATAGATTAGCAGTCCGTTGTCCCAAAGCTGGCACGACGCTCTGCATCATGTAACTTGACTCAGTATCATTCCGGTACTGAGTTTTTCTTTTGCAAAAATCCGGCAGAAACATGCCGATGAAACTGGTATTTCCTAACGGACAGGAAGTAAAGAATAGTCTGTACCAGAGACAGCGCAAGAGACAAATAAGTCCTGCTGCTTTCTGGTTTAGAAAAAGGAGGAATATGTTTAATGATATTAAAACTAAAATTTGTAGCAAGTGTGGGAAAGAGCTTCCAATAGATCAGTTCCGGCTTTCATCTTCTAATGGGCGCAAGTATTACAGAGGCTTTTGTAAAACATGTGAAGCGCAGTATTGGAAGAAGTATGAAGCTGAGCATCAGCAGAAGATTACGCTTCCGGACAAAAAGGATCTTCTGATCCAGAGAAAGTATAAGGTGATCCGTCCGGAAAGAATCCTTGATGTATCATCCACGGGGATTTCCTTAGTGGCGGACGATGAGATCTTTGTAAAGCTCATGTATTGCAAGGATTCATGGATTTCCAACTATGGGCGGATGGTCCGTAAATCTTATGGTAAGTACATTCTGTTACAGGCGGCAGATTCTAACGGCTGTGCCTATTACAGCGTCCCACAGAGCGTATACGACGGCGAGAAGTGGACATATCAGAGAAAGACCATCTATGCGGCACAGGCGGTCATAGAGACATTCATTGTGAATCCAGACTGCGTACATAATAACTTCATCTGGCATAAGGGATATGAGAAGTCCGATAATTATTACAAACACCTGTATCCGATGAACAAAGAACAGTATTATGCTATGCGGCGTTATTATAATCAGACAGGAGATGACTCCGAAGAAGCGATTCTTCAGATCGTGAACGACATCAACTACATGCTGGATGATTGGAGCATTAAAGGAATGAAGCCAACGATGTATGGAATTGGATTTGCTGGCATGGATAAGGTTGATAGAAAGTCTGTGGCGTATGTGAAATGGCATAATATGATGAGCCGCTGTTACGCTGATTCGGTGCATAAAAACCAACCACAGTATATTGGATGTACGGTATGTGAGGAATGGCATAACTTCCAGAATTTCAAAGCATGGTTCGACAAGTGGAATGTGGAAGGTTACGAACTGGATAAGGATATCCTGTTTAAGGGTAACACGGTATACAGTCCAGAGACATGCTGCCTCGTTCCATCAACAATCAATACGCTGTTTGTGAATGCGAAAGAACGTCGTGGAGACTGCCCTGTAGGGGTATATAAGGATTCCAAGAATGGTAAGTACAGAGGATGCTTTTCTGTAGGCGGAAAGCGGGTAAAGCTGAAATACTGGAACACACCGGAAGAAGCGTTTGCAGAGTATAAAACGGTCAAGAAGAAGATCATAAAGGAGTACGCAGAACAGTACAGAGGACAAATTGATGAGAAGGTCTACAACGCCATGATGGAGTGGCAGATTGAGATTACGGATTGAAACATGAGGGCATATCAGATGGGAATAATTCCTGTCCGGAATGCCCTTTTTTTACGATTTTTCAGTTAGCAGGATCAGTTCCGCTTCATGGCTTTTATCAGATTTAGCAGTGCGTCAACTTCCGGCTGTGTGAGTCCGGAGAGGTCAAGTTCCTGTTTACGTTCAATACCGAGTAGAAAATCCGTAGTGACGTTAAAGATCCGCGCAATCTGGATCAGAACATCATATGATGGGAGCCGCAGGCCGGTTTCGTATGCGCTGATGACAGACTTTGTAAGTTGGAGTTTCTGCGCAAGCTGCGCCTGTGTAAGATCGTCTCTCAGACGTAAAGTTTTTAGTGTGTTTCCAAAATCAACCATCAGAATACCTCCTGCTGCCATCATGATACTATAAATATTGTACTCAATAGGTTGATTAAATATTTATTTAGTTGACAAAATGCACAGAAGTAGTAAACTTGAAGGTAAGTAGAGCCGGAAAATCGGCTGTACTGGGAGGATGTTCAAGGTGTGCCGGAATGATTTGGAAAAAATGGTGAAACTGGATCAGACGGAGTATCTGGAACAAATAAAATTCAAGGGAGAAAGAGTATGAGGAAGGGAATAGCAGTATTAACCGCCGCTATGGTACTAAGTGTTGCGGGCTGCGGCAACTCGAAACAGTTAGAAGCGGACAATGCGTCATTACAGGCCGAGAAAGAATCATTACAGACCGAAAAAGAGTCCTTAAAAGCAGAAAAGGAATCATTAGTTGCGGACAAAAACAATTTAGAAGTTTTAATATATGGAACATCTGCCGCAGTAGAAGATAATGGAAAAGCGGAGGAAACTTCTGATGCCAATGCTGAAACCAAAGAAGAAATGACGGCGGCGAATGTCAATGATAATCAATTTAGTTTTGGGCAACCAGTGACAGTTGATGATATTGCGGAATTTACTTTAACAGGTTCAGAATGGCAGACACAGGTCAATCCCTCCAATACATCTGGTATGTATAGTTATTATCCGGGAAATGATGGTGAAACATATCTGATTTTCAGAGGAACATTGAAGAATCTCGCAACCGAGGCAATAGATCCAGACGATGTTATTGATGCAGAATTATTGGTAAATGGGAAGTATAAATTCCCGGTTCATATAGCTTGTGAAGAGCCGGATGGAACAAGCTTCTATGGAAATCCGAAACCATTACAGACATTGAATATAGCAGCGTTTTCCTCCATAAGCAATGAGGTGAAAGATCAGTTCTCTCATGGAGTATTAACTGTAAATGTTTTAACGGACACATCAAAACTTGGTTATATTGTTGATGTTGAAGAGGAAAAGCATGAGACATTTGTAATGAGTTTTGATTTGAACTAATGAGCGAGATTATAGAAAAAAGAGGGGCAAAAAATGAAAAAGAGATCTGTAATTAGTGGACTTTGTATTTTGACTTGCTGTTCGATGATTTGGGGCTGTTCAGCACAGGCGGGGACAACTCAGCAGGAAACAACTACTGTTGTGGAAACCGCTTCTGCGGAAGAGATGAAAGAAGATTTAGATGAAATATATGCAGAAATTGATCTTGCAAACCAGTTATGTAATGGTGTCGCTGCCATAGTAAATGAATATTGGGATTACAACGGGTTTGAAGCTTTTGTTATTAAAGATAAATTCACAGAAATGGATAAGGCTCATAATCCTGATCATGACTATAGTTCTGGCACATTTTATGGAGATGCAAAAACTACATGGGATGCGAGAGATCAAATTGAAAAACTTATGGATGATGCGCACACTCGCCTAAAAGATATGGAACCTACAAGTGAGGTGCAGGGATATTATGATGCTGTGAAAGAATTGTATTTGAATGTTGATTCGTATAGCAGTTTTGCAACAGGATATCCAGAGGGCTACTCTAAATTGACTTATGCGCAAACATTTTCAACACATCAGAAAGAATATGATGAGCTTGTAAGCAAAGTGGATTTTGAAAAGTAGATTCGGATAACTGATAATAGAAGGGCAGAGTCATTCCGGCTTTGCCCTTTTTCACTTCTGCTGCCGTCTATTCGAACCGAACTGACGTTCTACATGCGCTTTTGCACGGTTTAATCATTTTCAATGAAGAAGTTTGCATCGAAATACTAAAAACGCTCTACAAGGGCGCACAGAGCCTCAGAACAGGTGTTCTACGATGCTGATTTATAGAAATCTGAAATGTTAATTTCATCTGGTTTGATGAGGGGATTTTTGATTAGAAGATATGAAGAGAATGGATGTAATACTGGGGCGGATGTGGTATAATTCAAATAACTAATTATGTTGTCTTATGAGGGGGAATAGTTTATGAATGGCAATACAGATGTAGAGAAAAATTGTTTTGAAGTTACTTTTTTAGGGGAAAAGTATATATTATCCAATGATATAAAAACTTTTCTTAGCGCAAGGAATCTAATAGATAAGGAGCTAACAGTTGTATTACAGGAAGAGTCTCGTTTAATTGACAGGTTCGCAGGTAGAAATGCAGAACGATTCTTTGAAACAAGCGAACAAGTGATTCCAGAATTTAATAAAACTCTTGAACAAAGAATACGTAATATTGTCACGGATTTAATGTGCAGAGGAATTCATGATGTCGATGTGGACTCCATGAAAAAGAAAGTGGGAATTTTTGATGATATTGTTGAGTTACAAAAGACCGTTCTTTTAAAGGGTACTATTGAAGCTCAAAAAATATTGGATTGCAAAAAAGCAGGATTAAAATATGCATATAGATCGGCAGCTAATAATATTACGGGTTCCGGTGTTCGTATTTATACCAACAGCTTAACGTCGTTGATGATGCATTCCGCAATCGAAAATAGTATATTGAAATCGCAAGCAAGAAAAGCGGATCAGCAATATGAAACAGCAAGAAAACAAATAAATCAAAGTGCGTCAGATGATTTAGAAAAGGCATGTGCTAATATTTTATTTAATGACTTTTTCCCATTATTAACCCAATTAGTTACGGAATTCTATAATGAATTATTTAAGAACTATTTGGTTGAATTGGAAGTGCATGGTATGTTTGATATTGATAATATTGAACAGTATAATGA
>ERZ1026901.1745-NODE-1745-length-11663-cov-7.464593_pt1 | contig 11663 bp, 6 predicted proteins | sample MGYA00380179_ERZ1026901 | MGnify/ENA primary metagenome ERZ1026901 (study PRJEB33269, sample SAMEA4719815) | human gut metagenome | biome: human-associated habitat; feature: organic feature; material: feces | place: Cameroon | collected 2013-10 ... | reverse complement strand
CTGTAAGCTAAAGCGTCTTCAACCACTCGCATAGCAAGTGGTTTATTTGTTGAGCGTTGCTCAACAGGGCCTTGCCCTAACAAGTAAAACCGTCGTACCCTGCCATTTACGGTCCGGTACGACGGTTTTATTTTTAATTTGTCTTATGCGTTATGTTGTTCTTTTAAAACACTTGCTATGCCTGCTCCTTTTTACGGTTCATAAGAGCTGCGATTGATACGCCAAGACCTGACATTGCGATAACAAGCCACATATACATATTGCTGTCATCTGAAGTCTTTGCTGCACTTGCAGGAGCTGCTTTAGTACCTGCATTGGCATTTACCTTTACAAAGGCAAATGTACTGAAATGGTCTGTCTCAAATACAAGCTTTCCATCTATCACCTTTGATGTGCATGCTATGAGCTTATCTCCATCTACACGGAACACCTTGATTGCCTCATTGTCAGCTAATGCAAACGGCATATCCATAGTTACCTGAACCTTGTCTGCAAGCTGATGAAGCTGTGTGGTGCCATCTGTCAGATTAAGCTCATATATTGAAACATCCTTTACTCCTACAATTTTATCCTTTACTACATCTGCAACCTTTGCCACTTCCTTCTCATCAGTTACCTTCTTTGACTCGAATTTTACTGTATCCGGAAGGATTCCCTTAGTATCCTTTACAGTTGTTTTGGTGTCGGATGTGCTTGATACAACCGCTCCCGGTGTAAGAGCCTTTGCAGGCTGTGTAGCCGGTGCTGTTGTGCTGCCTTTGTTGGCATCGTCCTTGTCTGCGCCATTATCCTTGTCAGTGGTGGTATCACCGCTACCTGTATTGTCCTTGTTGTTATCGTCAGTAGATGGGGTATCCGGCTTCTTATTTTCATCATCACCGGTATTACCATTGTCGGCATCACTCTTGTCGGCTGACTTTGTCTGATATAAGTACAAGTCATCTGCTGTTCCCCAGCCACCTTTTGCACTCACGATTCCGACAACAAGAGTAACATCGGTTTCCTTTTCAAGCTTAAACGAAACGCTTGGAGTCTTCCAGTTTTTCCAGCCTGTAAGTGTTACATTGTCACCCTTTGCAATGACATTACCTTTGGGATCAACAACCTTAGCATAAAGCTGATCTCCGTCGAATCCCTGTCCTACATACTCAAAAGTATACTCTCCTGAAGCAAGTGTAATTGCTTTCTTATATGTAATTTCTGCCTCGGCTAAATCTGTATCGGCATTGTACCAGTGAGCACATGCTGCTCCTGACTTTTTATCATCCTTGGTAGAAGAAACTGAATCAACAATCTTGTTATTGGCAGTAAAATTATCAGCCTTTTCAAAACCTGCATCATCTGCATCTGTAATAAGATTTTTCTGCTTTATAACTACTGTACATTTTGTTGTACCCGATGTCTTATCTTTATAAGCACCACGCTCGATTTTTCTGCTGAATTTGACAGTTCCTTCTACAGTGTAGGTTCCTGCCTTTGAAAAATCAATTCCATCTGTACTCCAAACAACGTTCTCTTCAACCTTTTCGGTATTGTATGTCACATTGACTGTCTTTGGAAGCTCCAGCTCTTTTCCTGCCTCTGCTGTGACATTTGCTGTTTCTATATCCTCAACTCCGATTTTGGTTACCTTTGCGCCTGTCTTTACGTAATTCCATACCTTAAGACCTGCTGTTGCTGTTCCATCCGGATAAAACATTGCCTGGTTGTCTACAGCGGAACCGCCATACCATTTTCCGGCATCCTTTGGATCATACTCACCGCTGTAGCTTGATGCCCAGCCTGAGCCTTTTTCTTCCCATATCTTTTTATTTGCTTCATATCTAGCTGTTGCGTCTGTCTCTGAAAGACCTGTAGTATCTCCAACTGTAATCCATGCCGGCTCCCAGTAATATACACCGAGTCCGCCTGCCTCATTTACAGCATTGATGAGATTTCTCATGAAGGTAGCCTGTCCCTGCACTGTGAAAGGCTCTGTGGCCTCTGCCGAATCATCATTATTTCCCTCACGGACAGTATTTCCATGACCATCTGAATCATCAAGTGTATATGCATAGCTTGTCTCTACAACCATTGCATCCTTGTTGTGCTTAGTCTGAACATAGCTTATTTCTTTCTTTAAATTGCTCAGTGTTCCATGCCAGTATGGATAATAGCTTGTTCCAAGAATATCATAATTTACATTATTTTTTTCAAGATTATCTGACCATTTAGTAAGTGTATTCTTCTGTGGACTTTCCACATGAATCACAACCTTTACGTCACTGTTATAATCCTTAACACCTTTTGAGCCTGCGGAAAAGAGCTTGCACATAGCATCCGTTTTTGTTTCTCCTATAAAACCGCCTGTTGTCTCGTTTCCAACCTGAACCATATCAACAACATCCTTTGATGCATCAATTGTGTTTAATGATTCGTTGATAAATTTTTCTACAGCTACAGCTTTCTCATCAACTGTATAGCCCTTCCATGCCTTAGGCACCATCTGTTTACCCGGATCTGTCCAGAAATCTGAGCAATGGAAATCCACAAGCATTTTTATACCTGCACTGCGGCATGCGTCAGCAATTTCCTTTGCTGTTGCCACATCGTTATTTCCACCACCATATCCATTTCCGTTTGAATCATATGGATCATTCCATACTCTGACACGGATATGGTTTATGCCGTTTTCTGCCAGGAATTTGCAGAAAGCTGTCACATTGTTGATTTCTTTTCCGCTATAATCCTTGTATACAACACCACTGTTGAACTCTGTTATAACAGATGAAATGTCCATTCCCATTATGAAATCAGAGGACAAATCCTTTACCTTTGCAACAACAATATCGTCATTATCTACTGCAGTATCGATTTCAGGCGCCTTTGATGTAATGGTTGTACATGCAGAACCAAGCTCCTTGCCATCAGCATCTTTAAGCTGGGCTACAACATAATACTTGCCGGCTGACTTTGTTGTGTAAGCTGCCTTAAGAGTTTTTCCGGAACCATTGTTATTTTCTAAGGTTCCGTCATCCAATCCATCTGTGTGGTCGTTCCATGTGTCAACCCACCACCATAAATTTACTCCCTCAGGAAGTGCGCTTAATTCTTTTCCATCATATGTAATCTTAGCTTCAAGATTGACTGTATCACCATTTTCTACTGCTACTTCTGTCTGGTTTACTGAGATTGTGTAGCCTTTCTGGTTTTCTTCAGAAGAGTCAGTATCATCTGTTTCTTTTTCATATAAAACAATGTCGTCAATTGCACTGCCTTTATTCCATGCTTCAAGCTTTCCCGAAACATAGACCTTCACATCACTTTCCTTATCAAGAGTGAATTCTCCGGTCTCAATTGATTCCCATTTGCTCTGATCGTCAGCCCATTCAGAAGCCTTCAAATCTGTGCTGACATATTCTCCTGCACTCAGTTTTAATCCACCTGCTGCACCGGTGCTTTTTATTCCAAGCTTATAGGTTCCGGCCGGAAGCTTAACGGTCTGTGAGATAGATACATCTTTTTCTTCCTCTGTTTTATTCTCCCAGATACAATAATATCCTTTTTCTGCTCCTGATCCGTATTGCCAGTTTTCAGTATCCTTTGGTATATTAATATCCCAGTTATCTTCTCCTGACTCAAAATCTCCATTCACCACATACTCTGTGTCTACCCACTTTGCGTTTTCCTCTGCTGCCTTAACCTGCTCTGTGCCCAAATCCGCCACAGCGCTCTGGCTTAGAAGCATTGCAAACACCAGTCCGGCACTTGTTATAGATGCCATTTTTCTCTTCCTGCTCATATTTTCCTCCTTGTTTTTATGCAGTGGTAAATGACTATCAAATTGATAAATATCAAAGCCATTAAGCCACTGTCATGCACATTCACAAATTGCATGTCACACATGATTTTATCTGTTTCATGCGCAGCAGCGCAATCGGTTGCAATAACTGTATTTACAGTTTATACATTAAATGTTTACGTTTCAATAGACATAAATGCCAACTTATTTCTGTAATATTTAGCAAAAATACATCAATTTAATATTTGTAAATATGGGAAAATATACAAAATTCAGCTTATTCAAACGGTTATTCAAGAAATGACATTCACATTAATTTTGTGGAAATTTCACAATACTTTTACGCGTTTAGAAGTATAATAATCTTTTTATGCAAGTTAAATATATTAATATGCATCAGAATTTTTAGTTTTTTCATAGGCAAATTGCCAGAGTCCCCGGTACTATATACAAAAAAGCCATACAGCAGCTTATGAAATATTTTCAAAAGCTGCCATACGGCATATTTTTATGTTACATCAGACTATTAATGTAATATATCTCTTTTTTCAGAACACCAATAACCTCCTTTAACTTCTACAGATGAAGCACTCGCTCTTTAATCTCCTGGGTTCTTCCCTGATTCCAGAACTGTGTGCCGATATAGCCGCATGTACGGCGGGCTACACTCATCTTGTTCTGGTCACGATTGCCACAGTGTGGGCACTCCCAGATAAGCTTGCCTGAGCCCTCTTCCTCTACGATTTTGATTTCTCCGTCGTAGCCGCATACCTGGCAATAGTCGCTCTTTGTATTCAGCTCTGCGTACATGATATTGTCGTAAATGTACTGCATTACTGAAAGCACTGCAGGGATATTGTCCTGCATGTTTGGTACCTCCACGTAGCTGATAGCGCCACCCGGAGACAGCTTCTGGAACTGGGACTCAAACTTTAGCTTGTCAAATGCATTAATCTGCTCTGTTACATGCACATGGTAGCTGTTTGTAATATAGTTCTTGTCGGTAACACCCTTGATGATACCAAAGCGCTTCTGTAAGCACTTCGCGAACTTATAGGTGGTAGACTCAAGCGGTGTGCCATATATACTGAAATCGATGTTTGACTCCTTTTTCCACTGCTCACATGCATCGTTTAAGCGCTGCATTACCTTAAGTGCAAACGGTGTTCCCTCTTTTGGCTCTGTGTGTGATACTCCCTTCATATAGCGTACACACTCACAAAGTCCTGCATAGCCGAGTGAGATTGTTGAGTATCCGTTAAATAATAATGGGTCTATAACCTCTCCCTTTTTCAGACGTGCAAGTGCTCCGTTCTGCCAGAGAATCGGTGCTACATCGGATTTGGTACCAAGAAGCCTCTTATGTCTGCACATAAGTGCTCTATGACACAGCTCAAGTCTCTCATCAAGTATCTTCCAGAATTTTTCCTCATCCTTTTCTGATGAGCATGCCACATCAACGAGATTTAAGGTGACAACACCCTGGTTGAAACGTCCATAGTATTTACGCTTGTTTGGATCAAAGTTCTCGGCATGTGCCACATTGCCCGCTGTCTGTGAGCATCTGTCCACTGTGAGGAATGAACGGCAGCCCATGCATGTATACACATCTCCGTCCTTAAGCTCCTTCATGACCTTCTCTGAAATATAGTCAGGCACCATTCTCTTTGCAGAGCACTGTGCCGCGAGCACTGTGAGATTCCAGTACTTTGAATCCTCTGTGATATTATCATCCTCAAGCACATATATGAGCTTAGGGAATGCCGGTGTGATATATACACCCTTTTCGTTCTTTACACCCTTTATTCTCTGGTGCAGCATCTCCTCAATGATTGCGGCAAGATCTGCCTTTGTCTGCGGATCGGATACCTCATTCAGGTACATGAATACTGTGATAAACGGTGCCTGTCCGTTTGTAGTCATGAGTGTGATGACCTGATACTGAATCATCTGCACACCACGGTTGATTTCCTCCTTGACACGGAGCTCTGCTACCTCGTTGATTTTTTCTTCATCTAAATCAAGGCCTACGCTCTCGAATTCCTTTTGCACCTGCTTTCTGAACTTCTCACGACTGACCTGTACAAATGGTGCCAGATGTGCAAGCGAGATACTCTGTCCACCATACTGTGAGCTGGCAATCTGTGCGATAGCCTGTGTAGCAATGTTGCAGGCTGTTGAAAAGCTCTTTGGTGTGTCAATCATAGTCTCACTGATTACTGTGCCGTTCTGAAGCATGTCCTCAAGGTTTACAAGACAGCAGTTGTGCATATGCTGTGCAAAATAATCTGCATCGTGGAAATGGATAAGCCCCTTCTCATGAGCCTCCACTATATCCTCAGGAAGCAGGAAACGGCGTGTGATATCCTTGCTCACCTCACCTGCCATGTAATCACGCTGCACGCTGTTTACAGTAGGATTCTTGTTGGAGTTTTCCTGCTTTACCTCCTCGTTATTGCACTCAAGAAGGCTAAGAATCTGCTGGTCCGTAGAGTTTGACTTACGGACGATGGCTCTCTTATATCTGTAAGTAATGTAGTTTCTGGCTACGGTAAAGGCACGCTTGTTCATGAGCTGGTTCTCCACCATATCCTGTATCTCCTCAACGCTTGGAGAGCGCTTCATGTTCTCACATGCAGTCTCCACGTTGCTTGCAATTTCCTCAATCTGATCAGCAGTAAGCTTCTCATAGTCTAGCACTGAATCGTTTGCCTTTCTAATGGCAGCTACAATTTTGGCTGCATCAAATATATCCTCACTGCCGCTTCGCTTGATGATTTTCATGTAAATTTCTCCTCTCTGTATACTATATTCCATATAATGTAGTGTACTATATATAGTATTGTCATTCAATGCACATACTATATATATACATTTTATCATGTGTAATGGCACAAAATATGCAGCTATAAATGAGATGTAATCATTAATTCATGTCACTGCCCTGCAATGTAAAGCGGGCTTTTCACCAAACAATTACGATATAGCTACATATAAAATGCCATATTATTTAATACAAATCTGTGCATCTGTCTTTTGATGACAATCTAAATTATACAAGATATTGTTGCTATGTCAATACGCTCAACAATATTTTGTAGCATTTTGACTTATTGCACAAAAAAATCCACAATATTTATGCTACTTTTTCAACTCTGTAATTATTTTGTTACTTGTTAAGCTTTTCCATATTGTCAATCACTCTGTCCAAAAAGCCAAGCATCATGTTAAACTCCTCCTTAGAAAAGCCTTCGTGCATGGCTTCCTCTATTACCATTATATTTTCCCTTACCCTGTTTTCGTGGTCCAGTGCTTTTTGCGTCAGCTCAATCCTCTTAAGCCTTGCATCATTTTCCATAGGTGTGCGCACGATATAGCCGTTTTTTTCAAGACTTTTAAGCATATTTGTCACTGTGGCTCCTGACAGATGAAACTTTGCTTCGATATCCTTTTGAAATATATTTTGGCCCTGATTATCCATTATATATCCAATCATCATACCCTGGCTTCGCGGTATACATTCTGTTTTACTGCACCTTTTTCTGTCAAAATATCTGTCTATACTCCTGCTGATGCGGTTTATCTTGTGTCCTAAGTATTTATCCGGTGTAAACTCCTTCATATCTGAAATCCTTTCATAGATTTTTCTTGACAATAAAAAAAGTATATCTATAATATAGTTAGCACACTAACTAATTAAATGCAAGTATTTTTTAGTTAACCACATTACCATAAATGTGGGAAGTTTGTTTTAATCAAATATGAAATATAAGAAGAAAGGACAAAACATATGTTAAAAACACTAGGTGCCCAAATAAAGGAATACAAATGGGCTTCGATTGCGACACCTGTTTTCATGCTGCTTGAGGTGGCTGTGGATACCATAATCCCTCTTCTCATGGCATCAATCATCGACAACGGTGTCAATATGGGCGACACAAGGCATATCTATATCATGGGTGTGTGGATGATTGTCGCAGCACTGTTTGGTCTTTTGACAGGATGTCTCGGTGCAAAATATGGTGCAAAGGCCGCCATGGGCTTTGGAAAAAATCTGCGTGCTGCAATGTTTCGCAACATCCAGACCTTTTCCTTTGCAAATATTGACAGATTCTCATCCGCTAGCCTTGTCACACGTATGACAACCGATGTGACCAACATCCAGAATGCTTACATGATGCTGCTTCGCATGGCTATGAGAGCCCCTGCATCCATAATATGTGCGATGGCTATGTCATTTTTCATCAGCCCTCGCCTTGCGACAATATACTTAATCGCTGTCATTGTGCTTGGAGCTTTACTGCTTTTCATCAGTAAGGCGGCCATGAAATACTTCGACAGAGCCTTCAAGCGCTATGATGACCTGAATGAAAGCGTACAGGAAAACGTATCCGCTATCCGCGTTGTAAAGGCATACGTCCGTGAGGATTATGAGAAGAAACGTTTTTCAAAGGCAGCACAGAATATCTACGACGTATTTGTGAAGGCAGAAAGCCTTGTGGTATACAACTCTCCTCTCATGCAGTTTACAGTGTATGCCTGCATCCTGTTAATAAGCTGGCTCGGAGCTCATATGGTGGTAAGCAGCACTCTCACTACAGGTGATCTGATGGCTCTTCTCACCTATTGCATGAATATTCTGATGAACCTCATGATGCTCTCGATGGTGTTTGTAATGATTTCACTCTCACTCGCATCCGCAAGACGAATCAGCGAGGTATTAAATGAGCAGAGCACACTGCACAATCCAAAGGAACCGCTTTACGATGTGCCTGACGGAAGCATAAGCTTTAAGCATGTAACCTTCAGATATTCAGACACCGCTGAAACTCCGGTTCTGTCAGATATAAATCTAGACATAAAATCCGGTGAGACCATCGGCATCATAGGAGGAACCGGAAGCTCGAAATCTTCCCTTGTAAACCTGATAAGCCGTCTCTACGACACAGACACCGGCTCTGTAATCGTCGGAGGCCACGATGTGCGTGAGTACGACATGGACACTCTCAGAAACAAGGTAGCTGTCGTGCTCCAGCAGAACGTGCTTTTCTCGGGCACCATACTCGAAAATCTGCGCTGGGGTGACAAAAACGCTACCACAGATGAGTGTATTGAGGCCTGCAAAATGGCATGCGCCGATGACTTTATCGAGTCCTTCCCTGACAAGTACAACACCTACATAGAACAGGGCGGAACCAACGTATCCGGTGGCCAGAAGCAGCGTCTGTGTATCGCAAGGGCTCTGCTTAAAAAGCCAAGGATACTCATACTCGATGACAGCACCTCGGCTGTAGATACAGCAACAGATTCAAAAATCCGTGCTGCCCTCGCAAAAACAATACCGGGAACCACTAAGCTCATCATCGCACAGCGTATCTCATCAGTCATGGATGCTGACCGTATCATCGTGATGAATGACGGAAAAGTGGACGGCTTTGACACTCACGAAAATCTGCTTAAAAATAATGAAATCTACCGCGATGTTTACGATTCCCAGACAAACGGCGGAGGAGACTTTGATGAAGGAGGTGCTGCCTGATGCCAGGACCAAGAGGACCACGAGGTCCAAAACCCAAAATTAAAAATCCCGGTAAGCTTTTTGCGCGCCTCATGGGATTTATTTTCAAGAAATATTTACCTGCCTGCATAATTGTTGTGATATGTATCTTTGTCAGTGTACTTGCAAATGTGCAGGGAACCATGTTTACCAAAAATTTGATTGATGACTATATAGTACCACTGCTTAAGACAGGAAATCCCGACTACGGACCACTCCTTGCAGCAATGGGAAGGGTCGCCGTATTCTACGGCATCGGCGTCATCAGTACGTTTGCATACAGCAAAATAATGATCTACGTATCACAGGGCACCATTAAGAACCTGCGTGTTGAGCTCTTTTCCCATATGCAGGATCTGCCAATCCAATACTTTGACTCACATGCACACGGCGATATCATGTCAATTTATACAAACGATATCGATACACTCCGCCAGCTCATCAGCCAGAGTCTTCCGCAGATACTTAACAGTGCTATCACTGTTGTGAGCGTTTTTGTTTCAATGGTCATATTAAATATTCCGCTCACCGTACTAACTATCGTGATGGTAATTGTAACAACAGTCGTGACAAAGAAATTTGCAGGCTTCTCCAGCCGCTATTTCCTTGCACAGCAGCGCGACCTCGGCAAGGTTAACGGCTTCATCGAGGAAATGCTCAACGGCCAGAAGGTAGTCAAGGTATTTACCCACGAGCAGGAAAATATTGAAGCCTTCGACAAAATAAACGATGAACTCTTTGAAAGCGCTTACAATGCCAACATGTACTCCAACATGCTCGGTCCTGTAAACGCACAGATTGGAAATCTAAGCTACGTGCTCTGCGCTCTTGCCGGCGGTGTTATGGCTCTTTCAGGCTTTGGCGGTCTGACCCTTGGTAAGCTTGCGAGCTTTCTGACCTTTAACAAGAGCTTTAACATGCCTATCTCGCAGGTCAGCCAGCAGTTCAACAGTATCATCATGGCACTTGCCGGATGCGACCGTATCTTCTCACTGCTCGATGAAGCGCCTGAGACTGACGAGGGCTATGTCACACTGGTAAATGCTAAGGAAGAAAACGGAAAACTCACTGAAACACCTGAGCACACCGGCTTATGGGCATGGAAGCATACTCATCAGGCTGACGGCTCTGTGGACTACAAAAAGCTTGAGGGCGATGTGGTATTTGACGATGTGGATTTCGGATATGTGCCTGAGAAAATTGTACTGCACGATGTGGATCTTTTTGCAACACCCGGTCAGAAGATTGCCTTTGTCGGCACCACCGGAGCTGGAAAGACTACCATCACTAACCTTATCAACCGCTTCTACGATATAGCAGACGGCAAGATAAGATATGACGGCATCAATATAAACAAGATTAAAAAGGCTGATCTGCGCCACTCTCTTGGCATTGTTTTGCAGGATACCCACCTTTTCACAGCTACTGTCATGGAAAACATCCGCTACGGCAAGCTTGATGCCACAGATGATGAAGTATACGCAGCTGCCCGCCTGGCAAACGCCGATACGTTTATCCGCCAGCTTCCTGACGGCTACAATACTGTACTGACAGGTGACGGTGCAAACCTAAGCCAGGGCCAGCGCCAGCTTCTAGCCATTGCGCGTGCCGCTATCGCCGATCCGCCTGTGCTCATCCTCGATGAGGCTACAAGCTCAATTGATACACGTACCGAGCGTATTGTTCAGGACGGCATGGATAAGCTCATGCATGGCCGCACTACATTTGTTATCGCACACAGGCTTTCTACTGTCAGAAACAGCGACTGCATTATGGTTTTGGAGCAGGGACGCATTATTGAAAGGGGAAGTCATGATGAGCTGATTGCAAAGAAGGGAAAGTATTATCAGCTTTATACCGGAAAGAGTGCTTAATTCACTTGACTAACTACGAAAACCGGGAGACCGGGAACGCAGCCGGGGGATGGCACACCATCACGTGCGCTAACGCTTTGCTGTTAAGATTCTGTACGAATTATGCTTATAGTGTTTCTATACTTGACGAAACCGGCTTTTATGCGCCGTCCATGGCGCATAACACCTTGCCCAGCCATCCATGGCTGGGCATTTCTGTGTTTCATGTGCATAATTCTACAGTATCTAAACAGCTTCGCTAGTCGCTTACATGAGGGTGTGCCATCCCCCGGCTGCGTTCACGGTCTCCCGGTTTTCTTACGCTGTAACTGGATTTTCATTTGTGTAGGCTCTTACTCTGCTGCAGAGCAAGATAATCATCCTTTTTATCTTTCTACAAGCAGTTTACAATTTTTTTATAAAAAAAATAGTACAGGGCTTTCTGATGTATAATGCTCTCAGAGAGGAGATT
>ERZ1026901.1744-NODE-1744-length-11675-cov-4.804991_pt1 | contig 11675 bp, 4 predicted proteins | sample MGYA00380179_ERZ1026901 | MGnify/ENA primary metagenome ERZ1026901 (study PRJEB33269, sample SAMEA4719815) | human gut metagenome | biome: human-associated habitat; feature: organic feature; material: feces | place: Cameroon | collected 2013-10 ... | reverse complement strand
TTATATATCTTCCTCTTCATAATTATCTGATTTCTAATGGGTTTCTTTGCAAAGATACACTTTTTCGATGATACAAACAAGCAAAAACCACACTTTTTCGATGATACAATCGTTGAAATCCTACACTTTTTCGATGATACAACCGAGGAAACTATACACTTTTTCGATGATAGCGCAGTACGTATAATGAACGTATAAGATATGGTTATCTTATGGAAGAGGGTATGTCAAAACTCAAACAATGCGGGCTGAAAGCCCAAATTGCGCCTAGCCCAGGGCAACGCCCTGGGTAAACGGACGTTATAAATAATACGCCCTGTAAGGGCAAAAGCGTTCATTATCAACGCTTTTGCCCTTACAGGGCGCTTTGCTTTTGGATGCATTACACCCAGGGCGCTGCCCTGGGCTAGGAGCTTCTGCCCCTTCGGGGCGTACCACTTGCGACTTTTGACACACCCTCAACAATCAATGTTTAAGGTATAATAGGAAGTGCGCTCGCCGAACTGCACTTCCTATTATACCTTAATATATTAACATTTCAACCCTCCTCCCTTTCTATGACAATAATCTGTAATATCGTCAACCATTGACTTGAATGATTGTGTATGTACATAGTCATAATGGTTGTCCAAGAAAGCCATTCCTTGGTAACGGTTTAGGTAATTGAATGCTTGCTTCATTGTCAGTCCGTGTCTTCGTCCGAACTCAAAGATGAAGATCATAATCCAATCTAATTTGTCGCTTATTGTATATGCCATATCAAATGTCTTATTTACTGATTTACTGATGTAAAGTTATACTTTTTATTTTAAACGACAAGTATTTATCTCCTTTTTTTAGGTTCATACAACATTCGGAGTAACATTATACCAACAAACTAAGTTTTCGTTTTTATCTCCCAATGTGTCATTCGCCGCCATTTATCGCCACAACTCGCTGTGTATCAAACAAAAGACGGCTGGCACTTCCCTGCTATATACAAGAAAGATACCAGCCGATGTACCAATATAATAAACCAATCTAACAGTATGACGTCTGTCGATTGCCGGCAATCTACTTCACGACAACCTTCTTTCCGCCCTTGATGTACAGACCCTTGGCAGGCTTATTTGTGCCAAGGTTGCGTCCGGTGAGGTCGTAGTAGTTGGCTACGTTGGCAGAAGTAGAGGTGATGTTGGTGATAGACGTCTCTACCTTGTAGCCGAACTTAAGGTTCATTTCGTTGAGGTTGATGTATACCGGATATTCACCCTCATAGCCCTTTTCAATCTGGAACGAGCCAGTTCTGCCAGCACCTTCGTTGTAGTTATAAAGAAGCAGGTCGCAGCAAGCGTCCAACGACTCGCCGTTCGTATAAGGACAGAAGCGGTGAGCGTTGAATGTACCCCAATCGTCGGCAGCAACACCGAGCTTTGTGCCTATGGCAAAGTAGCCTACCTCAAAATTGACATTGCCCTCGTACACACCTTTTTGAGTCTCGGGTATCTTTGCGAAACATACGTTTGTTTTCCATCCGTTTTGGTCGCCGATAAAGTAGATGTAGTTTGTGGTTTCAGGCTCGGGGCTGTATGTCTCGTCATAAAACTCTATTGTCTTCTTGCCATGATTGTATGTCACCTGGTATGTACCCATGCGAGAGATTGTAGAGCTTATGTCCGTAGCTTGCTTTAGAGGCAGTTCGGTGTTAGGCACCACCTCGCCATTAACAATCCAGCGATTCTGGCTCAGTTCGTCCCAAGTGTCAGCCAACTTGGTGCATATTGCGAAAGCAGATCCTGTTACCTCCACCTTGCCTGTATAGGTGCTGGTTCCGTCTACACGGTTGAGCGTAGCCGATGGCTCATTGGGGTTCCACTCCTCGCCGGGCTGCTTATTTGTTCCAAACATATAGACATGTTCGGGATAGGTGCCGTCTACTGTCACGGTATTGGCATTAAAGTCTACACGAATCTTGTGAGTGCCAAGGTCGGCTATCTGATACGAACCAGAGAAATCCGCGGTTGCTGGTACCAGTTGTGCAGGAGTTTTGTACGTAATATCCTGCGAGTCGCTATTAGCCGGACCATAACGGTACGGAAGCAATCCGTTCCAATCGTCAGGCTCTGCCATCAACTTTGAGGCAACGAAGAAGTAGTAGCTCGTGGTAAACTCGACGTCTCCCTCGTACACACCCACCTCGGCTGTAGGTTGCAGTTCGGCACCAGCCTCGTTGGTGAACCACTTGTTGTCGTTGCCGATGACGTAGCACTGCGCCTGTGCGGCTATGGCTGTAAACGCCAATGCCAATGTTACGAATACTGATTTAAGTAAATTCTTCTTCATAGGAATAAGGTTTAGTTTTGTTTAAAATTTATATTTAGTTTTGCTTGTTATCGGGCTTGCAGTATTTTCGGAGCTAATATACACATAAAATGTATACTGGCAATGTGGGGCGGTGGATTATTTAGCCAAAAACTTTTGCAAACGTTTACATGAAATTAAAAGGGCGGCGAGGATATAGGGAGATAATGTAATTTATGGTTCGTATAATGAACGTATAATTTTAGATTCGTATAATGGACGTATAATATTTAGGCGACCGCCCCTCTTGTACTTGTGGTTCCTTTACTTGTAGTTCCCACAGAACTCACAGACAACACAGAAGCCTACGGGGTTATTTTTCTCGAATCCACAGAGCGTATAGACGCTGCGCGTCATACGACAGACGGCACAGAAATGATTGCTTGTAATATATAGCCTTCATTTCCGTGAGTTCCTGCCTCGCGAAGCGTAGGCCATTCTGTGGATTCGAAAAGCTTAAGCCCGTAGGCTTCTGTGTCGTCTGTGCGTTCCGTGGGAACTACATACAAAGGAGTTACAGAAGGTTGGTAATGATGTTACAAGGACTTGGTAATGATGTTACAGAGACTTGGTAATGATGTTACAGAGGGTTGGTAATGCAGGTGCAATTACAGCGTGGCGACCCATCCTCTCCTACAGATGCCAAAGCATTGGCTGGCAGACAATACCCCACGGCTGGTAGATGGGCTGGCAGATAAAGCCGCTAAAAACGCAAAGTGACAGCCATTAAAGACGTGTGTATCAGTGCATTACGTCAAATACTGGCAGTATGGCACTTAAAAACGATAACTAAAACAAAAAAATAGCAATTATTAAATAGTATACAAGTTTAATTATTACATTATATATATTATTGTCAGATTAATTTCTTAACTTTGCAGCATTAAATACACTATACATCATTCAGGCTTAATAGATATGCACAATATACTGACACGCATTGTCATTGCCCTATTCGCAGCGACATTTTTCATAACAACGTCTACAGCCAACGCTATAGACAACAACCAGGCTGCACTTCTACGCAAAGGCAAGGCAAGCCTTGAACGTAGCGACTACAACTCGGCTCTTGCCTCATACCTCAAGTATATACAGACCGAGGAGAAACGCACACCTAAGGACACAGCCAATCTGCTCGATACCTACTATAATATAGGTGGCATCTACTCGGTATACCAAGACTTTGCACAGGCTCTCGACATATACGAGAGTGGCTACAAGCTTAGCTGCGCCGCAAACGATGCCAACATGCAGTTCAAGTTTCTCAACAACATGATAGGCGCCAGCTGCGACATTGGCAAGACTGCCGAGGCTCGCAAGCTAAACGCCAAGGTTAAGCTGCTGAGGGGTGTGGAGCATGGCAAGCTGATGTTCTACTACTACTTCAACAATGGTTTCATAGCCGGATTTGAGAAGCGCGACAACGAGAAGGCGCATTGGATGAATATGGCTATTGCTACCGTCAACCGTTATGGCTTGCCGCAGAAATATCTGGTTTATCCCTACTCGGAGATTTACCAGTGCTACGAGCGGCAGGGACAGCTCAACAAGGCACTTGCCGCCCTGCTGAAATACGACTCCTTGGCACACGTCATCAACAACAAGCAGAGCAAGAATGTGGGCAAGGACAAGGACGCCGACTACCAAGGTCAGGCTTACCTCTTTGCCGACTGCTACAAGGGACTGATGCGCATCTACACCAAGATGGGCAACAAGGAGAAGGCTCTATACTATCAAAACGAGTTTTTCCGCTACAACGACTCGCTGCTTAACGTCAACGAATTCTCGAAGATACGCAACCAGCACCTCAACTACGAGAACCAACAGACGCAGCTTATCATCGACAGTCAGCGCAAAACCATTCTCTACCAAACCGTCTGCCTCGTTATGCTTGCCGTGCTTGTGGTAACGGCTGTGGCTGCCATCATCATCATCAAACGCCAGCGAAAGGTGCTGTACGATACCAACATAGCCCTTTTCGACCGCAACAACGAACTTGTAGAGGCAGAGCAGAACACCCTACCCCAACGCGTCGACTCCTCAACAGATACCGGCTCAAGCACTGCCTCAACCACCGTTAGCGAGCAGTTGCTGCATGCCATAGCCGATGCCATGAAGGACAGCGCCAACTTTTGCAACCCCGACTTCAGCCTATCGATGCTTGCCCAGGCTGTCGACTCGAACACAACATACGTGTCGCAAGCCATCAATACGTCGTACAACAAGAACTTTCGCACCATTCTTAACGAATATCGCGTAAAGGAAGCCATGAAGCGCATGAAGGACATAGCCACTTACGGCAACTATAGCATACAGGGAATATCAGAGAGCGTGGGCTTCAAGTCGGCGTCCAACTTTATTGCCGCCTTCAAGAAAACAACGGGTATGACACCCTCTTTGTATCAAAAACTATCAAAAAATGAGTGATTTTGTTTTCAATTTATGAATTAGAAAGGCTAAAACCTGACAGATTAGCAGGTTTTAGCCTTTTTTCATATATTTGCAGCTGGATAATCAAAACATTTATAGCAATATGAGAAAGTTTACGCTTATTACGCTTCTCCTTGCGGCAAGCCTTGGCTCTCAGGCTAAGGACATCACTCAGTCGCAGGCGTTGAAAATCGCACAGAGCTTCCTTAGCCAGTCTGTCGACAAGACGGGTGGAGCAAAGAAGGCTCCCGCCAAGCTGCAGCTTGCCTATACCGGCAGTGCCGCCAACGGCAAGCAGTGTCTCTATGTATTCAATGGTGCTTCTGGTCAAGGCTACGTAGTGGTGGCTGCCGACGACCAAGCCGACGAGATTCTCGGCTACAGCGACAACGGCAAGTTCGACCCCGAAAACATGCCCGAGAACATGCGGGCATGGCTTGGCAGCTATGTCGACCAGATTAGCTACCTCAAGCAGCACCAGTTGCAGAAGCGCTCGGCTGCCAAAAACATCTCATATAATAAAGAGGTAAAACCTCTGTTGGGCAACATTCAGTGGAACCAGGACTCGCCTTACAACGACCTTTGTCCTGCCTACACTATGGGCACACAATGTGCCACGGGCTGTGTGGCTACGGCTATGGCGCAGGTTATGTACTACAACCGCTGGCCCGAGCACGGCGTGGGCTCTCACACCTACTCGCCTTCTATAATGTATGGCAAGACGCTCAGCGCCGACTTTGCCAACACCTACTACCAGTGGGACAAGATGCTGCCACAATACGACGCAACAAGCAGCGAGGAGGCACGCCAGGCTGTGGCTCAGCTTATGCTGCATTGCGGCATCTCTGTAGATATGGAGTATTCAAGCTCGAGTGGCGCAGGCAGCCTGCCAGTACCCCAGGCACTTGTAAAATACTTCGGCTACGACAGCGGCATAGCCTACCGCACACGCCAGAACTACTCTACAACCGAGTGGCAGAGCATCATCATCAACGAGCTTGACAACAAGCGTCCGATGATAGCCTTGGGCAGAGCGTCGTCGGGTGGCCACTGCTTTGTGTTCGACGGCTACGACCGCAACGGCTTTGTACACGTCAACTGGGGTTGGGGCGGCATGAGCAACGGCTACTTCCGCACATCAGCCCTCACACCTGCCACACAGGGTATAGGCGGTGCCAACGGCGGATTCAACTACGACCAGTACATCGTTACGGGCATACAGCGTCCTGTAGAGAACAGCTATGCCGACGTGGAGCTTGTGTCGAGCGAGGGATTGGTACCAAGCAAGACAAGCGTCAAAGCCAACGAGGCATTTGATGTAGCCCTGCACGGCACCATATACAATGCAGGATGGCAGGACGCCAACATCTACTTCGGACTTGTTGTGGAAGATGCCGACGGCCGCCAGGTACACGCAGTAAGCAAGGACGAGGCAGACAACGTGAAGATTGGCTATATGTACAACAGCCTCGACTATACCGACGTAAAGCTTCCGTCGCTCGCCGACGGCACATATCGCATGTATCCAGCAGCACGCTCCAACGAAGAAGGCTCGCAGTGGTGCTACATACGCGACCAGTATGTGGGCTATCCCAACTACCTCAACGTTAGCGTTGCCAACGGCACAGCTACCTTATCTTATCCCGACTACTTCTGCCTCAACGCCCAAGACATGACCGTTGAGTCTGATACATACGCCAACAAGCTTACCAAGATTAAGGCGCACATCGTGAACGACGGCGACGTAAACTACCTGGGCGAGGTGCAGACACTGCTGCTCGACGCCAAGACAGGACGCAAGGTGGCTGAGGGCACAACACAGAAGGTGGACCTTGCAGCGGGCGACAATATCGACATCGACTTTGTTGACGCCTTCAAGGTTGAGCCGGGCGAATATCTGCTTACCATCGTCGACGACGACGAGCGCCACATCTGCAACAGCCAGAAGATTACGTTGAAGGCTGCTCCCGACGAAGCTGTAGTGGCACCTGCCGAACAGCTCGCCTTCAAGGGTGAGGTTACAAAGGACAACCTCGACATCACGGCACACATCAAGTGTACCTCCGGCTACTATTCGGGATATGCCTACTTCTTTATCCTCAACGAGAGCGGTGCCGTACAGCAGGGCTGCCTTACCGCGCAATACTTCAGCGTGAAGGAGGGCAACACCGCAGACGTGCGCTTCTCCGGTCCGTTCGAGAACGGTGTGGAGGGCACCAACTATGTTGCAACCATCCTGCTGTACGATGGCACCACCTACTCTTACCTCGAACCAAAAGAGATGGCGACATGCCTGTTTACGCTTGCGGCATCTACAGGCATACAGAGCGTTAGCGGCGCAAGCTTCGGCGAAGCCAAGATATACAATGTCAACGGCACACGCATACAGGCTACCGACCTCAACTCGCTGCCTCACGGCACCTACATCGTGAAGACAAAGGACAAGAGCTTCAAATTTTCAAAGTAAGAAAGACACAGATTTTCAAACGAACCATAACACTCAATCGTATACAATATGAAAAAGGACAATATAAAAACACTGGCAGCCATTGCGGTTATGGCGTTGTCTGCCACACAGGTCGTGGCACAGACCGAGGCTCCGTCGGCACAGCAGCACCGCGGACTGACACCTCTGCGACTTGCCGACGACAGCAAGAGCGACAATATAAAGACCGTGCATACACTCAAGGCACGCACAGCAAGAGCGTCAGAGGCTCCGTCGCTGTTCTACGGACGCACCTTCTACGGATCGCTTATCAACAGCACCGACTGGGCTACAGCCTCCATTGCAGCTGTACCTTACGGCATCTACTCGTTTGAGGTGGGCGACAACATCAACCCACAGGCTATAATAACCGACCTTGGCTACAACTTCATATCGGGTGCATACACAGGCGACAAGTTTGTGGGCATATATCCGATGGAGGTGATGGGCGCACTTAACGGCGCACGATACATCACCATCGACCCAAACAACAAGAAAGAACTAAAGAACGTTATGTACGACACATCGAAGGGCGGCTACTCGCTGCTGCCGTCGGTGATGGCTTACAACAATATCGACAACACCATCTACTCGTTGCAGTACAACGACGCTCTGAGCGCACTGAACTGGTGCCGATACAATATGGACTACGACTGGATGGACAAGATTGCCGCTTTCCGCGGCAAGTACAACGTGCTGACATTGGGCAACACCCCTGACGGCGAGATGTACTTCATCAACAGCTACGGCGACCTCTACCACATCAACCGCAAGACCAGCCGTCCGACACTTATCGCCTGGACCGGCATCACACCGATGGGCTACTCGCAGTCGATGATGTACGACAACCGTACGGGCCTCTTCCTCTGGGCTGCCATCTCGTCAGAAGGCTGCTGCCTGTACAGCGTCAACCCCAAGACTGCCGAGACAGAGCTTGTGGCAAAGTTCCAGAAGCAGGAGCAGTTTACGTCTATCTACTCGCTTGAGGAGAGCGCCAAGGACGACGCTCCAGCCAAGGCAAAGGACCTGCAGATAGCCTTTGCCAAGAATGGCGGCTCGGACGCCACCATCTCCTTCAGCTTACCAACAACCACCTACGCTGGCGCAGCACTCGGAACAAGCACCCTCAATGTATGGCTCGACGGCTCGAGCCTCAAGAGTGTAGAGGCTAAGGCAGGCGAGAAGGTCAGCATCCCCGTAAAACTGAGCGAGGGCAACCACTATGTGGCTGTAAATATGAAGAACGACGAGGGATGGTCGCCACTTGCTTCCATCAAGCAGTATGCCGGATACGACACACCTGTAGCTCCTACAGACGTAACATTCAGCAATGCCGACGGCAAGAGCAATGTGGCATGGACAGCTCCAACTGAGGGTGTAAACAAGGGCTATATCGACCAAGCCAACCTTAAATATACCGTTGTGCGCATGCCCGACAGCGTTACGGTGGCAAGCGATATCAGCTCTACATCGTTCAGCGAGACCACTCCTGCAGCCATGCACAGCTACTCGTACCGTGTGTATGCCAAAAACAACGGCAAGCGCAGCGCCTACGGCGAGTCGGCCAAGCTTACCTGTGGCGATGCCTTCACCACTCCATACAAGCAGGGATTTGGCAGTCAGCAGGATTTTGACGACTACTTCACAGTAGTAGACAACAACGGTGACGGAACAAAGTGGAAGTATCAGGAATACGGCAACATCGTTCGTTTTGACCTTCCTTGGGATGCCACAGCACCATGCGACGACTGGCTCATCACTCCTGCCATATCGCTTAAGGCAGGCAAGACCTATCGTGCCACAATCAACCTTAAGACATTCGTTAAGGGCTATCCAGAGTATTTCGAACTGCTCGTGGGCACAGACCCTAAGGATGTAAGCACCTTCAGCAAGTTCAACACTGCCGACAGTGTGGAGATATACGAGACATACACCGACTACTCTGCAACCTTCAACACACAGAAGGAGGGCAAGTACTACATCGCCCTGCGCTATATGGGCGACAAGACCAAGAACAGCACAATGCTGTTGGTAAAGAGTTTTGGTATAGATGAGGTTGCCAACAGTGCATCGCCTGCCGCATCTACAGACCTTAAGGTTGTGGCTGGAACCGACGACAAGATGGAGGCTACCGTCAGCTTCACCACTCCTACAGCCGACCTTAACGGCTCTGCCATCAGCACTCTTAGCAAGGTGAACGTATATCGCAACAAAGAGGCTGAGCCTGTACACGTGTTTGAGGCTCCTGCCGTTGGCTCGCAGCTGTCGTGGACCGATACAAAGGTTAAGCAGATAGGTATGAACTCGTACAGCATCAAGGCTGTAAACGTCAATGGCGAGGGGGCAGCTGCCATCGACTCGGTGTTTGTGGGCTGCTACGAGGCTCCTTACAAGGAGGCGTTCAACACACGTGCCGACGCTGCCCACTACACCATTAAGAGCATAGGTGTGGACGAAGGCGATAAGGACTCGTACATATGGAAGTACGACGAGAACAACCAACGCATGAATATCTACGCCTATAACGCTCAGGCAGACAACACACTCTCGACATGGCTCATCACTCCGCTTATCAAGCTTGACGCCAACTCGGTATACACCCTTAGCTACAAGAAGAATTTCTCGCGCACCATCAACTACACTCTTCAGAAGTATACAATAGACGGAAATGTGTATATGGGCAATGCAACCAATGCCGATGCACTAACAACATTGGTTGGAGAACTTAAACCTAACGTAGGCTACAATATGGAAGACGGCTCCAACACAGTAGTGACAAAGGATGCCGACAAGTATTGCTTCGGATTCAACATTGTGTCTACAGGCCAGTACGACAACATCATGGCCGACCTCGACGATGTTTTGCTCACCTACCAGAAGTCGGCATTCTCGCCATACGAGATTACCAACCTCAAGGCTGTAGCCGACGCTAAGGGCGCGCTTAAGTCAACCCTGTCGTTCAACGCACCTGCCAACGACTATCAGGGCACACAGCTTAGCGACAACCTCACGGTGAACATCTATCGTGGCAACGGCTCTTTACCAGTATGCACAAAGACCGACGTCATACCTGGTACAGCCCTTACATGGACCGACACCGAGGCACAACACGGCATAAACAGCTACACCATCATTGCCGAGAACAAGTATGGCCGTAGCGAGATAGCCTCAACAAGCCTGTTTGTAGGTGTAGACCGCCCGTCAAATGTAGCCTCGCTTGCCATCCGCGGCAATGCCGACAACCAGCAGGCTGTCATTACATGGGAGGCTCCTAAGGCTGGACACAACGGCGGTGTGGTAGTGAAGGAGAACCTTACATACCGCGTATTGCAGTACAACGCTGAAGACCGCACACTCAAGATTGTAGCCGACGACTTGAAAGACCTTAGCTATACCGTAGACCGCAGCGACCTCAAACAGCAGGAGGTACTCTACTATGGTGTTGTTGCCAAGAACTCTGAGGGCATTGGCGACACCATCGTAACCAACTGCACCATTGGCAAGCTCTATGCACAGCCGTTCCGCGAGTCGTTTGCCGACCGCAAACTTGCCACTACTCCATGGACTATCAGCTCGCAAAACACTACTGTTCTCAACTGGGGTACAGCTTCTCCTACCGGTGAGGAAGGCGCCTACAACAAGGCTACTCCACAGGATGGCGACGATGGTTGCGCTTACTTCTACAATGGCAGCTACTACGACACATACGCAGGAGCCGGATTTATCTCGCCGAAGGTGGCTGTAAAAGGCAAGAACAGCAACCTCTCGTTCTGGGCCTACGGCTATCCTACAAAGTATGCCGACAAGCATCCGTACCTTCTCGTATATGTTCGTGCTGACGACGGAGAATATACCGAGGTTGCAAGATACGACCTCTCTACCACCGAAGAGGAGGAGGGCTGGAAGCAGTACAACGTGGATCTTGCCGCATACAAGAGCAACAACTTCCTGAGCTTTGCCTTCTATGCCTTCACCAACGGACACCTTGAGGCTGTATACCTCGACAACATCGTGCTCGATGGTACAGCCGCTACAGGTATCAACAATATCGGTGCTGACGCAACAGGCAAGAATGTTAAGAATGTAGAGTGGTTCAGCCTTGACGGCCGACGTATCAGTGCTCCGCAGAACGGTGTGTTTATGAAGAAGACCACATACACCGACGGTACACAATCTACAACGAAAGTGGTGAAATAAAATAAGATAAACCCATAGAAAAACACATGGGCATTAACGACAAGTTTTGCAAGCGTCGTTAATGCCCATTATTGTTTGATTCCTCCAAATACCTGTGCTATCCTTAGATAAAGATATACTTAATGACAAACAGCACGGCGAGGACGTAAAGCGTGGGGTTGAGCTTCTTCCAGTTGGCACACAGCACGTTGATGGCAACATACGAGATAACGCCGCAGAGGAT
>ERZ1026901.1740-NODE-1740-length-11714-cov-7.893387_pt1 | contig 11714 bp, 9 predicted proteins | sample MGYA00380179_ERZ1026901 | MGnify/ENA primary metagenome ERZ1026901 (study PRJEB33269, sample SAMEA4719815) | human gut metagenome | biome: human-associated habitat; feature: organic feature; material: feces | place: Cameroon | collected 2013-10 ... | reverse complement strand
ATATAATACAGATAATACATTTATATCACTTACAAGTTTTGTCAGATTACAGCCTGCTCATAAATATTGATGCATTTCAAACAGGCTATGACATATAAACAGTAATATACAGGAGGTTCACATGATAATAGAACTCGATATGTCAAGCAGCACCCCGATATACGTACAGCTTAGAAACCAGATTGTAAAGGGAATAGGCAAAGGTGAGCTAAAGACCGGTGAAAAGCTTCCAACCGTACGTCAGCTGGCAAGCGATGCCGGTGTAAACACAATGACGGTCAATAAAGCCTATCAGATTTTGAAAAATGAGGGATTTATCCGCACAGACAGACGGCTCGGCGCTTTTGTGTCCGAATCCATCGCAGATGATACCGATTTCACTGAAAAGCTGGAATCAGAGCTTGAGCTTTTAAGTGCTGAAGCCTGTCTCACCGGAATGAGCCGCGAGGAATTTTTATCAATGTGCGATAAAATGTATTCACAAATGAAACCATGCACCGCTTAGCAGAGGAGGCTGACTATGGAAATTATCATGTTTATTATCTTTATAGTTACAAACCTTTTTATCATACTATGTATGCAATTTGCGTACACACACGCCTATAAATATGAAAATGGCATGTATCTCAATGTACATATTCCATCATCTCACAAAGAAGATGCCGAAGTCACCGAAATCGTCACCACCGGAAAACGCAAAATGAAACACTTTCAGATTGCCAATGTGATTATCTCCATTGCGATATGCTTTATTGTTTTTATTAACATTGCCGTTTTTGTTCTGGTATATATTGTCTGGATGTTTGCATATATATTTGGAATCATTCATATTCCAAACAACTCCCACCGGAAAATGTATGCTCTGAAAAAACAAAACGGATGGATAATAGAAGCCCAACGCAAAAAGGTTTATATCGACACCCGCGTTTCAGCAGAAGCCGGTGCCACGACAGTCAGCTATAAATGGCACGCACTCTTTTTAATTACTGAGCTTGCAGCATATATACCATACTTTATGCTTGGTGACACCCATTACAATATCCTTATTATTTCGCTGTTTTTGTGCTCTGTTTTAATATCCACACTTTCGCTGGTATTTCATGCTTTTATAAACAAAAGCGAGCGCCACGTATACAGCATGGATTCAAAGCTCAACCTTATTGTCAACAATACTATGAAAAAATATAAAAGCATCGCAATGCTTCTCCTAAGCGGACTAAACGCTGTCGCATGGATTTATGTAGCCTTATACACAGGTATCACCGGAATACTTCCGGCATCATCCTATTATGTGTATATTTTCATTCAGTTAATAGCCGTTTTGGGATTTATTGTTACAATTTATATGGGCTTAAACAGAAAGAAGGAACTGCTGTCTGCCAACACCTCACCAATAGATGTGGACGATGATGAATACTGGAAAACCGGCTACTACTATAATCCCGCCGACAAACATATTCTCATTGAAAACCGCATGCAGTCCGGCAACTACACGTTTAATTATGCTAAAAAAGGCGCGTGGATTTTCACAGGAATCACCTGTGCAATAATAGCCGGCTGTATCATCCTGGTGTTTGTCTGCATGCTTCCTTTGATTAATATACAGGAAAAAATCACTCTGACAAACAATAACCTTACTATTTCTGCCGGTGGCTATACAAGCGAGATTGATGTAAATGACATCACAGAGCTTAAGCTTCTGGACGAGCTGCCGGATGACAGTTTCCTGCGTACAAACGGAGCCTCTACAAACAGCTATGATATCGGCAGGTATGAAGGACGCACCCTTGGAAAATGCAGCCTGTATGTATTCGACGGATACTCTCCTATTCTCATGATAAAATCGGATGATACACTGGTGTTTGTTAATTCTAAGGAAGATGGTGAGATAGAGGGGTTGTATGAAGAATTAAGTCAATAAATTTGTTCTTTTTATGTTATACTGTAATCGTATACCTAAAAAGAAAGCAGGCAAAATCTATGAAAACACGACAAGAAGCATTAGACTACGGCTTATCATTTCCAAATACATATCAGGAAGCACCATTCCACGACCCAAACTGGCAGCTCATCCGCGTAAAGGACAGTAAAAAGGTTTTCCTGTGGACCTACGAGCGCAATGGTTTTATCAACTTAAATGTCAAGGTATCTCCTGCATGGCGAGACTTCTGGAGAGATGCCTTCCCATCGGTCATCCCCGGCTGGCACCAGAACAAGGACAACTGGAATACTATCATTCTCGATGGCAGCATACCGGATGATGCTATAAAAAACATGATTGCAGACAGCTATGACCTTGTCACCTATAATCCGACCCGGCTCATATATGAGGCTGTAAAAAGGATTCCAAAGGGTTGTGTTGCCACATATGCACAGGTTGCTGAGCTTGCAGGCAATAAAAAAATGTGCCGGGCTGTCGGCAATGCCCTACACAAGAATCCCAATCCTGATGAAATTCCATGCTACAGAGTGGTAAATGCAAAGGGTGAGCTGTCAGGGGCTTTTGCCTTCGGTGGAGCCGATGAACAGGCTAAGCGTCTAAGAGCAGATGGCATTGAGGTCATAGACGGCAGGGTTGACCTTGATAAATATGGAATACGGATTGCAGATGATGTTATATATGCAAAAACAACAGTGGAACCATTTACTTAAATAATGGTTCCACTGTTATTTTTACGCATTGCATCTTAATAAAAGCCATTACGAAAAACCCAATCCATATGTTAATGCCTCTCATACCATATAAATCTACTTGAATTATCACGATACGCAAAACGAACCGGAAAACGCCTTGTTGCCCCAGCGCAAGAAAAGGTTAAAATATTTTATTTTTGCTTCTATAATCTTACCCAGTTTCCACTGTTGCATGTAACCGTATAATCAGTTTCCCCTGAAACCGTTTTTTGTTTTGTTCCAATGCCCTCTCCGCAAATCCAGTATGAACCATCATTTTTATTCTTTAGCATAATATTCCCCACACTAAATTAGCACAATGTACAATAGCCATAGGTTGATAGCAGGCAGGCCTTGGGTAGCTGTAATCCATAAAACTTCTAAAACAGCACCCCAATCCAGCCAAAAAGCTGGAAAAATTCTTGAAAAAAGTAGCTGAAACCGCTGAAATCCACAAAACAGCTCCCCAACCACAGCGAAACAGCCGGAAAAATTCTTGAAAAAAGTAGCTGAAACTGCTGAAATCCACAAAACAGCTCCCCAAACCCAGCGAAACAGCCGGAAAAATCTCCAAAAAAGGTAGCTGAAACCGCTGAAATCACTAAAACAGCTCCCCAACCTAGCCCAAAATCCGGAAAAGACCAGGGAAAAAGTAGCTGAAATCACTAAAAACCCCAAAACAGCTCAAAAATATAGCCTGTTATTTATATTTACATGCTCTTTTTTTGCCGGTCTTCACTGATCTGTAAAACCGTACCATCACGCAGAGTAACATGAGAGAAGCTTATCTTACATATTAATCTGCAATTTATCGGCTCCATCCTTATTTTTCCCGGATGCTATATCGTCCCATAGCTCACTTCCGTCAGAAAAACTTCTATATTCATTTTCGCACCATATTTCTGATAAATATATCTTAACATCAAACCCTATTAAATACAAGAAACAGTTGCATCCTCTTATATATACAGCTTCCGAAACCGCGCCGGTGTCATCCCTGTAAGTTTCCTGAACATGACGATAAAATGGCTGGCATCTGAGTACCCCACATCAGATGCTATATCCTGCACCTTACGCCTGCTGTTTATAAGCAGTAACTCCTTGGCTTTATTGATGCGGTAGTTAGTCAGGTACTCATACACCGAGCAGTTCATAAACTCCGTAAAAACACGCGATAGATATTGCTGCGATACAAATACACCATCAGCAAGCTCCTTGGCACTGATATCGTCCATGTAGCTTTCTTCTATAGCATCTATAACAGGCTTTATAAAACGCACATAGCTTTGGTCATCATTATCGTGTGTGTGGTTAGACTGGTCTGATAGCAAAAGCATGATGCTATAACAGTCGAGCGAGAGCATCTGCGTATCACTGGAGTGTTCCTTAAAATCTTCTACAGCCCTGTTAATCACTTCCGACACCTCCATCCCCTTATTCTCATCAATCAGCCGGTATTCCTTTTCATCAAACATTTCCCTGAAAGCTGCCGCCATTGTCCCTGTAAAAGTGGCAAACTCTGTTTTCCAGGGCAGGCTATTGCCGGATGAGATGTTTTTATTGTGATAGGAGTGTGGCACGTTTGGAGCAATAAGAATTCCCTGCCCCTTTTGCAGCTCAATCGTATGACTGTTCGACAAAATATTGTCTGAAACAGCCTGATTTCTGCTGTACACTGTCACCTCACCCACACCCTCCTTCGTCTGTAAATAATGGTACAGCGGATACCCCTCCGGGCGGGTAACGCTTTCCTGCTCCCAGTCATTACCGACAGAGTCGAATTGAAACGGTTCTCTTGCGAAATTGCTTCCAAAATAAATAGGCATGCTTTCTCCTTTCAAAAACGGTTTAGTTTCAGAATGTTATATAATTTGGTTTATGATGTTATACTATTTTCCGTAAATCTATTATATGATTAGTGCATAAGGAAACACACTTATAGTTTAAGAATATCATAATATTGGGGTTAATACCATAACGGAGGTAAAAAATGCAGTCAAAATTCAAAAGAATCCTTTTCGGAGGAGATTACAATCCAAATCAGTGGCCTAAGGTGGTCTGGAAGCAGGACATGGCATACTTTAAGGATGCCCATATCAATAGTGCCACAATCAACGTTTTTTCATGGGCTAAAATACAGCCTTCTGAGAATGAGTATAATTTCACAGAGCTTGACGAGATAGTTGATATGCTCTCAAATGAAAACTACGACATCGTCATGGCAACATCCACAGCGGCACTGCCTGCATGGATGGTCAAAAAATATCCTGAGACGATGAGCACCGACTACGAGGGACGCCAGCATAAATTTGGAGCCAGACACAATTTCTGTCCGAACTCCCTGGTATATCAGAAGTACGCAAAGGCTCTTGCGACAGAGCTTGCAAAACGCTATAGCGGCAATAAAAATATTTCTGTATGGCACATCAATAATGAGTACGGCGGATACTGCTACTGTGACAACTGCCAGAACCAGTTTCGTGTATGGCTCAAGGATAAGTACAAGACCATTGATGCTGTAAATGATGCCTGGAACACAGAGTTCTGGGGACACACATTCTATGACTGGGATGAGATAGTCGTACCTAACGAGCTCAGTGAGGAGGCATGGGGCGGCATGACAAGCTTTGCCGGAATATCAACAGACTACAGACGTTTTTACTCTGACAGTATGCTGAACTGCTATAAGCTGGAGCGCGATGCAGTAAAAGCTATCATTCCTGATGCACTTGTCACAACAAACCTGATGGGCACCTTCAAGGGTCTTGACTATTTCAAGTGGGCTAATGAGATGGATATCGTGTCGTGGGATAATTACCCTGCATACGACACACCATGGAGCATGGTTGCGATGACTCACGATTTGATGCGAGGTCTTAAGGATGAGCCATTCATGCTCATGGAGCAGACTCCAAGCCAGCAGAACTGGCAGCACTACAATTCATTGAAGCGTCCGGGACAGATGCGTGCACAGAGCTATCAGACCATAGCCCACGGTGCAGACACTATCCAGTTCTTCCAGCTCAGACGAAGCAAGGGTGGCTGCGAGAAATTCCACGGTGCTGTAATAGCACATGTCGGAACAAACGACACAAGGGTATTTAAGGAGACTGCACAGCTTGGACGAGAGCTTGAAAGCTTCGGCACAAGGACACTTGGCACACGCAATAAGTCAGATGCGGGAATCATCTTTGACTGGGACAATTACTGGGCACTTGAGTACACAAGCGGACCTACACAGGACCTTAAATATGTTGACCAGATTCACCACTATTATGAGTATTTTTACAACAAAAATATCTCTGTTGATATGATTCCGGTTGACGGTGATTTTTCAAAGTATAAGGTGATTGCCGCACCTGTTCTGTACATGGTAAAGGAAGGCATGAAGGAAAAGCTTGAGCAGTTTGTGAAAAACGGCGGTACTCTCATCACAACATTTATGAGTGGTATTGTGGACCAGTCTGACAACGTGCATCTGGGCGGATATCCGGGACCGCTTCGCGAGATGGCAGGTGTCTGGGTTGAGGAAATTGACGCGCTCGCACCTGAGCATTCAAACACTGTAAGCTTTTCAGACGGAAAAGAATATAAATGCAATCTGCTGTGCGACCTGATGCACTCGGAAGGTGCAGAAGTACTCGCCACATATGAAAGCGATTTCTATGCAGGAATGCCTGCTGTCACAAAAAACAGCTACGGAAAAGGCCATGTATACTATGTTGCCACACAGCTTGAGGCAGCCGGACTTGCAAGGGTGCTTGATGAAGCCACAAATGAAGTGTCTGTATCAGGTGTCATTGCTGAAGAGACAGGTCTTGAAATCACATGCCGCGAGAGCGAAAATACTCGCTTTTACTTTGTGATGAATTTCACTGATGAAAAGCAGACTCTCCCTGCAAGCCTTGCAGGAATGGTTGACCTGATCACCGGAGAAGCAGCTAAAGAGGGCGATGTGATGAATAAGTGGGATGTGAAGATACTTATTGAGAATATATAAAAAGCACCGGCGGAGCCATTGTTCGTAAATGGTTCTGCCGGTATTTTATTATTAACTATGTTTTATTAACTACGTTTTCTTCTTAATGAAACAACTATAGCTGCTACTCCGATAATAAACACAGTAAGCATCATGTCAGCCTGCATATTATCGCTTGTTTTTGCTGCTTTTTCGTTCTTTATATTCTGTGACTTTGTTGTATTCCCGGCATTATCAGCCACCTTATCAGTTTTATCTGTGGTCTTGATATCAGCCGGCTTCTTATCCCCCTGAGGCTTTGCTACTGTATCAGGATTTGTAACGACAGCTTTTACAGCTGTTTTCTTAACAATTACATAGGTTGAGAACTTATTTGTCTCAAATGAAATTTTGCCATCCGAAACTGTTGCATCAAGCACATCATAGCTTCCATTGTGCTCCCTGACAACTGAATATTCACTGTCTTTATCAAAATCCTTGATAGCAACATCAAGTCGGATTGGTTTCTCAAATTCAGTGATATCATTTACCCAGTAATTATCAGCGCTGATTTCCTGCATATTTGTTCCCTTGCTTACTATATTTTGAAGGGAAATATCCAGATTGGCAACAATCTCTTTCTTTACTCCATCGGTGGCAGCAATCTGTTCATTTGCTTTTGTAGTATCCGAAGCACTGTCTGATACATCTATCTTCAGATTTCCCGTTGCTGCGGCATTATCACCATTGCTGATTTCAATTTTTCCTACCGCTGCAGAGCTTACGTCTGTTACATCATTAGCCTTTACAAAGGCACCCTTGAAATGCACATTTGTCTGTGGCATTGTGAAAGTAAATGTAGATTTTTTATCCTGCGGTGCAAGAGTATTTCCATTAAGGGATACACTGTCAAGCTGATAGCCATAATCTGGAACAAGCTCAACAGTCACCTGCTGCCCCGGTTCTACTACCAGATTTCCACCATCCTTATTACCCGGATTACTTCCAAACATATCCCAGTCTGTGAAATCTGTTTTATCTCCAACCTTAATAATTTTTGCTGTACCATGCTCCAGATATGCATCCTCTCCATATCTCTTTGCATCATATGCCCACGTCACTGTGTAGCGTACCTTATCTATCTGGATAAAGGTCTGACCAGCATTGATTCTCACTGCATTATTCTTTCCTATCTGCACAGGTGTCTGGAGCATATAGCGGCCTGCCTCATCAGTCAGATATGCCATGATGCTTGTAACAGCTGAATCAAACTCATATGAGCTTCCGTTCTTTTGAACCTTTGAATTTGCATCTGACGCCAGCTCCTTCAACGACTTATAATTTGCCCCATTATCAAGACTTACCATTACAAGTGCTGCCAGCTCATCTGTGCCTGCCGCATCGCCCTCCACACGAAGCTGTATTGTTTGTGTTGCTCCCTGTGGTGGCATGCCCGGCTGCTGATTATGCTGTGGTTCTCCCGGTCTGCCCTCACCCGGCTGTTGATTCTCTTGCTGCACCCCATCTGCCCATATATGCTGCACCGGTGCAATCGCAAGCACCATAACAAGTGCAAGCATAACAGCCATTATTCTTTTGATTTTATTCATATTGCCTCATTCTCCCTCCCACGCATACTATATGATGACACTCTAAGTGCATGTCATTTATGCGTTTTACAAGTTATTAAGATAGGAGAATTGTACCATTACACACAAAAAAAGGACAGTTGACATTCGTCTCAAAATGTCAAAAGTCCCATAAAATCACTGTTTTTCACGCGTCCAGCTGTAATAGAACTGTACCAGTCCCATGCGCGCCTTGGTCTGAGTTTTTTCATTCATATTTGCAATATGTCTGTAGAGGGCTGCGCGCGAAACTGCCAGCTGCTTTGCCACATCCTGCATGCTTTCATCAGAATGCAAAAGATAATCAAGCACTTCACCCTCACGCGGTGTGAGATGAAATTCCTGCACAAACAGCTCAAGCAATTCATCATCTGTCATTTTTACCGTCTCATAGACTGTAATTTCAGCTTTGTCCTCTGCCTGTCTCTTCCTATACACATTTTCCTGATTATGCGATGCAACGGATGAATATATTTCTGTATCACCCCTGCGCAGCTGTTCATGATAAGCAAATACAATCACACTGGTCACCGCAAACAATAGCACACCGGTAATCATGATGACATACTGCGGTGCTCTCATGATATAAAGTGATACCCCTGCCACCACGACAGCAGCTGTATTGTTCACAGCTCTGCCCATCCCGGCCCAAAGCGCCGGCTTATCCGTATGACATGCAAATATCATAAATCTTGAAGAAAAATAGACTGAGAAAAATCCTGCTGACAGATAAAAAATGATAAGCCCTATCATAAAAGGACCTCCACAGCTAATCACAATCAGACATGTTGTGGAAAGCAAAAGCACTATATACATGATAAAATCCATCATCCTATTATCATCCGCACTATATAAAAATCCGGCAACAATACCGCTGTATGCCAGAATGATTCTCGGCCACTGTCCTATATCCACGCTTCCTGCAGCATGAACCAGTGTAACAGCATTATCAAGTGTTGCAAACACAAATGTCATAACAAACACAATCAATATAAGAATTATTCCAAGCTTTTTAGGCGCATACCCATAGCACTCTGCAGAGCATGTATATCCACACACCTCACATAAGCTCCCTGCACAGAATACTGTCATAATAATCATAGCCGCCGCAAGAAAAATCACCTGACACATACCATCCGCTATCAGGTTATTATGCACAAGCTGCAGCAAAATTCCAATTCCGTATGATATTCCCGCCAGCTGTGTAATCCCATTTAACCCATCATCAAGATGCTTCACCGCAAGGGCCGCCTGTGTATGAATCAGACTTCCAAAATATCCCAGCACAATAAACAGAATAATTCCAAAAAGCAGCTCTCCTGCATAGCTTCCTGTCAGATATATGCCTATCATACATATCAAAGAGAGCGCACCTGAAATGCATGGTATTATTTTTTTGTTAAAGTTCTTTCTGTCACATAATCTGTCAATAAAATAATATGATAAAAATCCCGGCACACTGCTGCCTAAAATAAAGCTCTGCGCCATAACCACACCATTTGAATCAGTAAAGACAGTCATTCTGTTATCAAACATATACTCGCTGCACAGAAAGATAAAATAAAAAAGAGCAAGTGCAATAATATTTCCTGATAGTTTTTTTATACTATTTATATTCATCTCACCTGCTCCTTAACAACAATAAATATATTATTTCTTTACCATACACCGCTTCTTAAAGAAAGCGATTCCATAGCAAAGCACCTCATCATAATCCTCCTCAAGCTGCTTTGCATACATCTGACTCTCTATCTGCTTTAAAGCTTCATCACACTTACACTCAAGCTTTTCAAGCTGTCTTGTGTATTTTGCTTCAAACACTGCTACCCTGCCATTTATCTGGTCCTTCACCACCACATCACTTCTGCCATCGCCATACTCCTTATTTGACTCCACCATATAGCCTGCTCCGGCAAAAATTCCTGCCAGAAATGCATGGTAAAAATCTTCTTTGTAATCATGATAGCTGATTGTTCTGCGTAAGAGTCTGTTTAATTCGTCCTGTAGTTTCCTTATATTACCACTCCAGACAGCATCAAACAATGCGCTTCTGTTCCATTTTGGCGCACTTTCATCAAACCATCTGATGACCGTTGTCTCATATATTTCCCTGATTTCCTCGTTTGGTATTGTCAGAGCAGTAAACCTGTCAGGCAACGGATTTTCCAACTCGTCTGCTCGGACACTTGTCAGATATCCGGTCAGGTACAAAATGCTCCACAGGTTCTCTTCCGATGAATGAAGATAATCATATGTCAGATTTTCATCAACCTGCTGCACTATATATCCTCCGGAAAGAAGTGTCTCAAGCTTTTGAGTAATACTGCTTCCCGCATAATCGATAAATGATCTGATAATTGCATTATCACTAGTATTTTTCCAATAGCTAAGTGGTTTTGCATCAGGCTTACGCTGTAAATCAAGCACGTAATTCATCACATCCCACGGACAATAAACATCCACATCTCCAAAATGATATCCATCGTACCATTTTCTTATATTTTCCGACTGATTTAAAATATGAGCATCCTTTAATATCTCATCCACCTCACTCTGAATAAACCCAAAATACTCGGTAAGCCTTGAGTCTGCAACAGAATCCGAAACAAAATTATTCGTTCCCGTAAAAATGCTTTCCTTCGCAATCCTAAGACAACCGGTTACAACCGCAAATTTTAAGGCACAATTATCCTTCAATACCTGCATAAGCCCCTTCATCATATCAAGCATCTGTTTGTAATAACCACCTGCATTTGCCTTTGCAATCGGTACATCATACTCATCAATAAGCAAAATGACCTGTCTGCCATAATACAAATTCATGAGCGTTGTAAGAAGCCGTAAGCTGTTCTTAAGCTCTGTCTGCGTTGCCTCTCCTGCAGCAATATTTCTAAATGTCTTTTTCTGGTATTCAGTAATCTTCTCATCATCAAGCAGATACAAATGCTCATTAAAAAGCTCTGCAATAACGGAAGAGAGCATCTCACATGCACTTTCAAAATCCAGGCCATCTATCTGACGGAATGACACAAAAATCACAGGCCATTTATTCATCCATTCATCACACAGACTCTGATGCAACATAATATCAAGACCCTCAAATAACACCTTCGAAGCTTTTCTGATATCAAAAAAACTCTCAAGCATACTCATAGCCAGTGTCTTTCCAAACCTGCGCGGCCTGGTAATCATAGTAACCTCCGTCCCTGGTGACTGTAAAAGCTCATATATCAGATTGGTTTTATCGACATAATAATAATTATTCCGTCTTATTTCTGTAAAATTTGAGATTCCTACCGGAATGTTTAATGCCATAATATGCGCACTCCTTCTGCCTGCTTTCTGATAAAATTATAGTAACATTAAACAGTTATAAATACAAGAAAAGTAACTGCATTTTTGTATGAGTCACAACCGAAAAAATCCCGGGTTGTCCGTACACACCTTAGTGTGAC
>ERZ1026901.1734-NODE-1734-length-11731-cov-3.107485_pt1 | contig 11731 bp, 10 predicted proteins | sample MGYA00380179_ERZ1026901 | MGnify/ENA primary metagenome ERZ1026901 (study PRJEB33269, sample SAMEA4719815) | human gut metagenome | biome: human-associated habitat; feature: organic feature; material: feces | place: Cameroon | collected 2013-10 ... | reverse complement strand
TCTTCTATCGTCTCATTAATTGCTTCGAGATGTTCATCCGCTTTAAGCTCCACAAAGCGGAAGCGGCGGCGCATGGCAAAATCAAAGCTGTCTACAGAGCGGTCGATATCGTTCATGGTGCCGATAATATAGACATTCTCAGGAATATAGAACTTTTCATCAGAATTAAAGTGCAAATTGGAATACTGCGTGGAGATTTCTCCGGCTTTGCCGCGATAACCAGGGTCTATCGCAAAGAACAGTTCACCAAAAATCTTTGAAATTTCGCCGCGATTAATCTCATCGATGATAAATATGTATTTTTTCAATTCTTCCTGCTTTGCCTTTGCTGAGACAGCGGTGGGCGTATCCTCTTTTCCTCTTCGGAGTAATAATTCTCCACCTGGCATTGCAGTTCCCACCACGTCTGGTAACACGCATCCACGGTGGGTAGCCGCGCCATTTGCATATCAACTACAGTTGCGAAATCACTATTAAAGTAAACGATTTGGCCAGGCGTGAGAGTTCTACACGAGATTTATAAACCGCACAGATCTAATTTGAAAGAAACCGCAGAAAAAGGTTCGCAAATGCGAAACAGATTGCAAACAAATATAAAAGACGTATAATGGAGACAACGTATGATACTTTCTTGCCGAAACGAGGAATGTACCGATGGAAAAGTGCAACGAGATCAAAATGGAATACGGCAAGCTGCGTCAGGAGATCCAAAACGTGCTTGCCGACAAGCTGAGCGATGAGGAGCTGCTGCGGTATTTTATGGCGACAGCGCTGAAAATATGGAGTGGCAACGTGCTGTACGCACCCGCGTATTCTGAATTGTTGAGCGCCGTATCCGGCCAAAGCTATACCATAGAGCAGATCATGTCCGCCCTTGGCTGCTGCGGCGAGCCGGAGCGCAAACTACGTATTCCGCAGTTCTTTCAGGAGCTTGTCGCGCTGGACGCGGAGAGCGGCAGCAGCCATGCTTCCAATGTCCTGCGGATGCTCAATGACCTGCTGGTAGCCGCAGCGCTGATCAACGGTGACTTCACGATAGAGGAAGCAAGCTGCCTTTCCAGCATGATGCAGGACCTCGCGCACTATGCCGCCGCGCACGGCGCGGCCGTGCAGGGGCTGCCGAATACGGCTGCACAGGTGACCGAGCGAAATGAGGAGAGCTATCTTCAAAACGAAGCTTTGGCACAGACTGCGAATAATACACCGCCGCAGGAAACGGCATCTTCCGACTCTCCCTCTCCTGCTGAGGTCAACATCCCGGTGAATATTACGATTCATGTGGATGCGAAGGAGGGCGGCAGTCCGATGCAGACGGAAGAGAACATTGAACTTGACGAACCGGCAGAACAGGCGGCAGTAGACGAGCTGCCGCCGCCCCCGAAGGACGCAACAGAAGCCCGCCGCACAAGGGCTGTGACAGAGGATTACCGCGTACCCTTCTCCATCTATATGGAAGAGTGAGGTGAGGCGCAAGCGCTCACAAGTAAAACCCGATCATCGGAGTATTCAATCTTGTTTTTGAAAAAGAAATGGAGACACAGGCAAATGAACACCGCACTGAACAAGGAATTCTTTTCCTATGTCATTCCGTCCATCCTCGCATTCGCATTGTCGGGGGTTTACACCATTGTCGATGGGTTCTTTATCGGGCAAAGCCTTGGCGATACAGGACTGACCGCCATCACATTGGGCTATCCGATTTCCGCGCTGATCGGAGCGGTCGGTACGGGTCTTGGCCTGTCGGGAGCGATTCGCTTTACGATCCTGAACGCGCAGGGGGAAACTCAAAAGCGTCAGGAGTGCTTTTCCGGGACAACACTGCTGATGCTGCTGACTGCCGGTTTACTGACGGCGATTCTATTTGCTTTTGTCCAGCCGATTCTTCATCTGTTGGGAGCAAGAGGCAATATGCTCACGCTCTGTGTCGCGTATGCCCGGGTAATCGCGTTGGGCGCTGTCTTTCAGCTTTTGGCAACCGGCTTCGTCCCGTTTATCCGCAATATGGGCGGCGCGACCGTTGCCATGATCGCCATGACCCTCGGCTTTGCAACGAATATCGCTTTGGACTATATTTTCGTGTGGGCCCTGAACTGGGGAATGACCGGCGCTGCATGGGCGACCATTATCGGACAGGCCGTGACTATGATCGTGGCAGCCATCTTCTTTCTTGCGAAAAAGAGCCGCTTTTATCTGCTGGAACCTCGGGAGCTATGCAGGCTTTGGAAGAATGTCCTGATCGTCGCGATCTCGCCCTTTGGATTGACCTTTTCTTCCATCATCACGATGCTTCTCATAAATCGCTTTCTGCTTCTGTACGGAAACGAACAGGCAGTCGCCGTTTACGGCTGCATCGGCTATATTACCGCGATCCTCTATCTGCTGTTGCAGGGGGTAGGCGACGGCAGTCAGCCGCTGATCAGCCAATATTACGGAAAGGATGACCAATCTTCCGTTCAGGCCACCCGAAAGCTGGCATACCTGACCGCAGCTGTGATCACAGCAGTCTGCATGATCGGCGTCTATCTCGCGAGAGCAAAGGTCGGCCCGCTGTTTGGCGCTTCAGCAGAGGCAAATGCCGGGGTCATCCGATATCTTCCGCTTTTCCTTGCAACGCTGCTGTTTCTGGCGTTTGTCCGTATTACGACATCCTACTTCTACGCAACGGAAAAGAATGGACTTTCCTACCTTCTCGTATATGCCGAGCCGGTCTGTACGCTGCTGATGCTTCTGATCCTGCCGCCAATGCTGAAGCTGACCGGTGTCTGGCTTGCCACGCCGGTCGCGCAGGTCATCACCTTTGTGATCGCATGGGCCGCCAAGCGGCGTGTGGACGCGAACATTTAGAATGACACTGTGGGCAGGGTCGAAAAGCGGTACTTATGAGGGTAATTTGATCACACGGAGGAGGTTTTTCATGAATATCACCGTCTATCTTGGTGCAAATGAAGGAAATGACCCGACCTTACGGAAAGCGGTCGAGGAACTGGGCGCATGGATTGGAAGCAGTGGGAATGCGCTGGTCTATGGTGGATCCAAATCCGGGCTGATGGGTGCGATCGCGGATAGCGTTCTACGATCCGGCGGCGAAGTCACGGGCGTCGAGCCGCAGTTTTTTATCGAAAATGGATTTCAGCATGAGGGCCTGACTCGCCTGATCGTGACCGAGGATATGTCGGAGCGCAAGAATAAAATGATCGAGCTAGGTGATGCCTTCATCGCCTTCCCCGGCGGCACGGGAACATTGGAGGAAATTGCAGAGGTCATGTCAAAGGTGTCCTTGAAGCACCTGAGTGCGCCGTGCATCCTCTATAACCTGGACGGCTACTATAACGGCCTGAAGGCGCTTTTGCTTCGCATGGTCGAAAAGGGGCTGTCTTCCAAAGAGCGGCAAGCCGGCATCTATTTTGCCGAGGATCTCGACGAGATCAAGCGAATCTTACGATCTGCATAACGCCCGGTTTGATTGAGAGGGTACCGCAAAATAAATTTCCACGAGGAAAATGAAAAATGGCCTCGGTATCGTCAAATGCATTGTTTTTTCGACGGCCATCAGCATTTTGTATGGCATGATCGGTCATCCGAATCATAAATCAGCGGTAAAATGCAAAGCGATGCACAGTACATTGTCACGCTTCCGTCCGCTTTGAAATACGTCTATATGAGTTTTCATCGAAGTAACAAGAAGGACGCTGCACATGTGCAGCGTCCTTCCGCTCTTGAATGTACCGACAGAATACTAATGATCATTTTTTAATTACAAGGTGAATGACAAGCCCGGAAATATATGTTATAGTACGTTTAGAGGCCAAAAACAACTGCTTTACAGAAAGGGCATTGTACCATGAAGAGGATGTCCCGGTAGAGAAACTTGAGCACCGCCTGGAAGATCAGGATCTGGTCTGCCCAAAGTACAGCGGAAAGTTGATTGAGATTGGAAAAGAAGCGGTCAACAAGCTGAAGATCATTCCGGTGCAGGTGGTCATGGGCAAGTATCCGAAAGGCGGAAGGCAGAAAATCTCAAATAACAGGGCAGAGCGAAGCATCAAGCCCTTTATGACCGGCTGAAAGAAATTTCTATTTTTCAATACGCCCAGGGACGCTGCAAAAAGTGCAGTTATCTCCAGTTCAATGCGTACCTCCAAGGAATATGGATTAGATCCCTATAAGTATTCTTCACATAGCGGCTCAGGTAAATTTGTCTAAATCTGAAGATATTACTGCGCAGCTGCCGGAAAACGCTCCGTTGGATTGCAGGATTTCTGCTCCAAAATAAAGAAAAAGGAGAAATACTATGTTGGATCTGAAAAATATGCCAGACGAAGAATTTAGCATTCTTGTCACCCCGTCCACTCCACAGGCCGCCATGTATGTCAGGGTAGAGGAAACCGGCAGCGTATTACTCAGCAGTAAAGTGGCAGAAATATTGGCAAAGGTCCCCGTCCAGCTTCGATTCAACAGAGATTGTACCGCCATCCAGATCTCCACAGGGGAAAGTGACAGCAGCGTGATATTCCCTAAGAGCGGTAGAAAGACAATACCGAATGCCGCAAAGATCCTTAGAGATCACAATATCTCATTTCCTGTAGTTTTTCGCGGAGATATCTGCGGAGAAACAGGCAAATGGAGAGGAGAGCGCCAGCCAAACCCTTCAGGGAGGCCCTCGCAAATTACCCGCAACACAAAGAAGAATTAGAACGCCTTCCAAGGAAATACGATGCAGTCTTTGCACGGTATCCGTACAAGAGAGGGAAGTATCTTCTGGAGGAAGAAGATTTCTTTCAGGAGCTTGTTCTCCATTGCAAAGAGGCTGATCTTTTATCCAGAGGTGCATTTTTAGAACGAGTCTACAAGAGAATTAACGTTGATCTCCGTGAGCAAACGCGGAAAGCATACCGGCTCTATAATCCACACTGTAACCTGTATCTGGACAAATGCTACGGCGAGAGCAAACGTCCACTTGGTGAGTGGATGGATCTCAGCAAATACAGGAAATAACAAAGTTAACGGCGGGCTCAAGCAATGTGTCTGCCGTTAACTTTTGTCGGCTAATGTTAAAGTTTCGTATCTCTTTTGCTTCGATGGCGAATATCTTATTCAAACCTATTAGCGGATAGGAGAGCAAAAGAATTGCAATAACGATAGCAACTATCGCAAAAACAGCCCCAATAATGCCCATTTTCTTTTTAGAGAATTTCTTTTTTGGCATATTCCCAATTTCATCAGCGTTTTCTGTTGTTGAGGGATTGTTTACATCTTCAATATAGTTTCTTCTGGTTGCGTAGTCTGTGACTGCTTGCTAAGTAGTGCAAGATTCTTTTTCATCGGTTTTACTTCCTCTCTTAATATTGGGGGCCCTATTGGGTTATAGCCCGCATACTGCACGGTCACAGTTCCGCTTTCGCCGGTCCCACAGCAGTGGGACTCATATGTTTATCATATCAGAGACATCGAGAAAAACAATATACCTGCTGCATACCCTTTGTCGAAATTCCCCGCCTGTTGAACCTGGGCAGACATTGGAAACACCCCAAATGACCTGCAGCATTAAGTACAAATTCTGCTTGCATATATTTGTTAACTATCAACAGGAACTGATTTTTATTGTAAAATAGCGGTATGTGTACGGGAATTGAGTATCACCGATAAGCATTTCCAGGAAAGCATTGACAAGGCTGGCGGCGAAAGTGCGGCACCGTCTGTTGCAGCGAAAAGAGGTACTTTTTATCCCTTGCGGCGCAGGATTTGAAATCGCAGCGCAATCAGCCGGAAAAATCAACACACTTTGGTGCTTGACAAAAGTTTCCAGAGCCAATATACTGAAAATATGGTGATCATATGACTGACGGAAGTGGGTGTTACCACATGAAGTATGATCGTGAAGCCAGCCGACCGTCTGGGCAGAAAAAGCTCAGATCGGTGCGGCTTTTTCTTTTTATATGGATCATTTGATCCGTTAAAAAGGAGGTTTTTCTATTTGATCGAGGGATACATCCATTCCATTGAATCCATGGGCCTTGTGGATGGCCCCGGTATTCGCACGGTGGTGTTCTTTCAGGGTTGCCGCCTGCGTTGCCGCTACTGCCACAACCCCGACACCTGGACCATGCGCAGCGGAAAAGAGCAGATCTTCACGCCTGAACAGTTGGTGAACAAGCTTCTCCGCTTCAAACCGTATTTTGGCGATAACGGCGGCGTCACCTTTTCCGGTGGCGAGCCGCTCTTGCAAAAGGACTTTTTATGTGAGGTCCTGCGCCTGTGCAAACACGCAGGCATCCACACCTGCATCGACACCGCAGGCTGCGGCTGCGGCGGCTATGAAGAAATTCTGGCCTATACCGACCTCGTTTTGCTGGACATCAAGCACTTCACGCCGGACGGTTACTGCGGCATTACCGGACAGTCTCCCCAGGAATTTTTGCAGTTCCTTTCCGCCGTGCAAAAGGCCGGTACGCCTCTTTGGATCCGCCATGTGGTAGTCCCCGGACTCACGGATTCCGACTCCCATCTGGAAGAGCTGCGTGCGTATCTGCATACGATCCGCAACATTCAGCGGGTTGAACTGCTGCCCTACCACACGCTGGGTATCAACAAGTATCATGCACTGGGTATTCCGTATTCCTTAGAGGACGTACCCGCCCTGTCGCCGGAAGCCTTGGCTGACTGGCAGCAGCGATTTGACCGTGAATTTCATATTTAATACTTAAATAAACGAATAGGAGTGTATGACTATGCCTATTGATGTAAATTGCAACGCCTGGAAGGGTTTTCATACCGGCGAGTGGCGCCACCTCATCAACGTGCGTAATTTCATTCAGAAGAACTACACCCCCTACGCCGGTGATGAGAGCTTTCTGGCTCCGACCTCTGCGCGTACCCAGAATGTCTGGGATAAGTCCCATGAACTGATTTTAGAGGAGCTGCGCAAGGGGATCCTGGACGTGGAGACCGATGCCATCTCCGGTATCAACAACTTCGCCCCCGGCTATATCGACCGGGACAATGAGGTGATCGTCGGCTTGCAGACCGATGCTCCCCTGAAGCGCATCGTAAACCTGTACGGTGGTATGCGCATGGCCGAATCCGCTCTGGAGCAGTACGGCTACACGCTGAACCCTGAAATTGAAAAGCATTTCAGAACCTACCGCAAGACCCATAACGACGGCGTGTTCGACGCTTATCCCCATCGCACCCGGGTGGCCCGTACCGTGGGCCTGCTCACCGGCCTGCCCGACGCTTACGGCCGTGGCCGCATCGTGGGCGACTACCGCCGCGTCCCCCTGTACGGCACTGATTTTCTGATCGAAGATAAGGAAAAAGATCTGGACGCTCTGGACGGTGCCATGACCGACGAGCGTATCCGCCTGCGGGAAGAAGTGCAAATGCAGATCCGCGCCTTGCAGGAAATGGCTCTGATGGCCAAGGGCTACGGCTGTGACATCACCAAGCCCGCCGAGACCGCCCATGACGCCGTGCAGAGCCTGTACATGGCCTATCTCGCCGGTGTAAAGGAAAACAACGGCGCTGCCACCAGCCTGGGCCGCACCGCTACCTTCCTGGACATTTACATCCAGCGGGATCTGAACAACGGCACGCTGGACGAATCCGGCGCCCAGGAGTTGATCGACCAGTTCATCATCAAGCTGCGGCTGGTGCGCCATCTGCGTACCCCGGAATACAATGAGCTGTTCGGCGGTGATCCCACCTGGATCACTGAATCTCTGGGTGGCATGGGCATCGACGGCCGCACCCTGGTGACCCGCAACACCTTCCGCTATCTCCACACCCTCACCAATCTGGGCACCGCCCCCGAGCCCAACCTGACCGTTCTGTGGAGCCAGAACCTCCCCGATGCCTTCAAGCGCTACTGTGCCAAAATGAGCATCGACACCGACTCCATCCAGTACGAAAATGATGACATTATGCGCCCCATGTACGGCGATGACTACTGCATCGCCTGCTGCGTATCCGCCATGGCTGTGGGCAAGCAGATGCAGTTCTTCGGTGCCCGGGCCAACCTTGCCAAGAGCCTTCTGTACGCCATCAACGGCGGTGTGGACGAAAAGAAGGGCCTGCTGGTCATCCCCGAGATCCAGAAGGACGACGACGAGGTGCTGGACTATCCCAAGGTGCTGACGAACTACAAGAAGGTGCTCTCCTACGTTGCCGAGCTGTATGTGGACACCATCAACATCATCCACTTCATGCATGACAAATACGCCTATGAATCCAGTCAGATGGCCCTCCACGATACGTTGGTGGAGCGGCTGGCCGCCTTCGGCGTGGCGGGTCTTTCCATCGCCGCCGACTCCCTCTCCGCCATCAAGTTTGCCAAGGTGAAGCCTGTCCGCAATGAAAACGGCATTGCTGTGGATTTCGTCACCGAGGGCAACTTCCCCAAGTACGGCAATGACGATGACCGGGTGGACGATATTGCCGTGGAGATCGTTTCCTACTTCTCTGCCGAACTGAAAAAGCACGCGCTGTACCGGGGCGCTATTCATACGCTGTCCGCCCTGACCATCACCAGCAATGTGATGTACGGCAAAAAGACCGGCTCCACCCCTGACGGCCGCAAGGCGGGCGAGCCCTTCGCCCCCGGCGCCAACCCCATGCACGGCCGGGATGAGAGCGGTGCGCTGGCCAGCCTGAATTCCGTGGCCAAGATCCCCTATCGGGCCGTGTGCCAGGACGGTGTTTCCAACACCTTCTCCATTGTGCCCAACGCACTGGGCAAGACCGCCGAGGAACGCCGCAGCAATCTGGTACAGATCCTGGACGGCTATTTCGTCCAGGGTGCACATCATCTGAATGTGAACGTGATGAACCGCGAGGTCCTGCTGGACGCTATGGAGCACCCGGAAAAGTATCCTACGCTGACCATCCGCGTGTCTGGCTATGCGGTGAACTTCAACCGCCTGAGCCGCGAGCAGCAGTTGGAGGTGGTCAAGCGCACCTTCCACGAATCCATGTAAGCACCTGCGTATTCCCAAATGTTTACAGCCCGCTGTTTGAAAACAGCGGGCTGTGTTTTATCTTTTTATTTTATTTGAGTGCTACGCAGCTTTTCTGACCGGTTTCTGAAGCAAAACAGCCAAAACCCCCGGCGGCTGTTGAAACAGCCGCCGGGGTCTCTTTTACGATTGCAGTCTCCTTATTCCACGCCCCGGAAACGAGCCAGGAACTCCTTCGTCTCCTGCTGCTGGGGGTCGCCAAAGACCTGTGCCGGTGTGCCCTGTTCGCAGATCACGCCCTGGTGCATAAATACCACCTGCGAGCTGACATCCCGGGCGAAGGCCATCTCGTGAGTCACCACCAGCATGGTCATGCCCTCCTGGGCCAACGCCTGCATGACGTTCAGCACCTCGCCCACCATTTCCGGGTCCAGAGCGGAGGTAGGCTCATCGAACAGCAGCACCTCCGGGTCCATGGCCAGCGCCCGGGCGATGGCCACCCGCTGCTTCTGACCGCCGGAGATCTGCCGGGGCTTGGCGTTGATATAGGGCGCCATACCCACCTTTTCCAGATACTTCAAAGCCTGCTGCCGGGCCTCCTCCTTGCTGCGCTTGAGGACCTTCATCTGTCCCACCATGCAGTTTTTGAGGACCGACATATTGTTGAACAGGTTGAAGGACTGGAACACCATGCCCACATGGGAGCGGTACTCCGGGGCATTGACGCCCCGGCCCGCCACGTCGGTGCCGTGGTAGAGGATCTGGCCGCTGCTTGGGGTCTCCAGCAGGTTGACACACCGCAGCAGCGTGGACTTGCCGGAGCCGGAAGCGCCGATGATGGAAATAACGTCGCCCTTCTTGACGGTGAAGTCAATATCCCGCAAAACCTCATGGGTGCCGAAGGACTTGCCGAGGTGACGGATCTCTAAAATATTCTCGCTCATATCAGCGTCCTCCTCTCGTGCTGCCGTTACGGTTTTTCAGGCCGATGCGGATGCGGTTCCGCTTCTCTTCGCCGGCGTATTCCCGGTTGACCTCGTCAAAGGGCGTTCCCCGGTCAGGATGGCTGTAAGTGCCAGCCGCCATCACCAGCTGATCTCCCTGGGCCAACTCGTAACTATCGGAGCCGTCCATGAGCTTTTCCACCAGCCGCAGGATCAGGGATGCGATCAGCGTCAGAGTCAGGTAGCCGATCATTTCAATGGTAGCAGAGGGGAAGTACATATTGTTGACGCCCACGATGTAGCGGTGTTGGGCGAAGAACTCCGTAAATCCGATGATGAACATAACGGAGGTGTCCTTCACGTTGATGATGTAGTTGTTGCCGATCTGGGGCATGATGTTCCGCAGGGCCTGGGGCATGATGACGTTCACCATGGTCTGGAAATGGGTCATGCCAATGGCCTTGGCCCCCTCGGTCTGGCCGGGGTCAATGGAAATAATGCCGCCCCGAACGGATTCCGCCATGTACGCGCCGGTATTGATGGCCACGATCAAAAGCGCGGCGGCGAAAATATTGTCGAACCGGAGGGCGTTATTGGAAAAGTAGGGCAGGCCGTAGTAAATGAACACGGATTGCAGCACCATGGGGGTTCCCCGGAACACCTCTACATAAATGCGGATGATGATCCGCAGCAGTTTCAGCAGGAACCGCTTGGGCAGAGGGTCCTTCTTCGTATAGGGGATGGTATTCAGCACGCCGCACAGCAGTCCGATGAAGCAGCCGATCAGTGTGGCGAGGAAGGCCAGCTTCAGTGTATTCCAGATACCGGCCCAGTACATCACCTTGTACTTGCTCCACAGCAGGACCATATCCTGTCCCAGCTTCACAAACTTATCCATGGTCAGTCTCCAATCATCTGTAATAATCAGCGAGGCCCCGCGCCGGGGCGTTTCTTGGGATCACCGGGGGTCCGGAGACCCCCGGCGGGTCACTCAGATCTCAGGCTGAATGGAAATAGCCTGATCCATCAGGGCGTTGAACTGCTCCTCATTCAGAACGGAGAGGACGGTGTCGATGGCGTCGGCCAGCTGGGTATTGCCCTTCTGGACAGAGATGCCGATGTTCACGTTCTCGGCCCGCTCTTCTTCAGTAGCAAACTGGAAGTCGCCGTCGGTGCCGGAGAAGTTCAGGATCACCAGATTGTCGTCCTTGGCGATGGCGGCCAGAGCGGTGGGCATATCGGTACAGACATAGTCCACAGCGCCGGTCTGGAGCTGCATGATCATCGCGGGGGCACTGTCGGCAGGAGCCAGCAGGTTGGTGTTCTCGATCTGGGGCAGGCAGGAATCATACCAGATGGTGCCGGACTGGGAGGTGCAGGTGCCGCCGGCCAGATCAGCGATAGAGGTTGCGTTGGCATACTGGCTGTCCTTGGTGGTCAGGACCACGATGGTAGCGTAGTAGTAGGGGCCTGCCATATCCACTTCATTCATGCGGTCGGCGGTCATGGACTGACCGGCGATGTTGGCGTCCATGGTGCCGGACTGCACAGCGGGGCACAGGGAATCCCACGCGGAGGATACGATCTCAAGCTCCCAGCCGTAGGTCTCACAGATGCGCTGGGCGATCATTACATCGTAGCCGTTGGCGTAAGCGCCGGGGACGTTGGAAATGGGCACCGCGCCGTTGGAATCGTCCATCTGGGTCCAGTTGTAGGGCGCGTAGGCGCACTCCATACCAACGGTGAGCACACCGTCCTCCAGCCCCGGAATGGCGCTGGTATCCGTGCCGGTCAGATCCTCCACAGGGGGGATCTCCACGGCGGGAGCGGCGGGGG